>JABAHQ010000560.1_pt2 | contig 75843 bp, 73 predicted proteins | sample 7062091 | NCBI WGS metagenome assembly JABAHQ01 (sample SAMN14534359, study PRJNA622989) | marine sediment metagenome | biome: marine biome [ENVO:00000428]; feature: marine pelagic biome [ENVO:01000023]; material: deep marine sediment [ENVO:00002113] | place: India: Gulf of Kutch | collected...
CGGTCTCAAGCGAGCGGATCGGGTGCGGGAAGGCCTCTACGACTCTCATCGGGCATCGTCACGAAACGCCGGCAGCTCCGAGACCCGCACGACCGCGGGCGGCTGCACAGTGCCTTTCCCCTCAGCATAGCCCCTTGAGAGGTCTTCGCGGCGGCCCCCTTCACCCCCGCTGGGGCAACGGCGTTGCGGCGCCGTGCGCCGGGGCCGAGCGGGCGGGCCCGACGCGGCCCGTCGCGCGGCGCTCCCTCAATTGCTCACGCTGACCGCATGGCTGCTGCGCCCGTCCCCTCGGGGCGTCCTTCCACCGTCCTGCCCGCGCCCAAACCCGAGCAGCTCGCACAGCGAGTCTTCCAGACTCTGAATATCGGGATCGTCCTTGATGATCTCATACACGATCTGCAGCTTTGGCAAGGGGACGCCGGATTCCTCGGACAGCATTTCGAGCCCCTGCTTGCTGCCGGCGGTCTTCTTGAGATCGAAGACGGTGCGCACGCCCGCCCTGCGCAGTTGCACGATCTCCTGTGTGAAGAACAGATACAGCCGGGCCTGCCCGATCCAGTCGATGATCTCGCGCGGACTGAACGGCGTGCGCAGCAGCACCTCGATGAAGTTGGACTTGGCGAGGTTCTGCGCATTGTCGATTCCGATCTCCGACAGCCGCACCCTCTCGAAGAGCTGCAGACCTTCAATCATTGCCAGCGGCGTGGGATCCGCCTGCTTGCCCTGTGCCCGCGGCTCGAATCGAACCCATTCCTGGATATACTGAAGACCGCGCTGCGGGAACATTCCTGCGAGGAAAACCAGGACCGACAGGAACGCAGGCGCACGTACCCGGGTCTGCTGAGCGCCATTGGATTCTAGGAACAGGTAGTAGATCATCAAGGAGACAAAGATCGAGAATACGATCCTTACTCCCACGCTGTAGTAAGCGCTCGGCTGCAGGTCCAGGGTGGACAGCCGCCGGAACAGGTTCTGGATCGACCAGATATACGAGCCCGCGAACGCCAGGCCGATCACCAGCATGCCGAACAGCTTGGTTAGATGCGGCTGCTCCGAATGCGATGCGGCGATGGCGGGCCCGTCGAGGATCAGGCTGACGTCCTCGATCCCCGCCAGCCGCGGGCCGAGGATGAGGGTCATCGCCCCGAGCGCCGCGACAAGGGTCGCAAAGGCCACCGGCAAGACATAGTCAAACGCCCGGTATTCATTGTCCACGTTGGGCAAATACGCGGGACCCTCGTCGTCCCTGAAACCGAGGGCCGTCAGAATTTTGTCGTATTCTTCCGCCTTGCGCGGAAGCCGGTACTTCAGAAACGAGATGGCGGTCAGCGGCACAAACGACGCCAGAACAACCACTCCGGTCACGCTCAGCAGCGGCTTTGGATCCATGACGCACCTCCCTTTTTTATTGTGAACAACCGAAGCCGCAGCCCCTGGCCTACGGTGCACGGTGACGACCTATCCCGGCATCGATGCCTGGTCCACCATGGCGTGGGGCATATTAACCATCGAACGGACGCCCGGTGCAGCGGTCCGGGCGGACGGTTCGGCCCCACTGACTGCACGCGGGGAGGCTGGGGATCGAACTTCAGGCTCGGCCGGAACCGCAAGGCATCTCTGGCCGCGGCCGCACGGCGCACACTGCAGAGGCATGGACGACCTGGCACCGGACGATGCGGGCTCAGCGTCGACTCCAACGCCTCACCCTCGCCGGCACAATCGCTAGTATCCATGCCTCGCGGTTCCCTCCTGATGCATCCTTTATATCCGAAAGCTCGACCCCGATCAAAGGTTCGTCCTGTCGGTGCTGGGCCGGTTGAAACCGGTCTTCTCGCATCTGCCGCGCGCGGGCCTTGCGGATTCTCCGAGCTCCCGCCGCCGGATGGTCTGGCAGGGATACGTCGGGCATACTCCGGTCTGCACCTCTGCGGGCTGCGCCTCGGCCTGGAATCGCCTCCACGATCCCAGGCGTTCACTACTCGTCCCTAAGTGAGTCAAAGACCCGCCCGCGCGGTGCGTGCGCTCGCGAGACAATCGACAGAGGCGCGAAAAAAATCCATATGGACATCCGGTCACCTGCGGGCAAAGGGGGATGCCCGGCGACAACAGTCCATCGGAAAAGTCAGGTTTGCTGCCGGCGACCCGTCGTGACCCGCGCGCCGCCGCCGGTACGGACCCGGCCATGCAGTGCATCTCGAGACAGGCTGCCTCACAACCAAGACGCAATCGAGAAGCCACTTTCACCGGCTGGCGCTGAACCGGCCGGCGGAGCTATTCTCATGAGATGCGGGGCCCCGTGCAGCTCCAACGCCAACGAGCTTCGGGGATACCAAGGCGGCGCAGGATATAGACCGCCGGTCGTGATGCAGCGGAAGCGCACATGCGAGGCAGCTCAACGGGATTGCACTCCGGGAGCGTCGGCGGCTGCGCGCCCGCCCGGCTGACGGCGCGCGGTGCGAGGCTCGTTCCCGATTCTCGGCCGACACACCCTGGAAACATTACCCGACCGCGACCTACGCGACCGGGACGCGGTCTCGACGTGCCTGCACCTTCCTCCCCACGCCGGCGCGTTCGCGGATGTCACATGCCGCCATCAGCATCGCCGGTCGGTTCCGCCGTCGCCCCGCCTCCCAGCCCATCGGAGACAACGCTCATGTACAACGCAATACGACAAGCGAGACGCAGCCCAATGACAGCCGCTTTTCCGGCGCGGACCGTGCGGGCACTCATCACGGCAGCGCCCGAGGCGCCAGGCGCGGGCCTTCGTGGCGCGCGCCGGGCGCTTCGTCTCATGGCCGCCGCGACCCTGGCCTTGCCCATGACCGCCATCTGCGCGCCGGCGGGCGCCGAGTCCGGGCCCATCCTCAATCCGGACGGCCCGGGATTGGGCAGCCTGGAGCGGCCCATCGAGTTGCTGCAATGCTATGACCAGCGGCGGCTACCCGTGCTGGTGTGGCTGATGCCCCATCATTTCAAGAAACCAAAACACGCCCTGTTCGCCACCGTTTCCGGCGAGCTCAACAAACCCGTGATCATCTACGACAAACCTCTGTTCGAAAGGCTTTACGGAGACGGCCGGCCGCTGAAAGTGTTCGCCGCGCTGCATGAGTGCGCCCATCACATGCTCGGGCACGTGACGGAGCGCATCCAGGACACGCACCACGGCGGCCCAACCGCCAACCGCCGTTACGCACAGATGGAGCTCGATGCCGACTGTTGGGCGATGAAGCGCATCCGCGAGCAGCGTTTGCTGACCGAACAGGAGACTTACCAGCTCATGCACATCGTGATGGAATATTTCAAGACCCGCGACGATCGAGCGCTATCCGGAACGGATCGGGTACTGCACATGAACATACGCTGCGGCTAGCCCGCATCGTTCACGAGGGCGGCCGCCAGAGACGTGAAGGGCGCAAAGCAGGTTGCTTCAAGGCCAGTGAAGCCGGGCGCAACGTGATGCGTCCGCGCTGCGCGCTTGACGCATCCTGCGCACTCCTTTGGCGTTTCAGTGCGTTGCGCCATAGCCGTTGGCCGCCTAGTGAGACATGCGGGCTGGCTCGGGACAGGCTGGACCGCGGTCCCCGTTTTCCACACTGTCCGTACTATCTCAGGCGTATGGTGTCCGATACCACCTCGGATTGAGTCTCCAGACGCGCGCCCTGCGCCTCCCGGCGCCTGCGCACCTGGAGGTACACGGTCTTGCTGCCCGGTCCCGGGCTGAGCTCGAAGGACGGCGCGGGCTCCATGGACCTCCACTGCGCCGCGGTCAGGTCGGGCGACTCGCCGGCTCGGTACTCCGTCGCGTCTCCAGAAACCTCGAAATCGAGCGTCACCCGCCGCCGCGCGGTAACCGCCGCCCCATGGTTGATACGAAAACTCGTCACCGTCAGACCCGGCGCCTCGAACTGGGTATCGGCGTCACACGCAAACTCCTCGCCGCCACCCGCCGGCAGCACCATCTGGATGATCTGATCCCCGGGCCCAATCGTGATCCGGCGCCGCTGGGCGCGGTAGCCGGACTTGGAGATCGTGAGCACCAGCGGCGCGCGGGGCACCTTCGTGAACACCACCCTGCCGTCGGCCGGAGTCCAGTAGCCGCCCAACTGCGATGGATCGGCCAGGGTCCCCAGACACACCGCCGCCGCCTCGACGGGGTTTGCATCGTCGCCGTCGACAACCCGCACCGTCAGGTCCGCGCCGGATACAACAGCCGGCAACGCCGCCAGCCCGATCGCCGGCAGCCCCAATCGACTGCGCGGCATCGACGTTCGCCGGGGGGCCGCCGTGCTGCGCGCAGGCGAATCCATTGCTCGCTCCGTGACAGACATCTCTACAGGCTAGCTGGCTTCCCTGATCCCATTATAGCCCCGGAGGAGGGCCTTGCCGAAGGGGCTTCCGATTCAACCCACCCGAGACTTCCGCATGCCGTTGAAACACACAGTCTGTTCCTCCTCCCTCGGGGGGAGCATTAGAGCAAGGAGCTTGACACGAAAGGCTCACTGTCCGCCTGCCCTCTCTCAAAGTGAGTGCGCCGTTCAAGGGTCTTCCAGTTGTACTCGGTAGTTGTGCTCGGGCGAACGCCGTTCCAATACGGGGCGCCCAAAATGAAACCCCTGCGCCATATCGATGTCGAGCTCACGCATGCGATTCGCGGTAGCTCCCTCTTCTACGCCTTCCGCCAGGGTCACCATGCCAAGCTCCGAAGCAATGTCGTGGATGCCGTGAATGATCGCTCGGGCCTTGGGGACGGTCTGCGCCTGACGAACCAATTCGCCCTCGATTTTCAGGAACGCCACGGGCAGATCGGCGAGGTAGCGGAAAGACGAGTACCCGCTGCCGAAATCGTCAACGGCGAGCCGAACACCGAGATCGATAAATGGGTCCAACATGTCCAGGGCCTGGCGTGAATCGAGAAAATCCCGTTCGGTCACCTCCAGGACAATCGGGTGCTCGCTGGACAGGCCGGCATGCTGTTGTGCCCGGAGTATCCGGACCAACGAGGTGATCACGTCGGGGCGCCGCAAAAGGCCCGCGGATACGTTGACGAAGTGCAGCAAGTAGTGCCCGGCATCCATTTCGCTTCGGCAGCGGTGCAGTGTCGCGCGGATCATATTGAAGTCGATGCGATGGATAAGATGCCGCAGGCTGGCCACCTCGATGAATTCGGACGCCTCGATCACCCGGCAGGCGTCCGTATCGACCAACCGTGCGAGAGTCTGATACCCCACCGTTTCGCCGTTGCGCAAATCGACGATCGGCTGATAGGCGGGCTGAATGCGGTCGAATCTCAGACCTTCCTCGATCTTCGAGGCCATGGTATAGATGCGCCGGCCTCGGGAGCTCGGGCGCTGGATGCGATCGCGGCCGGCGTCCTTCGCCTCGTACAGGGCGGCATCGGCAACCCCGAGGAGGCCCTTTACGTCCATGCCATCGAGCGGATAACACGCGACCCCCCCGCTGATGGTCAACTGCACGGGCGCCGGCGTCCCGATGACGATGGGTGCGGAGCCGACGCGCGCGCGGATCCGTTCGGCGACGCGCAACGCCTCATCTGCCTCGGCCTCGGGCAGCAGGGCGAGGAACTCCTCACCGCCCCATCGGCCCACCCAGTCGCCGTCTCGAACGGCCGCAGAAATGGACTGCGCCACCTGAACGAGTATCGCGTCCCCGGCCTCGTGCCCGTATTGGTCGTTGATGGCCTTGAACTGGTCGACATCGATCAAAATGGTCGCATAGGGCAGCTCTTCGCGCTGCGCACGGGCATGGACATGCTCCAGAGCGGCATGCACGGCGGGCCGGTTCAAGAGCCCGGTCAGGGCGTCGTACTCGGCAAGCTCTTGCAGTCTCGCGCGCAGCCGTGCCTGACCGAGCAGGGCGCCGGCGACCTTGCCGAACATGTTCAACGGCTCGGTGCCGATCCGCTCGAAATAGTCGACGGGGGTGACCCGCACGCCGAAGCCCCCGGCGGGCAAGCCAGGCGATTCAAGCCCAAAGCACATCAGCTGCTCGGCATCGGTGAGGTCGGGCTGCAAGTGCCGCGCGAATTCACCCACGGTACGTGCTTGCTTGCAGAGCTCGGGAACCGCGCCGGCCGCATAGATCGTTGCGATCTCGAGCCCCTCTTCGGATTTGTCGACCAGATACACCCACGCCGCGAGGATACGCGGTGAGGCCTGGACCAGGGTATCGCAGACCCGCTGCAGCACCATGGCCGGGTCGTCCTCCTGCGCCAAATCCGCGGTAGCGCCAAACAGGGTCGTTTGAAGCAGCTCCCTCTCGGCCCGCGCCGAAAGGCAATGGATAGCATGTTTTTCACCCGCTTCCATATCGCCAGTGTAGAAGAACCGCGGTCAGACGGCAGAACCGGGCGATCAGCGAAAACCCTGATCGAACGGCAGTTATCCCGAGAGTTGCACAAATAGCGCCGTAGAAACGAAAGAAACAGCGAAAATTGGGGTGTTTGGCTTGGACAGGACACTTGCGGCTGGATCCCACCGCCGGTGCGATCGAGGACAGGCGGGCTTTGCGAAACGGCGTGCGAGCGTAAGCGGCGCAAAGCCGCCTGTCCTCGATCGATTAATGCAATGATTGGGTTATCTCACAGACCGGCACGGCGGCGTAGAAAACCGAGCANNAGGTTGCCAGAAGGATACGGCCGGAGTAAGCGGCGCAGGAGCCCCGCCGTCGATCGATTCCTGCGGTGGTTCAGTCACGAGCCCGGACGGCCAATGTGGCCCCGGCCCCACAGGCCGAAGAGCTCTGGAAGGCGTGCCATGGACGCTCGGCATCGAGTCCGGCCGGAACCGGTGCGCGCCGCCTACTCCTTCTTCTTCAGCATTTCCCTCAGGTCTCCGAACGGCTTGTGCGTCGCCGGCTTGGACCTGGTGCGACCCGTAAGCCCGAATTCCGCCTCTTGGCCTTTGACCAGGTGCGAATACTTCTGGTGTTCCCAGTCGTGACAGTACAGGCAGAGATTCTCCCAGTTGCTGCCGTCCTTGGGGTTGTTGTCGTGGTCGTGGTCTTTGTGGTGGACCGTCAACTCATGCAGATTCTCTCGGGTAAACTCGCGCCCGCAGCGGGCGCAGACCCAGGGGTGCAGGCGCAGCGATTTCTCCCGATAGCCGCCCATGCGTTTGTCGGCCTCCTTGCGTGCCTTGGCGACCACTCGGTCGAGCTTTTCCGTATCGATCTTGCCGCCCGGCGGCCTGCGGGGGCCTCGTCCTCCAGCTGGCATGGTGCATCGCTCCTATGTGGAAACTGTTGGCGTGTGCCTGGACAATGCCTCATCTTGGACCGCCTGACACCGTGAATCCGTCCTCGCGCCCCCCGGCGGCTCGTGGTGCCGCGCAATCCTGCTCGGCCTGCAAGCCCTGGGCTCGCCATCCGCGGCGGACCCGCCCGGCGGACAAGATGTCCACTGGACATTCTGCTCTATCCGCCTCGTCCATGCCGCCGGCGCGCGCCCTCGGACACGAGGCATTGTTTCCACGGCCCTCAACAGAACGCGATCGTCCGGTCACGGCCGTTTCGAGTCATACGCGACGAAATCACGGGCCAGTCGGCCCGTATCCGGTCTTTTCATCCGAACAACCGCCCGCGGCCGGTGGGTTTGACCCTCCCCGGACCGCGCTCGGGCAACGGCCTGCGCCCGTAGCCGCTGAGCCGAAGCAATTTGCCGCTCTGCCGTCGATTCAGCACGACATCCACCATGGTCGTGGTATTCGGGTAAATGAACGAGGGCTGCTCGTCCCCGTTGTGGTCGCCGGCTCCGTCGTAGACGACGTGAAACGCTTTCCGGTACTCGATGTTGGGAAGCGGCGGTGTGGCCTCGATATCGAACACCAGCCGGGCTCGGGCCTCGCGCAATCTGCGGAAAAAACCCGACATCGCCCGGCAGTTAATCATCATCACCCGGCACGATGTATCGACCGAATGGGTGTAGAACTGGCTCTCGAAAGTCTTGTCGAATTCTTCGGTCAGGTCCGCCACGGGATTGCCGTTTCGATCTTGCACGTGAAAATCGATGAAGTAGTCCGCGATCGGGTCATTCACGTCGTCACGAACCCGGAAAAAGAATTGCTGGTATTGGTTCTTGTACCGTCCCTTAGCCTGTCTGTAGTTCTCCTTCGACAGCTCTACGAAGTCTTGATACACCGCCTCGTAGTCCGCGACGCTACTCACCTTGAGCGCCTTGCGCACCAGCCCTTTCGGCCCGATGCGTCTCCGAAATGCCGCCCCGTCGGCCGAGATGATCGAACCGTGATTCAGATCCTTGAATACGGCGAGGGGAATGCGTGGAAACTTCCGCTCTGGGTGCCAGTACACTTCCGCGGGCCGATTGTCACGCAGAAAAAGGAGCGTGCATTTGCGCGTATTGAGGGAGGTGCCGCAAATGCGCACCGTTCCGTCCGTGCCTGCCTTCTTGCGTTTCTTGAGCAACTCGGCCTGCAGCTCACCCTCGTAATCTCTGCCAGCGGCAAAGACGAATGGAAAACACACCTGCTCGGGATCGTCATTAGGTCCAAAATACGCCTCCTGGTGCAGGTCTGCGTCCGATAGCTCCCACTGGAAAGGGCTGGCAGGCTCCAGCCCCTCGAGCACCTCTCTGCCGGACTCCAGAAAATCTTCTGAACGCGAAAAGTCATTGAAGAACGTGCACCGGAACTTGCCCAGGAAGGACTGTCCCAGGCGGGCAAGGTCGGAGCCGAAATTGGCCGGCGCGAACATCAGCAGCCGCTTCACCGGACAGTCCTGTTTTCTCCCGTGCTCGCGCTGGCGCTCGCGCCGAAGGAGCAGCCAGGCCCGCACCACCAGCGCCCCTGTGCTGTGGCAGGCGATATTGATCCGCTCGCCCTTGAAGTGGCGCCCGTAGTCGGCGTCCAGCTTGTCTGCGAAATCGAGGAACGTGGCCTGGTCATCCATGCTCGCGTAGTCGAGATGGAAGACGTCCTTTTTCCTGAACCCGGCGGTCTCGACGAAAAAATCACGAAGCGGCTCAAAGCTCGTCGATCCGTCGGAATACCCGTGAACAATCATCAACTTCTCCTCCATTGCGTAACTCTCCTTTCACCGACCTTCTACGCCACGCCCGAGAGTCTCGAGCCGTTGTGTCGGTCCCGCCGTAACGCGGACCTAGCCGCATTATGCGGCGTGCGGTTCGAGTTTGGAATCGTTGAGCGCCGTAGACCGAGACAAAAGGCGGCGGCTGCGTTTGCCGGCGAGCCGCTGCATGCCTTGCATTCACGGCCAATCCACCGCTGCTGCCGAGGGCACCCCGGATACCGGGTCGGTCTCCGGGCCGCATCACGGGTCAATCGATGACGCCCGGGGTCGCGCTCAACGCGGCGGGGGTGCGGTGCTCGATCCCGCGTCCCTGGCAAGTTCTAGCCCGCAAGAAATGGTACTTCGTCCCTGGTTTTGTCGCATGAATAATGCCTGTTTTTGCCCGGTGGATCGGGCCAAGTGGCGAGAATATACTGCTCGCGAAAAGCGAGCCGGGAGACGAGAGGAGCTCGATCCGCCGGGTCTCGGCAGGAACCCGCGATAGCTGCACACATTCCAGTAAGTAACGAGAACAGGGAGGAGAACGTCATGCGCATACAATGCCTGCTCGGCGCTCTCGCAGCGCTTTGCCTTACCCCCTACGCCGCCGTGGCCGATGGTGGGGACGGAAACCGCTACAGCGGTGAGCCCACCAACCTGCCGCGTGACTATCGCGCGGATATCAGCGCCGCCAGCGCCTATGTACAAACCCTCAGCCACAACCGGCATCACGGACCCCGCCACAACGAGCACGCGGTGATCATCGATGTGCGGACCATCGAAGAGTATGTCGGTGGTCATCCGCCCAGGGCCATAAGCATCCCGTTTCCCCACGTCTACAATCGTCAGGACGATCCGGCCAAGGGCGACTACATCGGGCAGGATCCCGAGGCCTTTGTCGCGGCGGTGGATGAGTTGGACCTGCCCAGGGACACGTTGATCGTTACCATGTGTCGCACAGGTTATCGGAGCGTGCTCGCGGCCAACCTGCTGGCGCAGGCAGGCTACACCAACGTGCACAACATGTGGGAAGGTTTTATCGGCCGATTGAAACAAAACCTCAGCGGCGAGGACCTGGATCTCGACGGCAATGGCGTGATCGATGGTGGCGACCCGTACAGCGGTGATCGGGACGGCTGGGCCAACTATCAGGGGCTGCCGGTATCGATGCGCCTGGTCCCCCGGCGCCTGTATACATCCTACATGGACCTGTACTATACCGTCACGGGCGAGCGCTAGGACCGATACCCGGCCCATCGGACATGGGGGAGCCCGGGCTCCCCCTTCCGTCAACCGCCGCGCCTTCCGCGCATTGCCGAGGCAGCGCGAGCGACTTCTGATATCCGCTCTGCCGAGACCTGCCGCCCGGCCGTCGAGCCGTGACCGTTCCCCGTGTCGCCCACCGGGAACACGCCGCGCCTGCTCGTCCCGGATCGACCCCCTCGCACCCCTTACGAGAATGGTGACCAACCGCTCGCGTGCCCCTTCCCTCGATGAGGCCCAAGGCCTCCGAGTTGCACCCGGCGCGGATGGGCCCCGTTCAGAAGGCGGTCTCCGCACGGCCGGTTCGCCGCACCCGGATACGCACGGCGGCCCCGCGAATAGAGCGGGGAACGAAATCCTCCAGTGACCCAACTACGTTCGAAATGACGACGTCCATGTGAACCGCGTCACAATCGCCGGACTGCGACCCGCACCGTCTCAAGAACCCACAGGTCGTGCCGATCAACTGATTGAGCGCCGCCGGACGCCCAGCGGGAGCTCGGTGACCCTCGGTGCGCGCCCAGGGCACCCATCTGCTTGAACTTGCTCGAATATCGACAAGCTGAGGGCGCACTGGGCAGCTATCCTTTGGGCACAGAATAAGAGGCGACAGAGCCATGACAATACACACGCACAAGGGTATTCCCCGCAGGGAACGGGACCGCGAACGACTGCGTCGAACCGCGCCGCCGCGTGCCCGAACGGTCGTGACCATTCTGGTCGCTCCCATCCTGCTGCTTTCCGCCGCCGCTGCCGCCGCAGAGCCCTCGCTGGACAAGGCCGCGCTGGATGCCGTCCGCAACGCCACCTACGAAGTGGTGGTGAAAAAACCGAACGAGGAGGAGAGCGGCATCACCTACGAGAAGCCCCTACCCTGGGACCTGTTGCCTTATTACATACGCAACGACGACTACTATTCTATCGGCACCGCCTTCGCGGTCGGCCCCAACACGTTCATATCGGCGGCGCATGTGATGAACCTCCACGCGGAGAGCCAGTTGGGCGAGGCTTATCTGCGCGACCGAAACGGCGACGTCTTCGCCATCGACAACATCACCAAATACTCGTTCCGCAAGGACTTCGCCGTTTTTTCCCTGAAAGAGGCGACCGCCCCGCAGTACCTCGAGGTCAACGAAGACCCGACGCTGAACGAGAAGGTATTTGCGGTGGGCAACGCCCTGGGGCAGGGAATCGTCATACGCGACGGGCTCTACACCTCCAATACGCCGGAAGAGCAGAAGGGGGAATGGGAGTGGCTGCGTTTCTCGGCCGCGGCGTCCCCGGGCAACAGCGGCGGGCCGTTGCTCGATCAGCACGGGCGCACCATCGGCGTCGTGCTGCGAAAGTCGGAGAACGAGAACCTCAACTACGCCTTACCGTTGTCCGTGGTCATGGAATCGGACGACAACCTCGCCACCATGAACACTCAGATCATATACATGATCGAGAACATGGACATGACGTATCGCAATGAAATGGACATTACCGTTGATCTTCCGCTGTCATACTCGGCGCTGAGAAAGGCGCTTAGCAGCCGAGTCCATGCGCATGTGGCGGACATGACCAGCAAGTTCATGGAGAAGTACGAGGACAAAATATTCCCGCGCGGCCCGATGTCGGCCAAGCTGCTCCACAGCAACTATTCCGCCGTCTTTCCCAATATCATCGCGGAGAGCGACGACGGCTACTGGGACAGCTACTCGCCATCGGAACGCAAAGACGCAGACCTGGGAAACAACGGCCATATTACATACGGCAAGGCCGGCAACACGCTGTTGATGCGCATCCGCAGACCCGATGACGTGCCAATGCGAACGTTCACGAGCGATCCAAAAGTCTTCATGGACCTCATGCTCAAAGGGATACCGCTCACACGGGATATCGGCTCCGAAAGCATCCGGACCACCTCGATGGGCCAGGCGGCGCGGGATTACATTCACACTGACGCCTACGATCGAAAGTGGCAGGTGCGCACGTGGAACCTGCCGTATAAGGATGGCGTTATCATCACATTCTCGCTGCCTATACCCGGGGGGAATGTGTCCATGCTCAAGTACGCCAACACCGGAGACGTGCCCGAGTATATCGCCGATCTAGAGGTGCTGAGCGATTTTCTGTATCTCTCCTATTACGGAACGCTCGAGGACTGGGGCGAGCTCCTGGCAATGGAAGAGCTGCTTCCCGCGGCCTTCGGTGGTTTCAAGGTGGATTTTCAGTACGGGCGCCATTTCCGCTACCGGTCGGACCGCCTGTCGCTCCGGTTCGACACGAGCCTCATGGATATCACCAAGGACAGCGACCTAAAACTGTACTTCTCCTATTTCGAAGAGGACGGAAATGTCATCTGGGACGTCGCAGAGGTCATGGTCGGAGAAAGCAAGGACAACAGCGTCTTCTTTGACGTAGAGCGTATCGTAAAACCAGCCGCATCAGTGAGCGACAAACACAAGAACAACTGGAAGAAGATTGTCCGACAGGAGTTCCCTTACAACGGCGAGCCCTTCTTCAAGGACGAGCACACCTATATTAGCGCCGTCTACGACGCCGGCAAGCAGGTTGACGGACTGGACGAGGCGCCCCACATATATACGATCTACCACGGCGTCGACGGAAACGCCAACAATCAGCTCATGAAGGACAAGCTGGGGGCATTCTCCAACGGCCTGACCATTACGGAGGGCTTGGATTGAGGCGGCGGCTCTTCCGGCTCGACGTAGGTGATACACACGTCTAAGCGTGAGACGCCCGTGTGCACGTGGCCCGGCGCGGCGTGCACGCGCTGGATCCCGAAACGCGCCATGTCCCGGGCGGAGAAGAAATAGGAAAAGAAATAGAAGTCGAGGGCATTGTTCGGCGGCGTCTTCCCGATCGGGCGGACGTATCGGGCAACCCTGATGCGCGGCAAAAACGCCCGCACCGACCGCTCCACCTGCACCCATATGCGGCGCCCTGCCGTTTCGTGGTCCTCCCCGCGACGGCGCATGCGGCGGCCGATGTCGGCTCGGGACGATTCGCCGGCCTGGTTTCCCGGTCCAAGCCGCCCACGTTGAAGGCGTCGAGTAGAGCGGCGTCACCGGCCGGGAACGCCCTGGCAGCGGGGCGCTAACGCGCGGCTCGTCCGAGGGCATGCATGCGGTCGATCCACGCCTCGCGCTTGGCGGCATCGATTGCCCCGACCATGCCGATGAGGGTTTCGCGGACCGGACCGATCCCCACGAAGCCGAGGATGTTGCGTTCCAGGCTTTTCAGGCTGTGGGCGCGGAAATACCAGCGGTAAACGGTCGCCGGCATCCCCATGGTGACCACGATGCGCGCACTCTTGCCCTTCAGGAGCTTCTTCCACCTGCCGCTTGAGTCCTGCATCTGGTAGGCGAACCCGGGGCGAAAGACCTGCTCGAAGAAACCCTTGAGCAACGCCGGCATGGTGCCATGCCAAAGCGGATAGAGGATCACCAAATGCTCCGCCCACCGGATGGCTTCCTGACAGGGATGGATGCTCGCCGGCGGCTCCGCGCTTTCGAAGTTTGCCGCGCTCCGCAGCAGGGGGAAATCGAGCTCCCCCACCACGATGCGCCGGACCTCGTGCCCGGCGGCCTTGGCCCCGCCGGCATAGCCCTGTGCCAGCGCGTGGCCGTAGCGGCTCGGCTGCGGATCCGGGTGTCCCTGAACGATCGCGATGCGCCTGCCCATGGGCCTGCCCTCCGCCGGTGGGTATTGTCCTGCGGCGAGTATAGACCCTGCAATCGCGACCTACGGCGGCGCTGCCACGGCCCGCGAGCTGCGGGCCGCAAACGACACGGTCAAGGCAATGCTCACGGCCCCGATGGGGCGTTGAGGTTCCCGACAATTCGTTTCTCGCGCCTTGCTGCTCGATGGATCGCGGCTGGAAAGCCGCCCCATCGGAAATCGACCAGCGGCTCCACAAGTACCGTGGGAGCGACATTCCTGTCGCGATCGGCCGGCCGAAAAAAGCTTGCGCGCCTCCGCGGACTCTGCGTTCGTCGACCGGCGTGGATCGGGACCGAAAACACCTCGCAGCGGCGCAGCGGCTTTATGCGGGCTCGCCGCACGTCACTTATAGAAGACGTGCTGCCCGATGCTTGCGATCTGCTCTTTTTTTCGTGCCCAGCTCGGTTGGATGTATCTGGCGTGATAGAACAAGGCGTCCTTCACCAAGGGGTCCTGGCTGTTGTAATACACTGTCTCTGCGACCGCCCAGGCCCGTTTCCACGCGGCCACGTCGACCGCGGATTTCCTGTCCAACTCCGTCCACGAAAAGGCGCCCACATAACGATTGCGCAGGCGGTCCCACCGCTTCTCGAACACCACCTCGCAGACGTCATCCGGGTAGTACTTGGAACGGACCCGGTTCATGGTAACCTCGCCCACCGCAATCTGCCCCGCCTCCGGCTCGCCACGCGCTTCGTGATAGATGTTCAACGCCAAACAGTGCAGGTGCCGCTCCTCGTATTCCGCAACAGCGGTTCGATAGACCATGACCCCGACGCCCAGCACGATCAGGCCGAGCATGAAAGAAAAGGCCAACGCATGCTTGTCCCGCCCGAGCCACCACAACCGGGCACTGTCGACCCAATCGACGGCCCGGGTGGTCGCGGCCAGCGGCTTGGCCTTCCTTCGAGGTCTTCTTCTCGACATACGCTGAAGTATACCCGCCAAACGATGCAGACAAGCTGCACTGCGTTTCAGTATGTTACCGGGATCACAGACCGTGAACCCAACCGTACCCGCTCTCCCGGACGCGATCCGCGCAACGCGGCGGCGAGCCTCGCCCCCCGATTCCCTACGTGCCCTTCTGGATCTGCTCCTCCAACGCGACGACGGTCTCCTCCGGGACGCCCCCCCGACGATTCCGCAAGGCCACCGTCCCGGCGCGAGCAGCCGATTCCAATCACTGTCGTATCTTCGTGCCTCTGCGCCGAAACCGGGGCTACTGCTCCGGCGATCGCGCCGGCGCCGGCTCCGCTCGGTCAAACGCACCAGCTCGTCGCCTGCTCGCCGGGCCTCACAAGGTCGTCGTGCTGCAGCCGCTCAAGGTCGTCCTCGGGCCGGCTGCTAAGCAGCTTGCTGGTCTTGGGTGGCTCCGCCGGCGGCACGCCATGCTTCGCCCCGGCGAGGACCCGCATCAGGCGCTTGCGCACGTCGTCCCGGCGCGGCCTCCGTCCCGCATCTCCCGAAAACTCGATCGCGCACCTCTTCGGCCCGCCCAGCGATACGTGAGATTCTGACCCAACAATCCACACCCGGCAAGATCGCCGCCCGACAGGTGCAGATCGGAGACCTCGCCCAGACCGGTCAGACCGCGATTGTCTCCCAGCACCTCAGGAATAAGTTGCGGATTTTGTGAATCTTTTCACGAGCCCGGCAAGGTGCGCCCACACCCCACCGGCGGCCCCGGCCGCCTCGAACGGCGCCTCGAACGGTGCATCGGGCGGCGCCCGGCGGGCCGCGCGGTGCCCCTCGCCGTTGCCGTCCCGGGGTGCCGACCCTGGCCCCCGTCCGCCGGGCGGCAGGCGGCATCGGGTGGCCGCCCGGCCCGCTTGGCCCCTCGTGCCGACCGGGGCGATGCCTGCTGCCAAACGGCGAAACCGCGGCCCACGGGGCCCGGACTGCACCTTGCTTCCCACAAACCGGCTACACTTTTTAGGGATCGCGGGCGGCGAGCCCGCCCGCGGCCTGTCGTTGCCCGAAGCACGACCGGAAGGGAAGGTGCCCTCTCCGCGCTTCCCATTGAGACCGGATTCGGCTACGCAGCCCTCCTGCGACGCACGAAAGGCAATAGAGGAGATCGCGATGACTGCACAAGAATCCTATCCGACTGCAAAACTGGAGAAGATTATCGTCGCCTCGGATGGGTCGGAATTCAGTGAGGGCGCGGTGCGGGAAGCGATCGGATGTGCAAAACGCCACGGCAGCAAGCTCTATGCGGTGTGCAGCGCGCAGGTCGGTCTGGGGTACCTCGAGTATGCACCCGACGTGGTGTCCGCCATCGACAAAGCGGCGCGGGAGACCGGCGAGGCGATCAAGGCGCGCGCCGACGCCGAAGGCGTCGACTGTGAGGTGATCGTCCGTGAGGGCGAGGAGCCATATGAGCACATCGTCGCCGAGGCGAAGAAAAGAGACGCCGATGCGATCCTTTTGGGCCGGCGGGGCCGGCGCGGCCTGAGGAAGCTGCTGATGGGAAGCGTGACCTCGCTGGTGATAGGTCACGCACCGTGCAAGGTACTCGTGGTGCCCCGTGCCGCGCACCTGACCTGCGGCCGCCTGTTGGTCGCCACCGACGGCTCCGGGCCCAGCGAAAGGGCGGCGAGGGAGGCGATCGGCCTCGCCAAGCTCAGCGGCGGGACGATTGTCGCGTGCTGCGTCGCACACGGGGAGATCGACAGGAGCACCGCCGAAGGCTACGTGCGCGGAATCAAGGAGCTCGCGGAGAGCGAGCACATCGCCGTCGAGGGTGTGATCGCCGAGGGCACGCCCTACAAGGCGATCATCGACGCCGCCCAATGGGCCGGGGCCGACATGATCGTGGTCGGCGGCTACGGGCGCACTCGGATCAGAGAGCTGTTGATGGGCAGTGTGACCCAGCGCGTTGTCGGCCTGGCGGATCAGGCCGTGTTGGTTGTCAAGTGAGCACAACCACGGCCATGCGCGAGATCCGGCGGCGCAGGGCCGCCGCTTCTCGATCAGCTCGCGCAATCCGCGGGTCTATGCAGTTATCCGGCAAAGATAGCTAAGAGGTGCTGCGATACAGCCGTTGGCCTATCGCGGGAGCAGGCGCAGGATTCGGGTTCGTAGGCGCCGCTCTGGAAGGAAAGTGGTAGCCGTAGCTACCACTTGACTGAAGAGCAAGCCTACGGGCGCGAAGACAAGCCTGAGCTGCGATAGGACAACGGCGGAAGCAGTGTGTCGTTGCTGGAGTCCTCTGCATTGTTCCTTATTCCTCTTGCGCTTCAGGGTGTTGCCGTAAAGCCGTTGGCCGCCCGGTGAGATATCCGGGCTAGAGCAGGAACAGGGTGGCCAGGCCCAGGAAGGCCATGTAGCCCACGACGTCGGTTATTGTCGTGAGGATCACCGATCCGGCCAGGGCGGGGTCGACGCCCACGCGGCGCAGGAAGAGGGGGATGGCGAAACCCGCCAACGCCGCGCACACCAGGTTGACCAGCATGGCTGCCGCAATGAACACGCCGATCATGGGGTCGCCGAACCAGGCGACGGCGATGGCCGCGACCACGAGCGCCCAGAGCAGCCCATTGAGGCCTCCCACCAGCACCTCCTTGATCAACAGCCATCGCGCGTTGGCGCGGCCGATTCGGCCCAGGGCGATGCCGCGAATCACCAGTGTCAGGGTCTGAGTACCTGCGATGCCGCCCATGCTGGCAGCGACCGGCATGAGCACGGCGAGCGCGACCACCTTCTGCAGGGTGCCCTGAAACAGGCCGATCACCCAGGCGGCCACGAAGGCGGTGATCAGGTTGATCCCCAGCCACAGGGCGCGGCGCCGCGTGCTGGCGACCACCGGCGCGAACATGTCTTCCTCTTCGGTCAGGCCCGCCATGCTCATCAAAGAGTGGTCGGCCTCGTCGCGTATGACGTCTACCACGTCATCGATGGTAATGCGACCGAGCAATCGGCCGTTCTCATCGATCACCGGCGCCGAGATCAGGTCCCGCTTCTCGAAGATGTTGGCCACCTCGCTGGCCGAGGTCGTCGCGGGGATTGGCTCGAGGTCCCGGTCCATCACCTCGGCCACGGTTTGTGCCGGGTCACTGATCAATAGCTTGGATAGCGACAGTGTCCCGAGGTAGCGATCGTAGCGGTTGACGACAACAAGGCTGTCGGTCAGGTCCGGGATCTCGCCGCGCAGGCGCAGGTAGCGGAGAACGACGTCCAGCGTCACGTCCGCGCGCACGGTGATCGTGTCGGTGTTCATCAGGCCGCCGGCGCTGTCCTCGCTGTACGAGAGCACGGACTCGAGGCGCTGGCGGTTCTGCTTGTCCATGGACCGAAGCACTTCCCGGATGACCGCGTCGGGAAGGTCATCGAGCAGGTCGGCGAGGTCGTCCAAATCCATACCTTCGGTGGCGGCAACCAGCTCATCGGGTCCCATATCCGAAATCAGGCCCGCCCGCACCTGGTCGTTGACGTGCAGCAGCACCTCGCCGCCATTCTCCGGATTGACCAATTTCCAGACGATGGCCCGCTCGGGCGGGCGCAGGGACTCCAGGAGCTGGGCGATCTCGGCGGGGTGTAGATCGTTCAGCATCTTCCAGACATGCTGGAGCGTCCCCCGCTCCAGCGCGCGGGCGAGGTCCTGCAGATGACTCTCGCGATGCTTCTCTTGGGGGGACTCGGCCATGGTCTCGCCCGTCCGTGCCGTGCGCGCAGCCACCAGCGCGCGCCTCAGGAACCGGTCCGAGCAATCATGTCGCTACCGCGGCGGCGGGAAACCGGCCCAGATCTTCGATCTCTCGTCATGCAGGTGCCCCTACGCCCTTCGAGAGATCGAAAACCTCCTCGCCGATTACTCGCCCGCCTCGCTACGCGCAGATTACCCCGGCGGGTCGCGCCCAGTCTAGCGGGTCAGAAGTACCGGGTCCATGAATTTTACCAAGGAGTACACCGGCAGCCTGATGCGGCAGCACGGGGCCGTCGCTGGCAAGGGCGAGGCGAATCGAGCCGGACATACAGGGGACATCCTGCCCGCAGAGCAGCCCCCCAGGCCCTTAGAGTGGGCTCGCCCGCACATCTCACCGGGGTCGCGGGAGCAGGCGCCGAATCCGCGTTCGTAGGCGCCGTTCTGGAGCAAAAGTCGTAGCCGCGGCTACGACTTGAGTGACAAATTCGACGGGATCGGATTTGGACAGCCGAAGGCTGGCCCGAAGAACGAGGCCCGGCGACGGGCCGAGCAACAGCAAGCCTACGGGCGCGAAGACAGGCCTGAACCGCGATAGGACAACGGCGCAAAGAGTACGCCGTTGCTCGATCGCTCTGCATTGTGCTCTGTTCCTTTGGCGTTTCAGCGCATTGCGCCACAGCCGTTGGTTGCCTGGTGAGATCTACAGGCTGGAATCGCGCAACGCCCCGAGCGGCCGTCGGGCGCGCGAGCGAACGACTACGACACGCCCCCGCTGCCGTTTCGACCTGCGTCGGCACCCGAAGTCGGCGCGGCTCAGTGCTTCCCGCGCCGGGGCCATCGCGCGTGCCTACAGGTTTCTGTTAATCATTCCCACCAGGCGGTGAGCCTCATCGGCTGAGCTGCAGCGCAACGCCTGGCGTGCCGGCCGGGTGAGCTCGGTGATGCGCGAGCTCTTGACTACCCGCTTGACCTCCAACAGGGTCGACGGATGGGTGCTGAACTCGCGCAGGCCCAGGCCCAGGAGCAGGCGGGTATAGCGCCAATCGCCCGCCATCTCGCCGCACATGGCGACCGGGACACGCGCCTGTCGCCCGGCACGCAGGACGGCGTGGATGAGACGCAGGACCGCGGGGTGCAGCGGGTCGTAAAGGTAGCTCACCTCGTTGTCGATGCGGTCAATAGCCAGGGTGTACTGGATCAGGTCATTTGTTCCGATGGAGAGAAAGTCGAGATAGCTAGCAAAGAGGTGTGCGGTGATAGCGGCGGCGGGCACCTCTATCATCCCGCCGACCGGCATCTGCGAATCGTAACGTTTGCCCTGCGCGTCCAGCTCGCAGCGCAGCTCCTCGAGCAAATGCAGGACCTGGCGTACCTCGTGGACATTGGACAACATCGGGATCATCACCCGCACCGGTCCATACGCCGAGGCCCGCAAGATGGCGCGAAGCTGAGGCCGAAACAGGCCTTGCTCATGCAGGCACAGCCGAATGGCACGCAGCCCCAGCGCCGGATTGGTCGCGACGGGGCTTGCGCCTGCCGTGCCCCGAGTCTTGTCGGCCCCAAGATCCAGCGTTCGGATGGTGACCGGGCGACCGCCCAGGGCCTCGAGCACGCCGACGTAGTTCTCGAGCTGCTCCTCCTCGTCCGGCGCATCAATCCGGTTCATAAACAGGAACTCGGTGCGGTAGAGGCCGATGCCCGCCGGAGATACGTGGTGCAGCGCTCGCACATCCTCGGGAAGCTCGATATTGGCCAGCAACGTCACCGCCTCCCCGTCCCGGGTGACCGCAGGCTTGGTCTTGAGCTTGCGCAGCTCGGTGAAGTAGGCCCTCTCCGCCCGCTGGCGCTGCCGGTAGTGCTCGAGGATCCGACTGTCGGCGCCGGCCACGACCACGCCTTGGCTGCCGTCGAGGACCAGGCGTTCCCTGCTTCGCAGATAGAGTCGCGCCCGGTGCACCCCCACCGCCGCCGGCAGGCCGAGGCTGCGGGCCATGATCGCGGTGTGGGACAGGGTCCCGCCATACTCGGTCACCAGCCCGGCGACGCCTTGATGTTGAAGCAGTACGGTGTCGGCCGGCGTGAGGTCGTCGGCAACCACTATGTGACCGCGCAACGGGGTCTCCGAATCGTGCGGGTGGTTGTCCTGCTTGAGGAGAATCCGCAGTAAGCGATCCACTACATGGACGACGTCATCCTTGCGCGTGCGCAGATACGGGTCGTCCATCTCCTCGAAGACGTCCACCAGGCTGTCGCGCTGCAGCTTGAGCGCCCACTCGGCGTTGCAGCGCCGTGTCCGGATGAGCTCCTGGGGGGCCGTAGCCAGAGCCGAGTCCTCGAGCATAAGAAGATGGGTGTCGATAAAGGCGCGGATGTCGGGTGAGGTGGAGGCCGGGACGCGCCCGCGGATGGCCTTGAGCTCCCGGGTCGCGGCTCGCAGGGCCGCACGAAAGCGGCGGATCTCCGCATCCACTCGGTCGCTTGGAAGCGAAACCTCGGCTACCTCGGGTTGGCCCCGATCCAGCACATGGACCTTGCCGATGACGACGCCGCGGGAGACGCCGGTGCCAGTGAGAACGACAGTCATCGGTGTTGCTCCATACGGCCGGTGCTCCGGCCGACCAGCTATTCCTGCTCACCAAAGCCGTCAGCGACGAGCCGGACCAGCTGTTCGGCAGCCTCCTGCTCATCTTTGCCGCAGACCGTCAAGGCCAATGTAGTCCCCTTGGACGCCGCGAGCATCATAATCCCCATGATGCTCTTGCCATTGACTTGACGGTCGTTGCGCGACAGTTGAATGTCGCTTTCGAAGCTGGAGGCCAAAGTGACGAATTTGGCGGCCGCCCTGGCGTGCAGCCCAAGCTTGTTGACGATCGCGAGCTCTCGCTTGATCACTTCAGCTCCACGGATCCTGTTTGCACAGCAGGATCCCGTCGCGGCCCCCGCTCAACGCCTTTTGGGCGAGCTCCCCCAGGTCGAGTTTCGGGTAGTTGAGAACGCGGATAAGCATGGGCAGGTTGACCCCGGCCACCACCATTACCCGGCTGCTGCGCAGCAGCCGTATGGCGATGTTGCTCGGCGTGGAGCCATAGACGTCGGCAAGAACCAATACGCCGTCTCCGTCGTCAAGCATGTCCACATACTCGCAAGCGCGTTCCTGCACAAGGTCCGGGTCTTGACTGCCGTGCACCGCGATGGTCTTGGCGTTAAGGGGGCAGAACTCCAGCATGCTGGTAGCCGTATCCAGCAGTCGCTCGCCGATCCGATCGTGCGTGATAATGAGCAGCCCGACGCTCATCCCAGCTCTCGGTGTCGGATCAGGACACGTTCGCGTTCGGCTTGAAACGCCTTCCCGAGAACCTCCGCCAGGTAGACCGAGCGGTGTTGGCCGCCGGTGCAGCCTATGGCGACCGTCATGTAGCTGCGGTTCTCTGCCTCGAAGAACGGGATCCACATGTCCAGAAACTGCTTTAGTTGCTGCACCATCTGGTTGACCCGCGAATCGCCCTCCAGGTACCTGCGCACAGCCTCGTCCCTGCCGGTCAGGGAGCGCAGCGAGGGTTCCCAGTGAGGATTCGGCAGGCAGCGCACGTCGAAGACGAAATCGGCGTCTCCGGGGATCCCATGTTTGTAGCCGAACGACTCGAATAAAAGCGACATGGTGTCGGGCCGCGTTCCTATAACCCTTTCCCGCACCAATTCGCGCAATTGATGGATCGTCGTGTGCGTGGTGTCGATAAAAAGATCGGCATTCGCCACAATGGGCTCGAGCAGCTCTCTCTCCAGCCTGATGGCGTCGGCGAGCGACATGTCGCCGCGGGTCAAGGGGTGCCTGCGCCGCGTCTCCGAGAAGCGTTTGAGCAGGGTAGCATTGTCAGCATCGAGGAATAGCACCGTACAATCCAGTCTCTCATCGCGCCGCAGGTCCTGCAGCAATACAGGGACATGTTGGAGGTCCGTTACGCTGCTGCGTGCGTCGATGCCGATCCCAAACCGGTCGCGGTCGCTGCCCCATTCCCCGAGCATCTGCCCGGCAAAGGCCTTGAGCATGCCGACGGGTAGGTTGTCGATACAATAGTAATCGAGGTCCTCGAGCGTATTTAGGGCGATGCTTTTGCCCGAACCGGACATGCCGCTGACGAGGATCAGCTTCATGGTTCGTCCTGGTTCATTGCGTTGCGCTGACGTCGCACGAAATCCCGGTGGGCCTCATAGCCCTTTAACGCGAGCAGGTGGTTGCGCACTGCAATCTCGACAAGTACGGCGAGATTGCGCCCAGGGGCAACGGGCAGCGTGATCTCTGGAATCTCGACGCCGAGGACCGTGCTCGTCCTTCGGCTGCCCCGCAGTCGGTCGATCTCGAGCAGTCCCTCGTCGTTCATGTGTTCGAGCTGGATGATCAGGCGCAGATATTTGTTCTGCTTTATTGCGCTATCCCCGAACATTGCGCGCACGTTGATCATGCCCAGCCCGCGCACCTCCAGGAATTCGCGCAAGACATTGGGGCAGGTTCCATTGATGATATCCGGCGCGACCCGGGCGAATTCCGGAGCGTCGTCGGCGATCAGCCGGTGTCCTCGGCTGATGAGCTCCAGTGCCAGCTCGCTCTTGCCGATGCCCGCCTCACCGGTCAGTAGGACCCCCATACCCATGACCTCCATGAACACCCCGTGGAGTATAATCTTCTCCGCGAGGATATTGCCCAAGTAGTATTGCAGCGCGGTAACGAGCTCGTCGCTGTCCAGGGCAGAAGCCAGTAGCGGGATGCCGGCAGCATCGGCGGCCGCAGTGAGCTCGGCTGGCACACACTGGTCGTCCGCCACCAACACGAGGTCGGTATCGGCCGAAAACAGTCGTTGCAGGAGGTCTTCTTGGGCTGCGCGGTCGAGGCTGGCGGCGTAGTCGAGCTCCCGGGCGCCGAGCACCTGGACGCGGTGGGGGTGGATGAGATTGAGATGCCCTACAAGAGTGATGCCGCTCTCCGTCGGCGCAGCCTGGATCGGGCGATCGCCCGCTGTCTCACCGCCCACCCATTCCAGCTGCAATCGGGATTGCAGGCTGCTCAACAGGTCTCGGACGGTGATCGGGTTGGTCATGCGGGTGCGGACTTGCGGTCCGAATACCAGTGGATGAGCAGGTCGAAGATCTGACCTTCGTTCTGGCTGTGTCGGAGCTTCTCGCAGAACTGTTCATTGGCGAACATCTCGGCCAGCTCGGACAAGATCTGCAGGTGCTCGTCAGTCGATTCCTCGGGTACCAGCAGCGCGAACAGCAGATCCACGGGTTGGTCATCGATGGCGTCGTAGTCCACCCCGTGGTCAAGTTTGACGAATGCCCCGATTGCGTGTCTGCGGCCCTTCATGCGCCCGTGGGGCAGCCCCACGCCGTGCCCCAGCCCTGTGCTGCCGAGCTTTTCGCGTCCGATCAGGCTATCGAAGACCTCTTCCTCGGTGAGCTCCGGAACGCTGCGCGCGATGAGCGCGCTCAACTGCTCGAGGGCGCGCTTCTTGCTGCTGGTATGGACATCGCGAGCGATCCGATCAGGTTGGATGAGTTGCTCAATCTTCATGACACGCGTACCTGCCTGCACTTGCTGTGGGACCCGCATGCGTTTTCCGGGTCCGCGCGGTGGTTTTCGGTTGACTTGCGAATGCGTCGCTGGCCGCTATTCGCGCTCTAGGATCACCGATCCCTCAGCGCCTGTGGTGATCGGTGAGCTTTTCCTTGTGTTTCTTTACCTGGCGATCTAGTTTGTCAACCAAGGCGTCTATCGCCGCATACATGTCTTGTTCGACAGCGTCAGCAAACAGATTGTTTCCCGTCACGTTGAGTGTCGCCTCGGCCCTGTGGCGCAGTTTTTCCACGCTGAGAATTACGTGTACGTCTGTAACGTGATCGAAATGGCGCTCGAGGCGCTCCAGCTTCTCGGTTACGTAGTCGCGCAGAGATGGCGTAATATCGACGTGGTGTCCGGTGAGATTCATCTGCATTTGAACACTTCCCCTTCGTCTTGCCTACGCAAGGCGTTTGCGTTCGTTGGACGGAGGCACCGACATGGCCTCCCGGTATTTGGCCACGGTGCGGCGTGCAACTTTGATCCCTTGTTTGAGCAGCAGTTCCGCAATCTTGCTGTCGCTCAGCGGCTTGCTGGGGTTCTCGGCTGAGATGAGTTTCTTAATGATGGCACGAATCGCGGTGGCCGAGCATTCACCGCCATCAGCCGTGCTGACATGGCTCGAGAAGAAGTATTTGAACTCGAAGATTCCCCGCGGCGTGTGCATGTATTTTTGGGTGGTTACGCGCGAGATGGTGGATTCGTGCATGTCCACCGCTTCGGCGACATCGCGCAGCACCAGGGGCTTCATCGCTTCTTCCCCGTATTCCAGAAAGCCGCGCTGGCGCTCCACTATGCATGTTGCCACCTTGAGCAGGGTCTCGTTTCGGCTCTGCAGACTCTTGAGGAACCACCGCGCCTCCTGGAGGTGATTCTTGAGATAGTTGTTATCGGCGCTGCTGTCGGCGCGCCGGATGAGATTGGCGTACTGGGTATTGATGCGCAGTCGCGGTACAGTCTCGGGATTCAGCTCGACATGCCATTTCCCTTTGTTCTTGGTGACGAGCACGTCGGGGACGATGTATTCCGTCGTGCTGGAGGCGAGCCCGGAACCGGGCCGCGGATTGAGCCCCTGGATGAGGCGGATGACCTGCTGTAGGTCCTCGCGGGGCAGCTTCATTCGCCGCGAAAGCTGACTGAGGTCCATGGCGCCGAGCAGGTCCAGGTGGTCACGTACCAATTCCTTGGCCTTTTCCAGCCAGGGGGTCTGCGCGGGAAACTGATCGAGTTGGATGAGCAGGCACTCGGAGAGATTGCGGGCGCCCACACCAAGGGGATCGAAATGCTGGATGCGGTGCAGTACGGCCTCGATCTCGTCGGGACCGAGGTCCGACTCGCCGGCCAGGCCCTCATGGATCTCCGTGACGCTCGTGGTGAGATAGCCGTCATCATTAATGGCATCGATAATGGCCAGCGCAATGGCCTGATCGGTTTCGCTGAACGGAGTGAGCTGCATCTGCCAGATCAGGTACTCGTGCAACCCCTCTGCGCCACGCGGCTGATTCTCGAAGGCGTCCTGGCGATCCGGATCAGGCGCGGATTGGGAGAACGCGGTGGAGCCGTCGTAGATATCCTCCCAGGCACTGTCGACGGGCAGGTCCTCCGGTATGGTTTCGGGCTGCGCCGATTCCGTGTAGGGCTCGTCCTCGGCCCCATCCGGCTGTGCGCTGGATTGCTCGGGTGCGGCATCGCCGGTCTCGTCTTCGACCTCCAGCATCAGGTTCGACTCCAGGATATCCTGGATCTCCTGCTGTAGGTCGAGGGTGGAGAGCTGCAGCAGCCGGATCGCCTGCTGCAGCTGCGGCGTCATGGTCAGGTTCTGGCCAAGACGAAGTTGGATGGACTGCTTCATGCCGGGAGGTACCGCGCTCAGGGCCTGTTGCTCTGACCGCTTTTATTGTACTGCATTTTTTGTGCCATGACAGTGGGGCAGCGTTACAGGCGGAAATGCTCCCCCAGGTAGACATCTCTAACTTCCTGATTTTTCAGTATGTCGCTTGGGGCACCGTCGGCGATGACCTTGCCGTCGCTTAGAATGTAGGCGCGCGCACAGATGCCGAGGGTCTCGCGCACGTTGTGGTCCGTGACCAGCACGCCGATCTGTCGCGCGCGCAGGTGCTCGACGATGCGCTGAATGTCGAGCACCGAGATCGGGTCCACGCCGGCAAACGGCTCGTCCAGCAGGATGAAGCGTGGCTCCATGGCCAGTGCCCGGGCGATCTCTACCCGCCGGCGTTCCCCGCCGGACAGGCTGATGCCGGTGTGATCATGCAGGTGCGCGATGTGCAGTTCGTCGAGCAGCGCTTCCTTGCGCTGCTCGCGCTCGGCGCGTGAGAGCCCCGTGCGTGTCTGCAATATGGCGAGGATATTCTCGGCCACGGTGAGCTTGCGGAATACCGAGGGCTCTTGGGGCAGGTAACCGACTCCGGCGCGTGCGCGGGCGTGCATGGGGAAGCGGCTGAGCTCCATATCGTCCATGTAGATCTCGCCGGAATCGCAGGGGATCAGCCCGACGATCATGTAAAAACAGGTCGTCTTGCCGGCCCCGTTCGGACCGAGCAGGCCGACCACCTCTCCGCTGCGCACTTGCAGGGTGACGTCATCGACGACGGCGCGGTCGCGATAGCGCTTGACCAGGTTCGCGGCCTGTAAAACCGTCATTGCCGTGCACCACCAGTGTCGTCGTCCTCCTTCGGCTGAATGGTAATCCGCACTCGCTCACCGCCGGCCTTGCGCCCGGCATCCACCTGGTCGCGATCGAGTCGGTAGACGATGCGCTCGCTGGCGAAGGTATTCGGCCCCTGCCAGAGCTTTGCCTGATCGGTGAGTATCACCACCTCACGATCGGCAAGGTACTCCATGGTCAAGGCCTCGGCCTTGACGTCCTGGTCCTTGTCGTCCGGGCGCTGCCTGTAGGTGGCGGGGCGGCCCACCGCAACCATCCTTTGAACGTCGCCCTGGTGGGCGTAGACGGTGAGCTTGTCCGCAGTGATGCGAAGCGTCCCTTGGGTGACCACCACATCCCCCTTGTAGATACTCACCTGTTTCTTGTCGTCTATGGTGACCTCGTCGGCTTCGATGTGCATGGGCTGGGTGCGATCCGAGCTCAAGGCCCAGCCCGCCCCGGGCACGAGCAGCATCGCTGCCAGCAGGAGATTTGGCCATCTACTCCTCGACGGGTTCATAGGTTCCTCGCACCTGTGACAGCAGTCTCATCCGGCCGTCGGCGAGCCATGCCTGCATACCGACGCCTTGAAGCGTAGACGCCTCCCTCTCGATGCGTACCGGTTCGGCGGTCTCGGCATAGTTCTGGTCGGGATGTACGGTCAGGTTGCGGGTGATCACGTGGACTTCTCGGTTGGCCGGGGAGGGTGGGCGGTCGATCAAGACCTTCCCCTCCAGGTGGACCAGCGCCCCCTGTTCGAGCACCGTGCCCGTCTCGGAGCGCATGTGCACCGCCGGACCTTCCGGACGGAAGAATACCATTATTGGATCCTGTAGATCTGCGCGATCGTCGCGGGCGTAGTGCGCCATGGTCTTGGCCGTGAGTCGATAGTGCGGCTGTCCCTGGTCGTTCGTGGTGGTGGCCGTAAATTCTTCCAGGAAATAGTCCGGCCGTTTTTCCTTGCGCGCTGCGGGCTCGCCCGGCTCTGGACGTATGAGCTCCTGGACCCACCAGCCGGCCGCGGCAATCGCGCCCACGGCGATCAGCACCAAAAACGCGCGGAGATTCATTGCAGCGCGGCTCAAAAGTACTTATGCATTTCGGCCTCGAGATTGCCCTGGGCCTCCATGATCAGCTCACACACGTCCCGGGCCGCCCCCCGGCCCCCTCCGTTCGGCGTCTGCCAATGCGCATGCTTGCGCACCAGCTCATGGGCATCCTGCACGGCAACCGCAAACCCCACACGGCGCATGACCGGCAGGTCGACGACGTCGTCTCCAACATAGGCGGTCTGCGCGTGGTCCATGCCGAGGCGCTGCACCAGATGCTCAAAGGCCGCCACCTTGTCCAATTGTCCCTGATATACGTGCGTAATCCCCAGGTCGGCCACCCGGTGCTTGACTACCTCGGAGGTGCGTCCCGTTATGATCGCGACCTCGACGCCGCTATTGCGCAGCATCTTCATGCCATGGCCGTCTCGGGAATTGAAGGCCTTGTATTCCTGGCCGTCGTCACCGATGAACAGGCTGCCGTCGGTTAGCACGCCGTCCACGTCGAAGATTACCAGGCGCACCCGGCGCGCCCTGTCGAGGATATCGTCCACGCCGCTCACGGGTAGCCCGGATATCTCACAGGGATCGCGGGAGCAGGCGCCGTTCTGGAAGGAAAGCGGTAGCCGTAGCTACCACTTGACTGACAAATTCGCCGGGAGCGAATTTGGACAACGCGCGGCGTTGGCCCCCGGAGGGGGCGAGGCCCAGGGACGGGCCGAGCAACAGCAAGCCTGCGAACGCGAAGGCAAGCCTGAACTGTGATAGGCCAACGGCGAAAACACTGTGTCATCGCCCGATTCTTCTTCACTGTGCCTCGTTCCTCTAGTGTTTCAGACCATTGCAGCGCAGCCGTTGGCCGCCCGGTGAGATATGCGGGCTAGACCACACCCGCGCGAAGCAGGTCGTGCATGTTCAGGGCCCCAACGAGCCGGCGATCGCCATTGACCACCAGCAGGGCATTGATCTTGTGGCGCTCCATCAGCTGGAGGCCCTCGGCGGCGAGCATATCGGCGCCCACGCTCTTGCAGTTGCGTGTCATCACCTCGGCGATGCCGATCTCTCGGATATCGCAGCCCCTGTCCAGGGTGCGGCGCAAATCGCCGTCGGTGAATATCCCGACGACGCTTCCCCGCTCATCGGTCACCGCGGTCATTCCCAGGCCCTTTTGTGTCACTTCCAGCAGGGCCTCGGTGAGCGTTGCCCCCTCGGGCACGCGGGGAACGGCGTCGCCGGTGTGCATGATGTCCTCGATCAGCAGCAGAAGGCGCCGGCCGAGGCTGCCCCCCGGATGCGAGCGGGCGAAATCTTCGGCCGTAAAGCCGCGCGCCTCAAGCATGGCGATCGCCATCGCGTCGCCCATCGCCAGCGTCGCGGTCGTGCTGGAGGTGGGCGCCAGCCCCAGCGGGCAGGCCTCCTGCGCCACGCTGACGTCGATATTCACATCGGCGGCCTGAGCGAGTGTTGAGGCGGGATTGCCCGTCATGCTGATCAGCGGAACGCTCAGCCGCTTAATGAGGGGAAGTATGGTGAGGATCTCCTGGGTCTCGCCCGAGTTGGATAGGGCCAGCACCACATCGCGGGCCGTGACCATCCCAAGGTCCCCGTGGCTGGCCTCGCCAGGATGCACGAAGAACGCCGGGCTGCCCGTACTGGCCAGGGTGGCGGCAATCTTGCCGCCGATGTGCCCCGATTTTCCCATGCCCAGCACGACGATCCGCCCCTTGCAGTGGAACATGTAGGTGCAGGCCCGGGCAAACCGTTCGTCTATGCGCTGGGCGAGATCGGCGACGGCCCGGGCCTCGATGTCAATAACCGCAAGGCCGAGCTGGATAAGGTTGGCGTCGTTCATCTTTCGGGGGGGCGCGCAGCGACTACCCGGCGGATTAGGCCTCGGGGTAGCCGAGCTCGGTCAGCTTGGTGCCGATCTTCTCGCGCGAGAGCTGCTCGCCGCGCACCGTCACCAGGCCTTGGTCGATATCCACCTCGACGCCGCTGACGCCGTCGAGCGCCAGCAGGCCGTCTCGGATGGTGCCGGCGCAACCGCCGCACTTGATGTTCTGGGCCCTGAACGTCTCGGTTTCCATGGTTATATGCCCTTGTGTGCTCAATGTTTTTCCGCGTAATAGAGTAATGTCTGGTATGCGGTGAAGGCCAGCAGCAGGACCGCACCCGCCGGCCGGCTGATGTGACCCGGTTGGCGAAATCCATAGGCCAAGGCAAACAATGCCAGCGTCACCCCGATCATCACCGGAAAATCTCGCTCGAGCACCGCCGACGGGACCGGGCCGGGCCGGATCAGCCCGGGTAGACCCAATACTACCAGGAGATTGAACATATTGGACCCGATCACATTGCCGATGGCAATGTCGTGCTCGCCCTTTAGCGCGCTCATGATCGAGGTGGCCAGCTCGGGCAGGCTGGTGCCCAGGGCGACGATGGTCAGGCCGATGACCAGCTCGCTCACACCCAGTGCCAGGGCGATATGGACCGCGCCCCAGACCAGCGCCCGGGAGCTCGCCAGCAACAGCGCCAGGCCCAGGCCCAGCCACAACAGGGCCCGCCAGGTGGGCATCTCGGGGGGCATCTCGGCGGTGAACTCGGCAACTATGGGATCGGCACGCCCGCGCAGGCCCAGGCTGGCCACCCAATAGAGCATGACCACCATACCCAGCAGCAACACGACGCCGTCGGAGCGCCCTAGGGTCCCGTCGACGATCAAGATGAGTGCGACCAGCATGGTTGCCAGCAGCACGGGAAATTCCCTGCGCAGGGTGTCGGAACGCACGATCAGGGGGGCGATGAGGGCCGTCGCCCCCAGGATCAGGGCGATGTTGGCGATGTTCGATCCCAGGGCATTGCCGATGGCCAGCGCGGTGTTGCCGCTCCAGGCGGCAACGATGGAAACCACGATCTCGGGGGCCGAGGTGCCGAAGCCGACGATGGTCAGGCCGATGATCAGCGGCGAGATTCCCAGGTTGCCGGCAGTGGCGGCGGCGCCCACGACGAAGCGGTCAGCGCCCCAGACCAACAGGGCGATGCCGGCGACCACGGCGGAGAAATACGCGAGCATGAATAGACGCTGGTGGCGGCAACAAACGCGCATTGTACCGATTGGCGCCGCAGGCGCCACAGTATCCAGCCCGCTATGGTGAAATGTGCGCGTAAAACAGTACAATCCCCCCGTCGCTAGGGCTGCGAGGCGGCGCGCGCCGGCTGCAGCGGCAAACCCGGGAGCTCGAGATTGACCAGTCACCTGGAGATAGGCGCCGTTGGCTGGCGCCACGACAGATGGGTGGATACGTTCTATCCGGACAGTCTTCCAGATGACTGGCGGCTGACCTTTTATAGCAACGAGTTCCGCTGCCTGCTGGTCCCCGACCGGGAATGGTCGGAGGCCCCGCCCACCCGGCTCGCGGCCTGGGCCGAGGATGTGCACGAGCAATTTGTCTTCTATCTGGAGCTGCGCTCCGGGCGGCGCGCGAACGAGGCGGTCGAGGCCTTGTCACGTACCGAGCCCATCGCCCGGCGTGTTGGCGGGGTCGTGGTGCGCGCCGCCGATCGCGCCGGACCTGTGCCCGAGTCGCTCGCCACGCTGCGCGAAACCTGCGGCTTGCGCTACCCGCTGCACCTGGACTGGCCCGGAGAGCTGGCGCCGGCCCAACGGGGGGCGCTCGAGCAGCTCGATGTCATGACATGCTGGCGGGCCGCCGGGACCGAGCCGCGGCGCGGGTGTCGGATCGGTTTGCTGGCGCCCGGTGAGGTCCCCCCCGAGCGCCGCGCCCTGCGCAGCCGCATCGAGGCCTTCCTGAGCCAAGCCGGTGAAAGCGGTGAGCTCATCGTGTTCTTCGAGGGGGACCCGCCCAACGTGCAGGCCATGCGGGACGTTCAGGTCATCACCGGTTTGCTCGGGGGTTGACCACCGTGTCCGACGCTCAGCAAGCGCATGGCGCCGACATGTTGGTGCAGATGCAGGACTTGCACTTCGGGTTCGGCGCCCGCCTGATCATCGACGGGATGGACATCGATATCCGGCGCGGCAAGGTCACGACGATCATGGGCCCCAGCGGGACGGGAAAGACCACCCTGCTGCGCCTGATCGGCGCGCAGTGGCGTCCGAGCTCCGGAACGGTCTATGTGGACGGAAACAACGTACACGCCCTCAAACGCGACGAGCTCTACCGGCTGCGTAAGCGCATGGGCATGCTGTTTCAGAGTGGGGCGCTGTTCAATCAGATGTCGGTGTTCGACAATGTTGCCTTCCCGCTTCGCGAGCACACCAGGCTTTCCGAGCGCATGATCTACTATCTGGTGCTGATGAAGCTCGAGGCCGTGGGGCTGCGCGGGGCGCGGGACCTGATGCCCTCGGAGCTCTCCGGCGGGATGGCGCGGCGCGTGGCGCTGGCACGCGCCATCGCCCTCGACCCCATGATGATCATGTACGACGAGCCCTTCACCGGCCAGGACCCCATCACGGTGGGGGTGATCATGCAGCTCATCCGGCTGCTCAACGACTCCCTGGGGCTGACCAGCATCATCGTCTCCCACGATGTGGCAGAGGTGTCGGCGATCTCCGATTACATCTATATGATCTCGGAGGGGAAGGTGGTGGAGAGCGGCACCCCCGACGAGCTCGGCAAGTCGAGCTCCGAATGGGTGCAGCAGTTTCTGCACGGGCTGCCGGACGGGCCCGTTCCGTTCGACTACCCCGCGCCCGGCTACGCAGGCGATCTCTTCGAGTAGACATGATGATCGACGATGCACTTCAGATGCTTGGACGCAAAGGCCTGGCCTTTTTTCAGCGCGTCGGGCGCTCGGTCTTGTTTTTCGGCCAGGTGATTGGCGGTGTGCCCGGCCTGGTGCTGCGCCTGCGCAACGTGATCGAGCAGCTCTACTCGGTGGGCGTGCTGTCGTTGGCCATCATCGTGCTTTCCGGGCTGGCGGTGGGCATGGTGCTGGGGCTGCAGATGTACAACACACTGGTGGAGTACGGGACCGAAGAATCGTTGGGGCCAGTGGTCGCGCTGTCGCTGGTGCGCGAGCTCGGTCCGGTGCTCACCGCGCTGTTGTACTCGGGGCGCGCGGGTTCGGCACTGACCGCCGAGATCGGCCTGATGAAGGCCAGCGATCAGCTCGCTGTCATGGAGATGATGGCCGTTGATCCGCTGAAGCGGGTCGTTGCGCCGCGGTTCACGGCCGGCTTTCTGTCCATGCCGCTGCTGGCTGCAATCTTCAGCGCGGTGGGCATCCTCGGCAGCTATTTTGTGGGCGTCGGTTTGCTGGGCGTGGATGCAGGCGCCTTTTGGTCGCAGATGCAGGACAAGGTGGATCTGTACGAGGATGTCTATAATGGCGTGATCAAGAGCGTCGTCTTCGGCTTCGTCGCCAATTGGATCGCGGTGTTCGAAGGTTACGACGCGGTACCGACAACCGAGGGGGTGAGTCGGGCCACCACCCGCACCGTGGTGCATACTGCCTTTGCCGTGCTGGGCCTGGATTTCATCTTGACCGCGTTGATGTTCGGAGACTGATCGGCGGAGAATGACAGTATGTTAAACGCCAGGGTGGTCGAAATCGCTGTGGGCCTGTTCGTGGCCGCGGGGCTTGCGGCATTGTTCATGCTCGCCATGAGGGTGAGCAATCTCAGCGCCTTTGGGGAAGAGGAGGGATATTCGCTCAGCGCGCGCTTCGAGGATATCGGCGGGCTCAAGGCCCGCGCGCCGGTCCGTATCGGAGGGGTGCGCATCGGCCATGTGACGGGTATCGAATACGACAGTGAGACCTATCAGGCAGTGGTGCATTTGGTCATCGCCCGCGAGTATGACCGCCTGCCCACTGATACCTCGGCCAGTATCCTCACCTCGGGCCTTCTGGGAGAGCAGTATGTCGGGCTGGAGCCGGGCGGCGCAGAGAAATACCTGGGTTCCGGGGATCAGATCCGCCACACGCAGTCGGCGCTGGTGCTGGAGAAGATGATCGGCCAGTTTCTGTTCGATCAGGCCGCGGAAGGTGGGCCGAAATGACAAGAGGAGTTTGGATCGGGCTGGCATTGGCATGCGCGGTGTCCCCGGCGACGGCCCAGACAATGAACATGGAGCAGGCCGTCGAAAGTGCCCTACAGGCCGACCCGCGCATCAGCGAGCGCCGGCATCTGGTGGATGCGGCCCGCGCGCTACTGCAGGAGGCGCTGGGCCACAGGGCGCTGCGCTTCGACGTCAACAGCTTTGCCGGGCTGGCGCCGGGACTCGAAGGCGGCTTCTACGAGGGCGGAGCGAGCAGCTGCTCCGCCCTGCCGTGCACGCCGCGCAGCGACGCCTACGAGTTCGACGACGGGCTGTCCCTCTGGGCCAACGTCCAGTTCCGCGTCATCAAGCCCCTGTACACGTTCGGCAAGATCGAGAGCTACAGCGAGGCGGCGCAGGGCAAGGTCGACGTAACGCGCGGAGACGTGGATCTGGAGCGCAGCAAGGTGCGCCTGCAGGTCACCCGGGCCTATTACGGCTACCTGGCGGCGCGCGACACCCGTTACCTCTTCGAGGACGTGCGCCAGCGCCTCGAAAACGCCGAAAACCTGGTGCAACGCTGGCTGCGCGACGGCGCCGGTGCGGTCAAGCAGTCCGATCTTTACGCCGTGCAGACCGGTCTGGCCGTGGTCAACAAGCATCTGGCGCAGGCCCGGGCCGTGGAGCAGGTGGCCCTGGACGGTCTCAAGGTGCTCACGGGCGTCGGGCTGGACGGAGAGCTGCAGGTCGCCGAGCGACATATCCGTCCGGTGCCGCTTCCCGATCGAGGGCTGGCCGCCCTGCAGCAGCGGGCGCTGGCCAAGCGCCCGGAGATGGGGCAGCTGGAGGCGGGCCTGCGCGCCCGGCGCGCGCTGGTGGCGGCTAGCAAGGCCGAGAAGATGCCCGACCTGTATGTGGGCTTGGCCGGCTCCCTGGCCTACTCTCCCGATCGCGACCGGCTGGACAACCCGTTCATCTACGACCCATTCAACTACGTAGGGGTGACCCCGGTGGTCGGCCTCAGATGGGAATGGGCCAGCGGCGTGCAGCCGGCGCGGGTGGCCCGTGCCCAGGCCGAGCTGGAGGCCTTGGTGGAGAAGGCCTCGTTCGCGCGCCGGGGAATTCCCTTCGAGGTGGCCGAGGCCTATCATCAGGCGCATGCCCATCACAAGGCCGTCCAAGAGTTGGAGCAGGGCAGCCGGGCGGGGCGACGCTGGATGATCGCCCGTTACGCTGATTTTGAGGCGGGGTTGGAGGAGGCGTCAAATGTCCTGGAGGCCTTCCAGGGCTACGTGCTTGCCCACAGTGACTATCTTTCCACGGTCAACGACTACAACGTACACGTGACCAGGCTCAAGACCGTCTCGGGGGGCTACCAATGAAGCATGCCGCTCTCCTTCTCGCGGGAATGGCGTTTGCGGCGAGCGCCACGGCGGCGCAGGGTCCGCTGGAGTTGGTCAAGGCTACCACCGAGAGCATGCTCTCGGCGCTGGAGGCCAACAAGCAGACCATCCGGGACCGGCCCGAGACGCTCTATGATCTGGTCGACGAGATCGTTCTGCCCCATTTCGATTTTCAGGCCATGGCGCGCTCGGTGCTCGGCAAATACTGGCGGCGGGCCAGCGCCCGGCAGCGTGAGCGCTTTGTAGAGGAGTTCCGCACCCTGCTCGTGCGCACCTATGCCTCGTCGTTAGCCGAATACAGTGGCCAGGACGTGGAGTACCTGCCGGTGCGCGGAAATGAAACCGCCGATGAGGTGACGGTGCGCACGGAGATCCAGCAGCAAAGCGGGTTTCCCATCCCCGTGGATTACAGACTCGAGCGCACCGATGCAGGGTGGAAGGTCACCGACGTGGTCATCGACAACCTGGACCTGGTGTTGAACTATCGCACCTCTTTCGCGCAGGAGATCGGCCGCCTGGGGCTGGATCGGGTCATTGAGAATCTGGCCGAGCGCAACCGGCAGGCGGCCTCGTGACCGACGCACAGATCCAGCGCGTCGCCTCCGGGCAGTATCGATTGCGAGGAGTGCTGGATTTCGACAGTGTGCCCGGCCTGTCCGCCCGCGGTCCGGAGCTGTTCGAAGAGACCGAGACCGTGCAGGTCGACCTGGCAGAGGTCGCCCGTGCCGACAGCGCCGGCGTGGCCCTGCTGGTGGAATGGATGCAACAGGCCCGACGCCGCGGCAAAGAGATCCGCTACCTCAATATTCCCTCCCAGATGCTCGCCATCGCGCGGGTGAGCGGCCTGGATCACATCCTGCCCTTGTCCCGCGGCAGCTGAGGCCCGGGACCGGCGGTTTCGCGGTGCTCGGCGCCCTCGCACGCGGCGCGCGCGAGACGACTGAGGGGCTCGCCCGCGGATTGCGCGCCGGGACTCGGTGGTACACCTCCCGTTCCAAGCCGTTTTTCTATATGATTGAGCGCTTTCGGCACGGTCTTCGGAGGCATGGCCTTTCCCTGCCTCTCCGGGGGCGGGTTGGCCCCGGAGGCCGCGCTGGGGTGCCTCGCACAGGCCATGAGCTCCGCGGACCGTCCGGGGCCGGGGCGCGCCGGTTGCGAGAGTCAACGACGAACATCGGGTGAGCCATGATACATCGCGACGACATCAAGCAACTCATCGAGCAAGGACTTCCTGAGGCACAGGCCTTTGTGAAGGGGGAGGACGGTGCCCATTTCGAGGCCGCCGTGGTGTGTCCGGCCTTCGAGGGCAAGACGACGGTCCAGCAGCACCAGATGGTCTACGGGGCGCTTGGAGACCGTATGCAGAGCGGGGAGATCCACGCCCTGTCGCTGCGCACCTTCACGCCCGCAGAGTGGGAGGCCCAACAGTCGTAGCGGGGCGCGGCTTTCTTGTGAGGCGGTTCAGTTTCGCGTGTTGCGCGGAAAGGTATAAATGGACAAGCTGATCATTCGCGGTAGAGTCCCGCTGCAGGGCGAGATCCAGATCTCCGGGGCGAAGAACGCAACGCTGCCGATCCTGGCCGCCACCTTGTTGTCCGACGTTCCCATGACCGTCGGCAACGTGCCGCACCTGCACGATGTGACCACGACGATGGAGCTGCTCGGGCGCATGGGGGTGGAGCTCACGGTTGACGAGCGGCTCAACATCGAGGTGGACGCGCGTAACATCCGCGAGCTTTATGCCCCTTACGAGCTGGTGAAGACGATGCGGGCCTCCATACTGGTGCTCGGACCGCTGTTGGCACGGTATGGGCAGGCCGACGTATCCCTGCCGGGCGGTTGTGCCATCGGGTCGCGCCCCGTGAATTTGCACATCGAGGGCCTGCGCAAGCTCGGCGCCGAGATCCGGGTGGAAGGCGGCTACATCCGGGCCCGTGCCAAGCGTCTCACGGGTACCAGCCTGGTCATGGACCTGGTGACGGTCACCGGCACCGAGAACTTGATGATGGCGGCGTCGCTCGCCAGGGGCACGACGGTAATCGAGAATGCCGCGCGCGAGCCTGAGGTGGTTGACTTGGCCAACTGCCTCAACCAGATGGGCGCGCACGTGCGCGGCGCGGGTACCGATTGCATCGTGATCGAGGGCGTGGAGCGCCTGGAGGGCACTCACTATAACGTGCTCCCCGACCGCATCGAGACCGGAACCTACCTGGTCGCCACCGCTATGACAAGCGGCCGCGTACGTGTCAAGGACACACGCCCGGAGCTGCTGGATGCGGTGTTGCGCAAGCTCCAGGAGGCCGGCGCGGCGCTGGAGGTGGGCGAGGACTGGATCGAGCTGGACATGCGAAATGGCCGCCCGAAGGCGGTGAACTTGCACACGGCGCCGTATCCGGCGTTTCCAACCGACATGCAGGCCCAATTCACCGCGCTCAACGCCGTTGCCGAGGGCGTGGGCGTGATCACCGAGACGGTGTTCGAGAACCGGTTCATGCACGTGCAGGAGATGCAGCGCATGGGTGCGGACATCCGTCTAGAGGGCAATACCGTGGTGAGCAAGGGGGTGGAGTCCCTGACCGCTGCGCCGGTAATGGCCACCGATCTTCGGGCCTCGGCCAGCCTGGTGCTCGCGGGCCTGGTCGCCGAGGGCGAGACCGTGGTCGATCGCATCTACCACATCGACCGCGGATACGAGAACATCGAGGAGAAGCTGCAGCAGCTGGGCGCGGTGATCCGGCGGGTGCCGGCGTAGCCCGCCCGCACCGGCCCGTATCGTGAGACGACGGCCGCGGTACGTGATGCTTGCAGGGGGCATCGTGGGGCGCGAGGGTTTCGTGATTCCGCAACGCTGTCGCTCGAAGCAATCGGGGGCATAATAGGCCTTTGGCAAAGGTGCAGAGCCCTCCTTGGCGGAGTCTGCGCCTTTGCGCGAGCGACAAGCTTCCCCCGGCACCACGATTCCACCGGACAGCCTTTGAATTCACCATGACCGAGACCTTGACCATCGCAGTATCCAAGGGGCGCATCTTCAAGGAGGCGCTGCCGCTGCTGGCCCACGCCGGCGTCGTCCCCGTCGACGATCCGCAGACCAGCCGCAAGCTCATCCTCGATACCAATAAGGCGGCGGTGAAGCTGGTGGTCATCCGCGCGGCCGATGTGCCCACGTACGTCGAGCACGGCGCCGCGGACCTGGGGGTGGCTGGAAAGGATGTGCTCATGGAGCACCCGGGCGAGGGACTCTACGAGCCCCTGGACCTGCGGATCGCCCGCTGTCGTATGATGGTGGCCGGGCCGGCGGATCGTCCGGCCGGCGAGCGGCGCCTGCGTGTGGCCACCAAGTACGTGACCTCCACCCGGCGCTTTTTCGCCGCCAGGGGCGAGCAGGTCGAGATCATCAAGCTCTACGGCTCCATGGAGCTGGCGCCGCTGGTGGGCCTGGCCGATCGCATCGTCGACTTGGTGGATACCGGCAGCACCCTGCGGGCCAACGGCCTGGTGCCGCTGGAGCACGTCGCCGACATCAGCTCGCGGTTGATCGTCAACAAGGGGGCTATGAAGATGAAGCACGCGCGGGTCAAGCGGTTCCTGGGCCTGATGGGCGAGGCGGTGCAGGCGCGCGCCGGGGCCGGCCTATGAGCGAGATCAAGCGGCTGAACAGCGCCGACGCGGCCTTCTGGGCGCAGCTCGACGAACTGGTGGCCTGGGAAGGGGTCTCGGACGAGACCGTGAACCGCACCGTGCGCGAGATCCTCGACGCGGTGCGCCGGCGCGGCGACGCCGCGGTGGTGGAATACACCAACCGCTTCGACCGCCTGCAGGCAAGCTCCCTGGCGGAGCTGGAGGTCCCCGGGGATCGGCTGCGCCAGGCCCTGGACGGGCTTTCCCCGGAGCGGCGTGCGGCGCTGCAGACCGCCGCCACGCGCGTGCGCGCCTATCACGAGCACCAGCGGCTGGAGTCCTGGTCCTACACCGAGGCCGATGGCACGGTGCTGGGCCAGCAGGTCACGGCCCTGGACCGGGTCGGGCTGTATGTGCCGGGGGGCAAGGCGGCGTATCCGTCCTCGGTGCTGATGAATGCCCTGCCGGCCAAGGTGGCCGGCGTGGGCGAGCTCATCATGGTGGCGCCCACACCCGACGGGGCCGTGAACGAGCTGGTGCTGGCGGCGGCCGCGGTCGCCGGCGTGGACCGGGTGTTCGCCATCGGCGGCGCCCAGGCGGTGGCGGCGCTGGCCTACGGCACCGAGACGGTGCCCGCGGTGGACAAGATCGTCGGCCCGGGCAACATCTACGTGGCCACCGCCAAGGGCATGGTGTTCGGCCGCGTGGGCATCGACATGATCGCCGGGCCCTCCGAGATCCTGGTGATCTGCGACGGAGGCACCGAGCCCGACTGGATCGCCATGGACCTGTTCTCCCAGGCCGAGCACGACGAGGACGCCCAGGCCATTCTGGTCAGCCCCGACGGGGCCTTTCTGGATGCCGTGGCCGCCAGCATTGAGCGGCTGCTGCCCGGCCTGGAGCGCGCCGACATCATCGGCGCCTCCCTCGCCGCTCGCGGCGCCCTGGTGCAGGTGCGGGATATGGACGAGGCCGTGGCCGTGGCCAACCACATCGCCCCCGAGCACCTGGAGCTCTCCGTGGCCGATCCTCAGGCTCTGGTGTCCCGGGTGCGCCACGCCGGGGCGGTGTTCATGGGCCGCTACACCTCCGAGGCCCTGGGCGACTACTGCGCCGGGCCCAACCACGTGCTGCCCACCTCGCGCACGGCGCGCTTTTCCTCGCCGCTGGGCGTCTACGACTTTCAGAAGCGCAGCAGCCTGATCATGTGCTCGCCGGCGGGGGCCTCGGCGCTGGGCGAGACCGCCGCCACGCTGGCCCGCGGCGAAGGCTTTACCGCCCACGCCCGCTCGGCCGAGTACCGTATCAAAGACCAAGATTGAAAGGGGCCGCACACAAGCGTGCCCGCGGGGACGCGTATGCGGCTGGCCCACGAACGAGAGACCGGGTCGACTGTGAAGCCCTCAAGGGAAAAGGTGCAGCGCTGGGTGCGCCCGGAGATCCGGGCGCTGTCGGCCTATCATGTGCCCGATGCCTCGGGCCTGGTGAAGCTCGATGCAATGGAGAACCCCTACGGCTGGCCGCAGGAGCTGGTCGGGGCTTGGCTGGGGCGCCTCCGGCGGGTCTCCCTCAACCGCTATCCCGACCCCGAGGCCGGCGGGCTGAAGCGGCGCCTGCGCCAGGCCTTCGTCCTGCCCGACGAGGCCGGGCTGGTGCTCGGCAACGGCTCCGACGAGCTGATCCAGATGCTCGCCATGGCGGTGGGTGGTCCCGGCCGTGCGGTGCTGGCCCCGGAGCCCACGTTCGTCATGTATCGCATGATCGCCGCCTTCACCGGCACTGCCTACGCGGGCGTGCCCCTGCACAGCGAGGGCTTCGGCCTGGACATGGACGCCATGGCCGCGGCCCTGGAGCGTCATCGCCCCGCCCTGGTGTTTCTCGCCTACCCCAACAACCCCACGGGCAACCTGTTCGACGCCGCCGAGGTGCGCGCGCTGGCCGAGTGCGCCCCCGGCCTGGTAGTGGTGGACGAGGCCTATTGTGCCTTCACCGAGGCGAGCCTTCTCGAGGCGGTGGCCGAGTACGACAACCTGCTCGTCCTGCGCACGGTCTCCAAGATCGGGCTGGCCGGGCTGCGCCTGGGGATGCTGGTGGGCCCGCCCGCCTGGCTGGAAGAGGTCGACAAGGTGCGCCTGCCCTACAACATCAACGTGCTCACCCAGGTGAGCGCCGAGTTCGCCCTCGAGCACAAGGCCGTGCTCGATGAGCAGAGCGCCCGGATCCGGGCCGATCGCGAGGCGCTCTTCGAGGCGCTGGCCGCCCTGCCCGGCGTGGAGCCTTTTCCCAGCCGGGCAAACTTCATCCTGTTTCGCGCCCCCCGCGGGCGCGCCAATGCGCTCTTCCAGGGGCTGTTGGAGGCGGGGGTGCTGATCAAGAACCTGAGCGGTGCCGGTGGGGCACTCGCCGATTGCCTGCGGGTGACCGTGGGGCGCCCCGAGGAAAACGCCCGCTTCCTGGAGGCGCTGCGGGCGTTGCTGTAGTGGCGGGCTGCGGGCTCAGGGGAGCGGCTCGGGGGCCGGGCGCTGGGCCACGGTCGCCTCCACGCTGAAGCGATTGCCGTGGCGAATGCCCTCCACCTGCACCTCGGAGCCCGGGGGCTGACGCGCGATCACATCGAGCATGTGGCGGGCGTCGTAGATGCGCTGGCGGTTGACGCGCACCAGGATGTCCCCGGGCTGCAGCCCGGCCATCTGGGCCGGGGTCTCGTCGAACAGGCCGGTGACCACCACCCCGAACGGCTCGGCCAGTCCGGCCTGCGCCGCCTGGCCGGGCGTCAGGCTGCTCATGCTGATGCCCAGCCAGCCGCGCACCACGTGCCCGTGCTCCATGATCTGGGCCATGATGTCGCGAACCACCGCGGCCGGGATGGCGAAGCCCACCCCTTGCGAGCCCCCGGAACGCGAGTAGATGGCGGTGCTCACCCCGACCAGCTCGCCTCGGCTGTTCACCAGGGCGCCGCCCGAGTTGCCCGGGTTGATTGCCGCATCGGTTTGAATGAAGTTCTCGTAGGTGGCCAGGCCCAGGCGCTTGCGCCCGGTGGCGCTGACGATGCCCAGGCTCACCGCCTGGCCCACGCCGTAAGGATTGCCGATGGCCAGCACCACGTCGCCCACGGCAAGTGCGTCGGAGTCCCCGAAGGTGATGATGGGCAGTTCCGGCAGGTCGATGCGCAGCACGGCCAGGTCCGTTTCGGGATCGCTGCCCACCCGCTCGGCCTCGGCGCTTCGCCCATCGGCCAGCATGACGTGGATGCGGTTGGCGCCCTTGATCACGTGGTGGTTGGTGAGCACGTGTCCCTGGGCGCTGAAGATCACCCCCGAGCCCAGGCCGGTCTGAAGTCCCGGCGGTCCGGCGCCCGGCGGCGCCTCCCAGAAGAACCGCCGCTCGGGGCCCGCCCCCTCGGGGCCGCGGGGGACCGCCCGGGCGCTGTAGACGTTGACCACCGCCGGTGAGGCCTGGCGCACGGCGTCTCGAAACGAAACGACGCCCGCAACCGGCGGCGCCTCCGCGCCCCGGGACGTTGCGGGTGGTGTGCTCTGGATGTGCACCACGGAGCGCGGCCCGGGCAGCAGCTCGGGGCGTACCATGACCAGCACGAAGGCAGTCGCCAGGCCTAAGACCGCGAACCGCAATAGGAATCCCAGGGTCTTGCGCGTGCTCATGATTTTGCGCGGCGCACGGAAGCCGATACACTAGGCGCCGTCTTCAGATCTTGCCGCACAGGCCGGCGACGTGCAACGCACCGCCTGCCGGGAGCAGCCATGGTTTCACTGCACGACCTGGTCTCCTATACCGATACCCTGCTGGACGCTTCGGCGTTTCGCGACTACTGTCCCAACGGCCTCCAGCTGGAAGGGCGGGCGAGCGTATCGCGCCTGGTCGCGGGGGTCAGCGCCAGCCAGGCCCTGGTCGATGCCGCGGTCGAGGCAGGCGCCCATGCGCTGGTGGTGCACCACGGCTATTTCTGGAAGGGCGAAGAGCCCGTGATCACCGGGATCAAGCGCCGGCGTATCCGCGCCCTGCTCGATGCCGGGATCAGTCTGTTGGCCTACCATTTGCCCCTGGACGCCCATCCCCAGTATGGCAACAACGCGCAGCTGGCACTGCGCCTGGGGCTTGAGGTGCACGGGCATTTCGGTCCCGCCGGCGGCCCGGACATCGCCATGTACGGTCGTCTGGCCTCGGCCGTGGGCGCGGACGAGCTCGCCGAGCGCATCACCATCGCCTTGGGCCGCGCCCCCCTGCACGTGCCGGGCCGCGGGGACCCGATCCGTTCAGTGGGCTGGTGCACCGGCGCCGCCCAGGGTTACATCGACCAGGCCGCCGCACTGGGGTTGGATGCCTACATCTCGGGCGAGGTCTCCGAGCCCACCGTGCATGTGGCTCGGGAGACCGGTGTGCACTTCTACGCCGCCGGCCATCATGCCACTGAACGTTATGGGCCACAGGCCCTGGGCGAGCATTTGGCCGAGCATTTCGGTCTGGAATTTCGGTTCATCGACATCGACAACCCGGTATAGGGAGCCGATCCTGCAGTGATGCTTTGCGATAAATCGATGCGCGCGTCACAGACGGTTATAAATCAACGATGTGCAAAACGTGGTTATATTCTGATAGAATTTGCCCGCCTTTTTGACCGCGATGGGCCAACGGTGCAAACAGCATGTCGTCACTTGGTTGCTCTGAATTGTGCCTTTTGTGTTTCAGTGCATCGACCCGAAGCCGTCGGCCGCCCGGCGAGATATGCGGGCTAGATTTGGACACGTGGGAGAACGTACATGAGTAAAGAGGGCGTGGATCTCGGAAGGCGCCGCTTCCTGACGGCGACGGCGACCGTGGTCGGAGGTGCGGGAGTCGTGCTGGCGGCGGTTCCGTTCGTCTCGTACATGAATCCCAGCGCCCGCGCCCGGGCGGCGGGGGCGCCGGTGGAGGCGGATATTGCGAAGATAGAGCCCGGGCAGAAGGTCACTTACAAGTGGCGCGGGCAGCCGGTTTGGATCGTGCGCCGCACCGATGAGATGCTCGCGGGGCTCGAGGATCTGACCGGCTCGGGTGTCCTGGCCGATCCCCACTCCGAGAACACCGAGCAACAGCCCCCTTATTGCCAGAACGAGGTGCGCTCCATCGAGCCTCGCCTTCTGGTGGCGATCGGGATCTGCACCCACCTCGGTTGTTCGCCCACCTACCGTCCCGAGGTCGCCCCGGCGGATCTGGGCGCCGAGTGGAAGGGCGGGTTCTTTTGCCCCTGCCATGGTTCGCGCTTCGACCTGGCGGGCAGGGTGTACCAGGGTGTGCCTGCACAGGACAACCTCAAGATCCCCCCGCACCGCTACCTCAGTGACACGCTGATCCTGATCGGTGAAGACAAAGGAGCCGCCTGATGAGCAGCAACACGAGGTCGACCTTCCTCGAGTGGATCGATGCGCGTTTTCCGCTCAGCAAGCTCTGGCGCGAGCACCTCTCTGAATACTACGCGCCCAAGAATTTCAACTTCTGGTACTACTTCGGTTCTCTGGCGCTGTTGGTGCTCGTGCTCCAGATCGTTACGGGCATCTTCCTCACCATGCACTACAAGCCCGACGCCGAGCTTGCCTTCGGTTCGGTCGAGTTCATCATGCGCGACGTCAAGTGGGGTAACCTGATCCGCTACATGCATTCTACAGGCGCCTCGGCGTTCTTCGTCGTTGTGTATCTGCACATGTTCCGCGGGCTGTTGTACGGCTCCTTCAAGCAGCCTCGCGAGCTCATCTGGATCTTCGGAATGGTGATCTACGTGGCGCTCATGGCCGAAGCGTTCATGGGCTATCTGCTGCCCTGGGGTCAGATGTCCTACTGGGGCGCCCAGGTGATCATCTCGCTGTTCGGCGCCATTCCGGGAATCGGCGAGGAGCTGGCCACCTGGATACGTGGCGACTACGTGGTCTCCGATGCCACCCTGAACCGCTTCTTCGCCTTCCATGTCATTGCGCTGCCCATCATCCTGCTGGCGCTGGTCGTTGCGCACGTCATGGCGCTGCATGAGGTCGGATCCAACAACCCCGACGGCGTGGAGATCAAGAAGCACAAGGATGAGAGCGGTGTGCCCTTGGACGGCATTCCCTTTCACCCGTACTACACGGTGAAAGACATCGTGGGCGTGGTCTTCTTCCTGATAGTGTTCAGTCTGGTGATGTTCTTCGCACCCGAGTTCTTCGGCTGGTTCCTGGAAAAGGACAATTTTATCCCGGCCGACCCTCTGAAGACGCCGGAGCACATCGTGCCCTTGTGGTACTTCACTCCTTTCTACGCCATCCTGAGGGCGGTGCCCAGCAAGTTCGGGGGCGTGCTCGCCATGGGGTTTGCCATCGTCGTTCTGTTCCTACTGCCCTGGCTGGATCGAAGCCCGGTGAAGTCGATCCGCTATCGGGGCGTGATCTACAAGTTTGCGCTCGTGGTTTTCGCCATCAGCTTCGTCGCGCTGGGGTATCTCGGTACGCAGCCGGCGACTCCCGTGCTCACCAGTTTCGCGCGCATATTCGCCATTCTGTACTTTCTGTTCTTCTTGTTGATGCCGTTCTACACCAAGTGGGATCGAACCAAGCCGGTGCCGGATAGGGTGACATTCAAATGAGAAAGATGGTTCTGTCTATCGCGCTTTCGGTTCTGCCGATCGCTGCCCTCGCCGCCGGTGACGGGGGGCACGTCGAGAAGGTGGACATCGACCTGACCAACAAGGCATCCCTGCAGCGTGGGGCGAAGTACTTCGTCAACTATTGTATGGGCTGTCATTCGCTGAGGTTCATGACTTATCGGCGTATGGCTGACGACCTCGGGCTCTCCGATGATCAAGTGATGGAGAACCTGATGTTCGTATGGGAGGGCAAGAAGCGTATGGCCGATTATATGACCATAGCCATGCCCGACGAGCCGGTGAACGAGTGGTTCGGTGTGGCCCCTCCGGATCTTTCGCTCGTCGCCCGATCGCGGGGGGCCGACTGGGTCTACAGTTATTTGAAGAATTTCTACATAGACGATTCCAGGCCCTTCGGCGTAAACAACCTCGTGTTCAAGGACGTGGCGATGCCGCACGTGCTGTGGGAGCTGGAGGGGTTGAAAAAGGCGAACTTCAAGGAGGTCACGGGCGAGGATGGAAAGACGCACGAGGAGTTCGTGGGGTTCGAGGCAGTGCGCGAAGGCAGCCTCTCCGCTGCCGAGTACGACCGGGCGGTACGGGACTTGGTGGCGTTCTTGACCTACACGGGAGAGCCCGGCCGCCTCGCGCACCAGCGGCTCGGCGTTTGGGTGATCGTGTATCTGGTGGTCCTGTTGGTAATCGTCTACATGCTCAAGAAGGAATACTGGAAAGACGTACACTGAGTTTTTGCCCGGCGGGCCGCCCGGCCCCCCGGCTTACCGCCCGTCGGGCCTGAAATTGCGCTATAATGGCCGCCGTCTAGTGGCTCCGAGGACCCCCCATGGCGCTGATAGCCAATCGACGTTCCGTGATGACGCTGTTCTCCTCCCCGACCGATCCCTATTGTCACCTGGCTCGTATCGTTCTGGCGGAGAAGGGTATCACGTATGAGGTGGCGAACGTCGAGGCCGACAACCTTCCCGAGGACTTGGTGGACCTCAACCCATACAACTCCGTTCCTACGCTTGTCGATCGCGAGCTGGTGTTGTACGACGCGCGTGTGATCATCGAGTATCTCGACGAGCGGTTTCCGCATCCCCCGCTCATGCCGGTGGACCCCGTCTCGCGGGCAAAGTCGCGCCTCACCTTGTACCGCGTTGGTCGCGATTGGTACAGCCAGGTCGACGAGCTCGAATCGGGCGATGCGAAGCGCATGGCGAAGGCCCGCAAGATCCTGCGTGACAGCCTTACCGCCAGTGCGGAAGTGTTCTCCTACCGGCCGTATTTTCTCAGCGAGGAGTTTTCGCTGGTCGATTGCGCTATCATGCCGCTGTTGTGGCGCTTGACGTACTACGGCATCGAGCTTCCGGCATCCGCAAAGGCCGTGAACGGATATTGCGAGCGTGTCTTCACCCGCCAGACTTTTCAAAAGAGTCTCTCGGACGCCGAGCGGGAGATGAGAAGATAGCGCATATAGGGGGCGGGGCGGGAATGCGCTTGTGCGCGCGCTGTCGTCTCTTGTATCGTGTGGGCATGATCTCCAGCCGCCCCTACCTGATCCGCGCCATGCACGAATGGATCGTCGATAACGGCCTGACGCCGCATATCCTCGTGGATGCCGAATGCGAAGGCGTCGACGTCCCGATCCAGTACGTAAAGGACGGCAAAATCGTGTTGAACATTGCCCCCCAGGCCGTGGGAGGGCTGCAGCTCGGCAACGAGGCCGTCCAGTTCCGGGCGCGTTTCGGTGGGGTGGAGGCCCCGATCTTCGTGCCGGTGCGCTCAGTGCTCGCCATCTACGCCAGGGAGAACGGCAAGGGCATGGCGTTTGGCGAGAATGGCGGCGACGGGGGCGACGGGCCTCCGGAGCCTTCCCCCGATCGGTCCGGGCGCCCCGCTCTCAAGGTTGTCAAATAGACGGGAAAATCCCCCAGATCGTTGCGCAAACCAGCGTGTCGAGTGCAGGCAAGGGCCTTCGATGCCGGTATTTGCCCGCTGTCGGGCGCTAGCCGATGGACCGCATCGACGGTGAGATCGACCACTTGGGCTTTGCGATTCGGGCTTACCCGCAGGGAGCGTGAGCGGCGCAATGCCCCCCGGTCCTCGTGCAGTCCTACGATAACTCGGTTGACGCAGGGCGCCGGTGGGCCCGCCCTGATGGCTCTTGGGCTTGCGCTCCGGCCACAGCAGGCCATACTTGTTCGGACATTCCGCCCGCATACGCCCTTCGGCGACTCTTGAGACTTGAGGCGCACAGATGCTCAAGGCGATCAAAGGCGACATCACCAAGCTCGAGGTAGATGCAATCGTCAATGCGGCCAATTCCAGTCTCCTGGGCGGAGGGGGCGTGGACGGCGCCATCCACCGGGCCGCGGGCCCCGAGCTCAAAGAGGCCTGCCGCGCGCTGGGCGGTTGCCCCACTGGCGAGGCGCGGATCACTCCCGGATTTCGCCTGCCGGCCAATTGGGTGATACACACCGTGGGCCCGGTGTGGCACGGCGGCGGGCGCCGAGAAGCCGGGCTGCTGGAATCCTGCTATCGCAACTCGCTGGAGCTGGCGCTGGCGCACGATTGCCGATCCATTGCCTTCCCGTCGATCAGCACCGGCGCCTACGGTTATCCCAAGCGCGAGGCGGCGGATATCGCGGTGCGTGAGATGCGAGCGTATGAGGATCGATTCGCCGAGCTCATCGCCTGTTGTTTCAGCGATGAGGACCTGCGGATCTACCGCGAGGCGCTCGAACAGGGGGAATGAAAGTCAGGGCGTGGGCCGCTCGCCCGGTTTGCACGCGGGCTATTCCTCACCGAGGGCCGGGAACACCTTTTCGGGGTTGAGGATCCCGAGCGGATCGAACTGATCCTTGATTCGCCGCATGAGGGCCATCGTCGGCGGGTCGATCTCCCGGGCCACGAATGGACGCTTTTCCAGGCCGACGCCGTGTTCGCCGGAAAGGGTGCCGCCAAGCCCGAGCACCAAGTCGAAGAGGCGGCTCAGACAATGTTCGGCATTGCGCATCTGAGCCGCGTCGTCTGGGTCGATCAACAGATTGACGTGAATATTGCCGTTGCCCGCGTGGCCGAAGCTCACGATGGCTATGGCGAGCTCGGCGGCGAGCGCGTTCAGCCCCTCGATGAGATCGGCGATCCGCGAAACGGGAACAGCGACGTCCTCGTTGATCTTCTTGGGCGCGATGGTGCGCAGCGCCGGCGATAGCGCCTTGCGTGCTTGCCACAACAGCACGACCTCTTGGGCGTCGCGCGCCGTGGCTACGCGGACGGTCCCTTCACCCTGAGCACGTTCGGCCACGGCCTCGGCGAGATCGTCCAAGCAGGCGAGCGCCCCGTCCACCTCGATCATCAGCATCGCCCCTGCACCCTCGGGCAAATCTGCCTGGGCATAGCCGCGGATCATGTCGATGGCGTTGCCGTCGATGAATTCCAGGGCGCACGGGGTGACCGGCCCCGCCATGATCCGAGCAACTGCCTCGGCCGCGCTCGCCACGTCGCGATATACCGCCTGCAGGGTGCGCTTGCCCTCCGCGAGCGGGGTGAGGCTGAGCGTGGCCTCGGTGATGAGCGCGAGCGTCCCTTCGGAGCCGATGAGCATGCGGGTGAGATCATAACCGACCACGCCCTTCGTGGTGTATACACCCGTGCGGATCTCCTCGCCGGCGCCGGTAACCGCGCGCAGGCCTAAGGTGTTCTCCCGCGGTGTTCCGTACTTGACGGCGCGCGGGCCTGCCGAGTTGTAGGCGAGATTGCCGCCCACGGTGCAGTAAGCGGCGCTGGTCGGATCGGGCGGCCAGAAGAAGTCGTGAGCGGCCGCGGCCTCCTGCACCTCCTGGTTCGTGGTCCCCGGCTGCACCACCATGACGCGGTTGGGCGGGTCGACTCGCAAAATGCGGTTCATACGTTCGAACGACAGTACGACGCCACCGCGAACCGGCACCGTGGCCCCGGTCGTCCCGGTACCCCGCCCGCGTGCAACCAGCGGAACTCGGAAGCGCTGGCAGAGGCGTACCACCTCTACGACCTGCTGGTGCGAGACCGCGAACACCACCGCGTCGGGCTGGTGGTGCCGCCGGCTGTTGTCGTAGCCATAGGGCCAGCGCTCGCTCGGGTCCGCGAGCAGGTTCTTTGCGCCGGCGGCGGAGGCAAGCTCGGCCTGGAAGCCGGAGGACAGTGGGGTATGTGCCGATTCGTCCAAGGGGACCACCGAGCGGCTTGAGGCGATCACGCCGGTATGGCGCCTGTGCCCGGTGCCGCTATTCAGCCGATGTACTCGAAAATCTTTACCACCCGCTGTACGCCTTCAATCTTGCGTACCACATCGACGACCGCATCGGCCTCGGCGCGGGTGACCAGGCCCATGAGGTAGACCGTGCCGTTCGAGGTGGTGACCTTGACGCGTGTGGGGTCGAAGTTTTTCATCTCGATGCGAAACAGGCGCACCTTCACCTTGCTGGTGATCCACGTGTCGCTGCTGCGTGCCGAGAGTGCGCTGGGAGAGGCAATCTGGATCTCGTTGTGCACGCGACGCACCTTGGGGACGGTGCGTACCAGTGACTCGGCCCGGCTGCGCAGCTCCTGGCTCGGCGCCTGGCCGGTGAGTAGTACCACCTGGTTGTAGCTGATGACCTTGACATGCGTCTGTTGCTCCAGCTCTTTGTCGGAAGCCAGCTCGGATGAGGCCTTGAGCTCGATGTTCTGGTCCTCGACAAAGCTGCCGGCGGTGCGCCGGTCGTGGGCGATATTGGCCGCCGTCACCCCCCCGGCAAGGATTGCCCCGGCACACCCCTGAAGCACGGGGGCGACGGCGAGGCAGGACAACACTACAATGGCAATGCGACTCATCGTGGTCCTCCAGTGATACACCCTTTGGCGGGTCCTACCATATGCGGCCCCAGGCACGTCCCCACAATTTTGCTCGGGCGCCGATGCGATTGCACGCCCCGCGGGCAATGCGGCAGCGACCTCAGGCGGAAAAGGCGTCGCGGATCCACTGTATTGCGAAGGCTCTACGGTCCGTCGTGATCGAGACCACGTCGAAGCGGCACGCCCGTCCGCGCGATTCGCAGCGCTGCAGATAGTGCGATGCGGCGGCAATGACCTTTGCCCGCTTGCGCCGGTCCACGGTCTCGGTACCGCTGCCGTACCGGGTGTTGCGCCGAAACCGGACTTCCACGAATACCAGGGTGTCCGCTTCTTCCATGATGAGGTCGAGCTCGCCGGCCTTGCAGCGGTAGTTGCGGGCAACCGGACGCAGCCCCCGACTCTCGAGGTGCTCGCACGCCAGCTGCTCGGCGCGCCGCCCTTGCGCGACATTTCTGCCCGGCATCACCGCTTCCCTGTGCGCGGCCGAATCGGCCCGCTCTCAATTCGTCTCGGAGGCCTTTTCGATCTGGTTGCGAAGTCTCACCGGACGGCCCCTTTGGAATCGGGCCCATTGCAGGGCGCGATGGATGCGGGCCTGGCCGTCGAAGTATAGGCTTCCGGTGTGGCCCGCGAACCGTTCGTACCGTTCCTGCTGCAGCCAGCGCGCATACGGTAGCAGGTTATAGGCGTCGATGCCCAGGGCAAACAGGCGCGCGTAGCGGCTCATGGCCTCCGGCCACAACCGCTTCAGGTTCGCGCGCAGCGGGTCCTCGGGCGCCAGCATCCACGGCATGTCGCAGATGATCAATCCATTCATGTCACGATCATCGTCCGCGTCGGGCGTTCCGCCGTAGCTGTGGGAGGTGGCGAGCACGGGCAGGTCTTGTGCGTGGTGAAAGTGCAGCTGGGGCATGATCAGGCGCGCGTGCCGCGGAAAGGCGGCCAGGAACACAATATCCACATCCTGACGCCGACGCGGCTCGAACTGAATATCACGCCCGGTGATGTTGCGCAGGGCGCGATAGCGGCTGTCACTCTCGTCCAGATTCAGCAGGCGCTGTATGGGCCGCGAAAAATCGCTCTCGGACACATCGTAGCGCGCCGACTCCAGCATCACGCCGCCGAGCTCGGTGAAGCGCTGGAAAAACGCCTCCGACAACCGCTCGCCCCACTCGCCTTCCGGCACCAATACCAGCGCGCGCTCCAGCCCCTCAATGGAGGCGCGTTCGGCCACCTGTCGCGCCTCGTCCTCGGGCGACAGTCCGAACTGGAGGAAGTCCTTTGGCGGACTCTCGTCGGTGGCCTCCGCAAAGTTCAGTGCCAGTAGCGGCACGTCCAGCCTGCCGGCCCTTGCCAGTGTCGATACACGGTCTTTGCTCAGCGGCCCTACGACAAAGGTGGCGCCGTCCTTGATCGCCTGATCGTAGATCTGCCAGATGTCGCTGCCGGACTGGGCGGTATCGTAGATGTGGACGGTGGTCTCGGTTTTGGCTCCGCTGGTGTAGTGCGCCGCGAGGAACCCGTTGCGCACCGCCCGGGCCGCGTCGGTCAGCTCGCCACCCAGCGGGAGCAGCAGGGCCACATCCGTCGGCGGCTGCTGCAGCTCACGCTGGCGTGCCAGCAGCTCCTGCAGGAGCGCTTCGTCGGCGGGGTGTCCCGGGTAACGTGTGCGCCATTCGTCGACCCATTCCTGCAGCCGTGCCGGCTCCAGTCTCCCCCGTTTGATGAGGTAGGCCAGCTCCAGCCAGCCGCTGAGCTGATCAGGGGGCGGCGCAATGCGCAGTTGCTGCAGCGCTTGTGGAGAGAGCTGCGAGATCCCCTCCCAGATTGCGCGGCGGTTGGCGTGAACGGCCCCCGGGTCGCTCAGCAGCGGCCCCAGCAGGATGCGCTCGCGCGCGCCTTCCAGGAGGTCGCCGCCTTGTTCGTAGGCCTGGGCGCGCAGCCGGTGGGCCTCGAGGCGCAGCTCGACCGGGAGCTGCGGGTCCGGCGCGGGGAGCTGCTGCAGCGCACGGAGGGGTCGTCTCTCGGCCAGGGCGATACGTCCCTGCAGCAGGGACCTCTGCATGGCGAGCTCCGGTTCGAGGACGCGCGGGTCGATCCCGTCGAGGACGGCGCCCGCCTGCCGTCGCTGCCCGGCCCGCACAAGCAGCTCCGCCGCGTGCAGTTGATGTGCCTCCCGTTCGGGCGATTCGAGCGTGGCGGCGTGGAGCAAGTAGATGCGCGCCGCAGCCGCATGCTCGCCGGATTGCTCCAGCGTCTGCGCGTGGGCCAATGACGGTTCTTGGGGGTGCGGTTCGGGGGGGACCGCGGGTCGGGGCACGCAGCCGGCAATCAGCGCCGCCAGCATCGCCGCATACCACGGGCCGTTCGTTCGCGCTTGAGCGAGGCTCATCGGTCGGGATTCCAACAACGGTGGTGGAAGATGTCGTTGTGAAGCTGGCGCCGCTCGACGCGACGGGCTGCCCCGGGGAGCATGCTCGCCACCATTCAGTCGGATGGGATATCCTCCTATGTCATTCAGTATCTGGGTCAGGGTGGAGCGTGTCAATCGCATCCGGCACATTATATATAGTCGCCACGCCCATCGGAAATCTGGGCGACATTAGCGCGCGCGCCGTCGAGGTTCTACGGGGGGTGGACCGTATCGCCGCCGAGGATACGCGGCGCAGCGCGACCCTGTTGCGCCACCTCGGCATCGAGACACCTCTAGTGGCGTTCCACGAGCACAATGAGCGCGAGCAAGAGCCGCGACTGATCAACGCCCTGGCGGGTGGGCAATCCATCGCCTTGGTGTCGGATGCTGGCACACCCCTCATCAGTGACCCGGGATACCGATTGGTGCGCCGCGCACTGCACGAGGGCATCCGCGTGGCGCCGGTGCCGGGGCCCAGTGCTCTGGTCACAGCCCTTTCGGTGTGCGGTCTGCCCACGGATCGGTTCGTGTTCGAAGGTTTTCTGCCGTCGAAGCCCTCGGCGCGGCAAGCGCGCCTGAAAGAGCTCGCGGACGAGACGCGTACCCTGGTGTTCTATGAGTCCTCCCATCGTATCCAGGCATCGCTGGCCGATCTGATTCGGGTCTTCGGCGGTGCCCGCGAGGCGACCCTGGCCCGCGAGCTGACCAAGGTGTTCGAAACGGTGCGCTTGGGCGCGTTGGGCGACCTGGGCCAGTGGTTGGCGGAGGACGCCGAGCAGCGCAAGGGCGAATTCGTGATCGTGGTGCGAGGCGCGCAGGCGGGAGGTGCCCAGCGCGATGCGGGAGCGGAGCATGTTCTCAAGGTGTTGCTGAGCGAGCTGCCCGTAAAGCAGGCCGCCGCCCTGGCCGCGCGCATCACGGGCGGTTCCAAGAACCGACTCTATCGGCGGGCGCTGGAGCTGGAAGGCCGGGGCTGAGCCAGGATCGTGGTCTTTGCGGTATACTGTTGCCGGGAGTCGACCGGGCAGCCGCCGGGAGATTCGTGTAATGTCCCGGAGGAAAGTCCGGGCTCCACAGGGCAGGGTGCCAGGTAACACCTGGGGGGCGCGAGCCCACGGAAAGTGCCACAGAAAACAGACCGCCTACCCCCGCACGAACTTTTGGGTGCACCCCAAGATTCGGTGGGGCGGCAAGGGTGAAAAGGTGCGGTAAGAGCGCACCGCGCTGGTGGCAACACACAGCGGCACGGCAAACCCCACCCGGAGCAAGACCAAGTAGGGGGGCGCAATGTGGCCCGCAACGGCCCCCGGGTAGGTTGCTAGAGGTGTGTGGCGACACACGCCCCAGAGGAATGGCTGTCCCCGACAGAACCCGGCTTACAGGTCGGCTCCCCCGTCTTCAGAGCAGGTGCAGGGGTACGCGGGCGCGTACCCCTGCCATCGCGAGCACCCGCTGACCCTTTTCCGGGCCTGTAATGCATCGGTTCTCTTAATAATCTTCAGCAACTAGTCTCATCAACCTACTGATTTCTACAGTTTGTTACCATGATACAGCCTCCTTCGTTTCCGGGAAGGGGCGCTAAGTCACTGTGAACAAAGCACTCTTTTGCCTCCCCGCGGCCGTCGATTCCCTTGACATTGGGGGTCCTGACGACCAATATTGTCCAAATGTGGGTTTTTGTGGGCTAACGTGGGAAAAAGTGGGAGGACGGTGGGTTGTTTCGGGGCGTCACTATTCTCAGTCTCGACGCGAAGGGACGGATCGCCATGCCCACGCGCTATCGCGAGGAGCTTGCCGAGCGCTGCTCGGGCGAGCTGGTGGTGACTGTCGACCCGGACAAATGCCTGCTCATCTATCCCTACCCGGATTGGCAGGAGATCGAGCGCAAGCTGGTGAGGTTGCCGAGCTTCAACGCGCAGGCCCGCGGGCTGCAGCGGCTATTGGTGGGACATGCCACCGAGTGTGAAATCGACGGCCACGGGCGCATCCTGGTGCCACCGCCGCTGCGCCAGTTCGCAGAGCTGGACAAGCGCGCCGTGCTCATCGGCCAGGGGCACCGGTTCGAATTGTGGGAAGAGCAACGCTGGGACCAACAGCGCGGCCAGTGGCTGGACAGGGGCGGGCTGGATCCGGCGCAGCTTTCCGCCGACCTGGAAACATTCTCCCTGTGAGCCCCGGCGTCAACGGGCATCGGCCGGTCCTGATGCGCGAGGCCATCGAAGGACTCAATGTGCGTGCCAGCGGGTGTTACATCGATGCAACCTTCGGTCGTGGCGGGCACTGCGCGGCCATCTTGCGGCAACTGGATGCGACGGGGCGGCTGCTGGCGCTCGACCAGGACCCCGAGGCGGTGCGCGTGGCGCAAGAACGCTTCGGGGCAGACCCGCGGGTGGCGGTGGAGCACGCGAGCTTCAATGCGCTTGAGGAGCTCGCGCGGCGTCACGGGATGTCGGGGTGCACGGACGGGATCTTGTTCGATTTGGGCGTGTCGTCACCGCAGCTCGAGGATGCCGCGCGCGGTTTCAGCTTTGCCAGCGACGGACCATTGGATATGCGCATGAACCCCCAAGCCGGCGTTCCTGCCTCCGAATGGCTGGCCTCGGTGTCCGAACGGGAGCTGGATGCGGTGCTGCGCAGCTTCGGGGAGGAACGTTACCACCGACGGATCGCGCGGGCCATCGTCCAGGCTCGCCAAGACGCGCCGATCCGCACCACGCGACAGCTCGCCGATGTCGTTGCCCGGGCCGTTCCCACGCGAGAGCGCCACAAGGACCCGGCTACGCGCACGTTCCAGGCGATCCGCATCGCGGTCAATCGGGAGCTCGAGGCCCTGCAAGAGGGGATGCGTCAGGCACTGAACGTATTGGCAATCGGTGGGCGGCTGGTGGTCATAAGCTTCCACTCCCTTGAAGACCGCATGGTCAAGCGCTTTATCCGGGCCGAGGCGCGCGGTGCGCCGGCGGAGCTTCCGCCGGACTTTCCCGTGCGCGAGCTGGGCGCGGGGGGACGGCTGCGCGCCCTGGGCGGGCCGGTACGGCCCAGCGTCGAGGAGGTCGAGGCCAATCCCCGGGCGCGCAGCGCCATCATGCGGATCGCGGAGCGTCTGGCATGAGCCGCGAACACGCCGGTCTGCTGGTGCTATTCCTCGCCGTGGTGGGCTCGGCCCTGGGCGTGGTCTACACCGAGCACCAGAGCCGGCGCCTGTTCGCCGAGCTGCAGGCGCTGCAGCGCGAACAGGACCGCATGAACGAGGAGTGGGGGCGGCTGCAATTGGAGCAGAGCACCTGGGCGACCCATGGGCGTGTGGAACGCGCAGCGCGGACCGAGCTGGACATGCACATCCCGAAACCCGACGAGGTCGTGATCATCCGCCAATGACCGAGGGCTGCGCCACCACACCTTCCTACCCGCGCCGACGGCTCATCGTGCTGGCGGTGCTGGCGCTGGTCGTCGCCCTGCTCGCGTGGCGTGCCGTCTACCTGCAGGTCGTGAGCCGCGAGTTCCTCCAGTACCAAGGCGATGCCCGCCACCTGCGCGTAGTTTCGGTGCCGGCCCACCGCGGAATGATCACGGACCGCCGGGGCGAGCCGTTGGCGATTAGCACTCCGGTTCACTCGGTGTGGGCCAATCCCCAGGAGGTGGCGTTGGGCGGCGACGGGGTGGTGCGTCTGGCGCGGATCCTGGATCTGGAAATGGACCGGCTGCGCCGCCTGATCGCCGAACGCAGCACGCGGGAATTCGTCTATCTCAAGCGCCACGTCACCCCGGACTTGGCCAATTCCGTTCGCGCCCTGAACGTCACCGGGATATTCCTGCAGCGCGAGTACCGGCGCTACTACCCGGCCGGCGAGGTGGCCGCCCACGTGGTGGGATTCACCGACATCGACGATCGGGGTCAGGAGGGCATCGAGCTCGCCTATGACGACTGGCTGCGGGGCACCCCGGGCAGCAAGCGCGTAGTAAAGGACAGGCTCGGGCGCATTGTCGAGGACGTGGAGCGTATCCGCGCGCGCCGCCCCGGGAAGAACCTCGCGCTCAGCATCGACCGGCGTCTGCAGTACCTGGCCTACCGGGAGTTGAAGGCAGCGGTGTTGGAGCACGGGGCGCGCTCGGGCTCTGCGGTGCTGCTGGACGTGCGCAGCGGCGAGGTGCTCGCCATGGTCAATCAGCCCTCCTACAATGCGAACGACCGCAACGGTCTGCGCGGGGGGCGCTACCGCAACCGCGCGGTGACCGATGTGTTCGAGCCGGGCTCGGCCATCAAGCCCTTCACCATCGCAGCCGCCCTGGAGAGCGGCAAGTATCGTCCCGAGACCGCGATCGACACTACCCCGGGACGCCTGCGGGTCGGCCGCAACACGGTGCGCGACGTACACGACTACGGCGTCCTCGACGTCTCCCACGTGATCATCAAGTCGAGCAACGTGGGGGCCAGCAAGATCGCCTTGTCCTTGGAGCCGCGTCGGCTGTGGCAGATGTACAACCGACTCGGCTTCGGCTCGGTCACGGGCAGCGGTTTCCCGGGCGAGTCGGGCGGCCTGCTCAGTCACTATCATCGCTGGCACCCCATCGACCAGGCGACCATGGCCTTCGGCTACGGACTTTCGGTCACTCCGTTGCAGCTCGCCCAGGCCTACGCCGTGCTGGCAAGCGGCGGGGTGCAGCGCCCGGTCACCTTCCTGCGCACCGTCGAGCCGGCACGGGGGCATCGCGTGTTGTCCGTGCGGATCGCCCGCCAGGTGCGTGCCATGCTCGAATCGGTGGTCACCCGCGAGGGTACCGGGCTCAACGCCCGGGTCCCGGGCTATCGGGTGGCCGGCAAGACCGGCACCGTGCACAAGTCCACGGCCGGGGGCTACGCCGATGACCGTTACGTGGCCGTGTTCGCGGGCATGGCTCCGGCCAGCCGGCCGCGGCTGGCGCTGGTGGTGATGGTGAACGACCCGAGCAACGGCCAGTACTACGGCGGGCAGGTGGCGGCTCCCGCGTTCGCGCGGGTAATGGGGGGAGCACTGCGCCTGTTGGATATCCCCCCGGACGACCTGCCCGTGCTGCACACGCGCCGGGACGAGGGGAGGGGGCGGACATGAGCGCCTCGCCCCCCACGCTCGCACCCCGGCGCCTGAGTCAACTGCTGGCCGGCATCGTCGAGGTGCCCCAGGAGCTCGACCGTGACATCGCCGGGCTGTCCCTGGACAGTCGTTGCGCGCGTGCCGGGGACCTCTTCTTCGCCTGCGCGGGGCAGCGCTGCCACGGCACGGCCTATCTCGGCGATGCCCTGGGCGCCGACGTCGCTGCGGTGGCCTGGGAGCCCTCGCCTGACCTGGCCGAGCTGCCGCCGCCCCTGGGCGAGGGCGATATCCGGATACCCGCGTTCGCCGTCCAGGGCCTCGGTGACCAGATCGGCGTCATCGCCGATCGCTTTTATGGGCATCCTTCAAGGGATCTTCAGGTGGTCGGCATCACCGGCACGGACGGCAAGACGTCCTGCGCGCAGTTTCTCGCCCAGGCTCTGGATCGCGAGGACGAGCCCTGCGGGGTCATCGGCACGCTCGGCTATGGCCTATACGGCCAGCAGCAGCCGGCTACGCATACCACGCCCGACGCCATCCGCCTCCACGGCTTATTGGCGGGCATGCGCCGGCACGGGGCGCGCTGGGCGGTCATGGAGGTCTCGTCCCACGCCCTGGCTCAGGGGCGCACCGTCGGCGTCGCCTTCGATGCGGCGGTGCTCACCAATCTGACCCGAGATCACCTGGACTATCACGGCGACGAACAGGCCTACGCTGGCGCCAAGCGTCGTCTGTTCGAGGCGCCCGGCCTGCGCACCGCCGTGCTCAATCTGAACGACGGCTTCGGATGCGCGTTGCTGTCCGAGCTTCCGCTGCAGACGGTGGGCTATGGTCTGGGTCCGCTGCCGGTCCCGTTGCCGCCCCGCTATGTGGCCGGCCGGGGGCTCCTCGCCTGCCGCGACGGCCTTTCCATGGACATCGACAGCAGCTGGGGAGAGGCCCACCTGCAGACCCGGCTGCTCGGTGCCTTCAACGCCCGTAACGTGCTCGCCGTTCTGGCCGTATTGGTTTCCAGCGGTATGACCCTGGAGCGCGCCTGCGATCGGCTCTCGCGGCTGTCCCCGGTGCCCGGGCGCATGGAGCGCTTCGGTGGCGGGCGGCACACGACAGTGGTGGTTGACTATGCCCATACCCCCGAGGCATTGCGTCACGCCCTCGAGGCCCTGCGGGCCCATTGCGACGGCACGCTGTGGGCGGTGTTCGGCTGCGGCGGGGATCGTGACCCCGGCAAGCGGCCGCTCATGGGTGCGGTGGCCGAACGCCTGGCCGACCGGGTAATCCTCACCGACGACAATCCCCGCGGCGAGGACGGGCAGCGCATCATCGACGACATCCGCGGCGGCATGCACGCGCCCGAGAAGGCGCGTGTAGAGCGTGACCGGGCGGCGGCCATCGCCGCGGCCGTCACCGGCGCGGATCCGGCCGACCTGGTGCTGGTGGCCGGCAAGGGGCACGAGGACTACCAGCTGGTGGGGGACCAGCGACTGCCATTCAGCGACCGGGCGCAGGTACGAGGCCTCTTGGCGGAGGCGGGGCCATGAATGCCATGTGGCTTTCCGAAGCCGCGGCCGGCCTCGGCGCGATGCGCCGCGGGAAGGACGTGCAGTTCGCGGGAGTGTGCACCGACTCCCGGCGGACGGAGCTTGGCACGCTGTTCGTGGCGCTGCGCGGCGCCCGGGTCGACGGACACGAGTTCGTCGACCAGGCGGCCGCGCGAGGCGCCGCAGGGGCCATGGTCAGCCGCGAGCTGGACACGTCACTGCCGCTTCTGAAGGTCGGCGACACCCGGCGCGCCCTGGGCGGGCTTGCGGCCCTGTGGCGCCGGGGCAGCGCGGCAAGCGTCGTCGCGGTGACCGGCAGCAACGGCAAGACTTCGGTGAAGGAGATGCTCGCCGCCATCCTTGCCCACTGTGGGCCGGTGCTCGCCACCCGCGGGAACCTGAACAACGATATCGGACTGCCCCTAACGCTGCTGGAGCTGCGGGATCCGCATCGCTACGCCGTGGTGGAGATGGGGGCAAATCACTTCGGCGAGATCGACTATCTGTCGCGGATCGCGCGTCCCGACGTGGCAGTGATCACCAATGCCGGGGCCGCGCACCTGGAGGGATTCGGCGACGTTGCCGGGGTGGCCCGCGCCAAGGCCGAGATTTTCGGCGGGATGGCGCCGGGCGGCACGGCGGTAATCAACGCTGACGACCCTCAGAGCGAGCTCTGGCGCGAGGCGGCCGTGGGGCTGCACGCACTCACCTTTGGCTTGAACCAACGCGCAGATGTGAGCGCCTACTGGCAGCCGGAGGGCGAAGGCGGCCGCATGGAGCTGCACACCTCGGAGGGAGACTGCGCGCTGCGGCTGCCGCTGCCCGGGGTGCACAACATCATGAACGCCCTGGCCGCGGCCGCCGCCGGGCTGGCCGCCGGTGCCGGCCTTGAGGAGATTCGCCGCGGGCTGGAGGCCGTGCGCCCGGTCCGCGGGCGCCTGCAGTGGCGCGGCACCCTGGGCGGCGTGGGCTTGTTGGACGACACCTACAACGCCAATCCCACCTCCCTGGATGCCGCCCTCGAGGTGTTAGTGGCCACGCCCGGCGAGAAATGGCTGGTGTTGGGCGACATGGCGGAGCTGGGCGGCGAGGCCGAGGCGCTGCACGAGCAGGCCGGCCGTTTGGCCCGAGCGGCCGGCGTAGGTCGGCTCTATGCCGTGGGGTCGGCCAGCGCGGCGGCGGTGGACGGCTTCGGTGCTGGGGCGCGTCACTTTACGGACTGGCGCGAGCTGGTGGAGCAGCTGCGACGCGACTGGCCGCAGCGCGGCACCGTCCTGGTCAAGGGCTCGCGCTCCATGCACATGGAGCGCGTTATCGAGGCCTTGCTCCAAGCGGGCGTTGCCGGTGGGGGGCACTGAGCCATGCTCTTGTACCTGGCGGAGTATCTCGAGCGCTTCCACAGCGGCTTCAACGTCTTCCAGTACCTGACGCTGCGCGCCGTGCTGGCGGTGCTGACCGCCCTGGTCATCAGCTTTGTGGTGGGCCCGTTCCTGATCCGCCGCCTCAACGCCTACCAGATCGGTCAGACCGTGCGCAGCGACGGGCCCGAGAGCCATTTGACCAAGGCTGGCACGCCGACCATGGGCGGGGCCCTGGTGCTCGTGGCCATGGTAGTCACCACGCTGCTGTGGTCGGAGCTCACCAACCGCTACGTGTGGACCGTGCTGATGACGACACTGGCCTTCGGCATCATCGGCTGGCTGGACGACTACCGCAAGCTGGTGCTGCGCGACCCGAGGGGTCTCGCTGCCGGTTACAAATATCTGCTCCAGTCGGTGGCGGCCCTGGCGGTAGCGGTGTACCTGTACCTCACAGCCGATCCGGGCAATCCCATCGAGACTGACTTGCTGATCCCGTTTTTCAAGGACCTGTCACTGGGATTGGGTTGGGCGTACATCCCGCTTGCCTATTTCGTCATCGTCGGATCGAGCAACGCCGTGAACCTGACCGACGGGCTCGACGGGTTGGCCATCATGCCCACGGTGATGGTGGCGGGTGCGCTGGGGATCTTCGCCTACGCCTCGGGCCACGCTCAGTTCTCCACCTACCTGGGCATCCCGGCACTACCCGGGGTGGGCGAGGTCGTCGTGTTCTGCGGGGCGCTGGTCGGTGCCGGGCTGGGCTTTCTCTGGTTCAACGCCTACCCCGCCCAGGTGTTTATGGGCGATGTGGGCGCCCTGGCCCTGGGGGCGGCGCTGGGCGTACTGGCGGTGATCGTGCGCCAGGAGTTGGTATTGGTGATCATGGGCGGGGTGTTCGTCATGGAGACCGTGTCAGTGATCCTTCAGGTGATCTCGTTCAAGCTCACCGGGCGGCGCATCTTTCGCATGGCGCCGCTGCACCATCACTTCGAGCTCAAGGGATGGCCCGAGCCGAGGGTGATTGTGCGCTTCTGGGTGGTGACGGTGATTTTGGTGATGGTTGGTTTGGCAAGCCTCAAGATCCGGTGACGACGGGCCAAGGTTTAACATGAGATCCGCGTGCATGGCAGGGGTGAGTCCGGTGGATGGAGCACAGCGCAAGGTGTTGGTGGTGGGACTGGGCAAGACCGGATTGTCCTGCGCCCGGTACCTGCGCGCGGCCGGCGCTCGGGTGGCGGTAACCGATACCCGGGCCCAGCCCCCGGGGCTGGAACGGCTGCGGGTGGAGCTGCCCGACGTGGCGCTGTTCCTGGGCGGGTTCGACGAGCGGGCCTTCGAGCACGCTGACGAGCTGGTGGTCAGCCCTGGCGTGGACCTGCGCGAGCCGCCGATCGCTCGGGCCCGGCAGCGCGGCGTACCGGTCGGCGGCGACATCGAGTTGTTTGCGCGGGCGGTGCACGCGCCGGTCGTGGCCATCACCGGGTCAAACGGCAAGAGCACGGTCACCAGCATGGTGGCGGCCATGGCCCGGGAGGAGCGCCGAGCCGTGCGCGTGGGGGGCAACCTGGGCACGCCGGTGCTCGAGCTCCTGGACGGGGGCGAGCCGGACCTGTACGTGTTGGAGCTGTCAAGCTTCCAGCTGGAGACCACCCGCTCGTTGAACGCCACTGCAGCGGCGGTGCTCAATTTCTCGCCCGATCACCTGGATCGTCACGACACGCTGGAGGCCTACGCCGGCGCCAAACAGCGCATCTACCGCGGCGACGGCACCATGGTGCTCAACGCCGATGATCCCCGGGTGATGGCCATGGCCCAGGCAAGCAGGCGCACGGTGCGCTTCACCCTGGCGGCCCCAACAGACGGCGACTTCGGCCTGCGTCACCAGGAGGGCGAGCCCTGGCTCGCGCGTGGCGAGCGCGTCCTCATGCCGGTTGCGCGGATGCGTGTCCCGGGGCGGCACAATTGCGCCAATGCCCTGGCCGCACTGGCCTTGGGAGAGAGCGCTGGCTTTTCCATGGAGGCGATGCTGGGGGCGCTGCGCCACTTCCCGGGATTGGCCCACCGCAGCCAGTGGGTGGTCGAGCGCGATGGCATCACCTGGTGCAACGACTCCAAGGCGACCAACGTGGGGGCGACGCTGGCTGCGGTGCAGGGGATGCCCGATCCCGTGGTGCTGATTGCGGGCGGTGAGGGCAAGGGCCAGGATTTCTCCGCCTTGCGCCCGGGTCTGCAGGGCAAGGCCCGCGCGGTGGTGCTGCTGGGGCGCGATGCGCCCCGCATCGAGCAGGCCCTGGTCGGCGCCGTGCCCGTGGTCCGCGCCCGCGACATGGACGAGGCCGTCTCGCTCGCCCGCGAGTATGCCCAGGCCGGGGACGTGGTGCTGCTGTCGCCGGCCTGCGCCAGCTTTGACATGTTCGCGGATTATGCTGAGCGCGGCGAGCGTTTCATGGACGCCGTGCGGAGGTTGCTGGCATGAGCATGGCGCGCACTGTCGCCGCAGCGAGTGCGCGCACGGCGCGCAGGGACCTCAGCCGGTCCCGCATGTTGGATACTCCGCTGCTTGTGGCCGCCGCCGCGCTGGTTGGCCTCGGCCTGGTCATGGTCGCCTCGTCCTCCATCACCATCGCCGAGCGCGAGCTCGCCGCGCCGTTCTATTATTTCAAGCGCCAGCTCCTGTTCGTCGTTCTCGGCGTCGGGTGCACCGTTCCCGTGCTGCTCGTCCCGCTGGAGCAGTGGCGCCGGTCCGGTCCGGTGCTCTTGATCGGGGTGCTGCTGTTGCTGTCCTTGGTGCTGATGCCAGGAGTGGGCAAGGAGGTCAACGGCAGCACGCGCTGGCTGCCGCTGGGGGTCTTTTACGTCCAGGTCTCCGAGCTGGCCAAGCTGTTCATGGTACTGTACCTGGCGGGGTATCTGGTGCGCCGCGGCGACGAGGTGCGCGCCAGCGCCGGGGGCTTCCTCAAGCCGGTGGGCCTGCTCGCGCTGACTTGCGCCCTGCTGCTGGCCGAGCCCGACTTCGGGGCGGCGGTCGTGCTGCTCGTGACTTGCTTCGCCATGATGTATCTGGCGGGGGTGCGTCTTTGGCAATTCGGCATCCTTGTGGTGCTCGCCGCCGGCGCCCTGGGCGCCCTGGCCTTTCTCTCACCCTACCGTTGGGCGCGGGTAGTGTCGTTCCTGAACCCCTGGGCAGATCCCTACAACAGCGGCTTTCAGCTGGTCCAGTCGCTCATCGCCTTCGGCCGCGGCGAGTGGCTCGGTGTCGGGCTCGGTGCGAGCGTGCAGAAGCTGTTCTACCTGCCCGAGGCGCACACCGATTTTCTGTTCGCCGTGATCGGTGAGGAGCTCGGGCTCGCGGGCACTCTGGGCGTCATCGGGTTGTTTGCCACCATCGTGTGGCGGGCGTGCCTGATTGGGGCGCGCGCCGAGCGCAACGGGCACTGGTTCGCCGCCTACCTCGCCCACGGCCTGGGCCTGTGGCTGGGGCTTCAGGCATTCATCAATATCGGCGTGAACATGGGCGTGCTGCCCACCAAGGGCCTGACGCTGCCGCTGATGAGCTATGGCGGCAGCAGCATGGTAATGAGCTGTGTGGCGGTGGGGCTGCTGTTGCGCGCCGGGTACGAGAACGCACGGGCCGAGCGCGACATCGGGCCCGGTGCCGGCTATACCGCAGGGGCTCGCGGATGAACCGCTTCAGACATTCGCCGCCCAGTGGGTCCGTGTTGATCGTGGCCGGCGGCACCGGCGGCCACGTATTCCCTGCCCTGGCGGTTGCCCAGGAGCTGCTCGCGCGCGGTGCAGCCGTGGTGTGGCTGGGCACCCGCAGCGGCCTGGAGGCGCGCGTGGTGCCGGATCGGGGCATCCCCGTGGAATGGATCGCGGTGAGCGGCTTGCGCGGCAAGGGCCTGGCGCGCCGCTTGGCCGCGCCGCTCATGCTCGCCCTGGCCGCGTGGCAGGCCCTGCGCGCGCTTATGCGCCACCGGCCATCAGTGGTGTTGGGCATGGGCGGTTTCGTATCCGGCCCCGGCGGGCTGATGGCCCGCGTGTTGGGCCGTCCGTTGTGCATCCACGAGCAGAACGCAGTGGCCGGCCTGACCAATCGCATCCTGGCCCGTGTCGCCGACCGGGTATTGCAGGCCTTTCCGGACAGCTTTCCCGCCGCGCGCGATGTGCGGCTGGTGGGCAACCCGGTGCGCGTCGACATCGCCGCCCTGCCGGAGCCCGACCAGAGGCTCCGGGGGCGGGAAGGGCCGCTGCACCTGCTGGTGCTGGGCGGCAGCCAGGGGGCACGCGCCCTCAACGAGGTGGTGCCCGCGGCGCTGGCGCAGCTCGGCCTAGAGCAGCGCCCGCGGGTGCGCCACCAGGCCGGGGAGCGTCACCTGGACATGACGCGCAGGGCCTACGAGCGGGCAGGGGTCGAGGCCGAGATCTCGGCGTTCGTCGAGGACATGGCCGAGAGCTACAGCTGGGCCGACTTGGTGGTGTGCCGATCCGGGGCGCTCACCGTGGCCGAGCTGGCGGCCGCCGGGGTGGGGGCCATATTGGTGCCATACCCGTACGCCGTGGACGATCACCAGACCCACAACGCCGGCTATCTTGTGGACGGCGGCGCCGCCGTCCTGGTGTCCCAGCAACAGCTGACCCCCGAGCGCCTCGCCGGGTTGTTGCAGGATCTGGGGGGGCGCGAGGACCGATTGCTGGAGATGGCCCGTGCGGCGCGCCGCCTGGCCATGCCGCGCGCGGCCGCCGACGTGGCCGACGCCTGCCTGGAGCTGGCAGCGGCGGGGGCGCAGGAGGAAAGACCATGACTCGGGCCCGAATGGACAACCCCATGGGACGCATCCGGCGCATCCACTTCGTGGGCATCGGCGGCGCCGGCATGGGCGGGATCGCCGAGGTGCTGCTCAACCTGGGTTACGAGGTCTCAGGCTCGGACTTGCACGAAAACCCGGTGACTGGCCACCTGCGGGGCCTCGGGGCCCAGGTGCTGTACGGCCACGAGGCGGGCCATGTAGAGGGCTGCGACGTGGTCGTCGTCTCCTCGGCGGTGGGGGCGGACAACCCGGAGGTGCGCGCGGCTCGTGAGCGCCGTATCCCGGTGGTACCCCGCGCCGAGATGCTGGCCGAGCTCATGCGGTTTCGCTACGGCATCGCCGTAGCGGGGACCCACGGCAAGACGACCACCACGAGCCTGGTGGCCAGCCTGCTCGCCGAAGGGGACATGGATCCAACCTTCGTCATCGGTGGGCGGCTGATCAGCGCCGGGACCAATGCCCGCCTGGGGGAGAGCCGCTACCTGGTGGCCGAGGCCGACGAGAGCGATGCCTCCTTTCTGTGCCTTCAGCCCATGATGGCGGTGGTGACCAACATCGATGTCGACCACCTGGCCGCCTACGACGGCGACTTTGATCGCCTGCGCGAGACCTTCGTCGAGTTCCTGCACCACTTGCCGTTCTACGGGCAGGCGATCATGTGCGCGGACGACGAGAACGTGCGTGCCATCCTGCCGAGGGTCAGCCGCCCCGTCGTCACCTACGGTATCGAGGTAGACGCCGACATCACCGCGCTCAACATCGTCCAGCGGGCCAGTCGCACTTCGTTCGATGTACGTCTGCCGGGTTGTGAGGCCCCACTGGCGGTGAACCTGAATCTGCCCGGCCGTCACAACGTCCTCAACGCCCTGGCCGCCATGGCCGTGGCCTGGGAGCTCGGGGTGTCCGGCCGGGACATTCAACGGGGCTTGGAGCACTTTCAGGGGATCGGGCGGCGTTTTCACATGTACGGTGAGCTGGAAACGCACGCCGGTCCGGTGCTGCTCATCGATGACTATGGGCACCATCCGCGCGAGATCGCCGCCACCCTGGAGGCGATTCGCGACGGCTGGCCGGAACGGCGCCTGGTGGTCGTGTTTCAACCGCACCGCTACACGCGCACCCGTGACCTGTTCGAAGACTTCGTCGGCGTCCTTTCGAGAAGCGACGTACTGGTTATGACCGAGGTTTATGGCGCCGGCGAGGAGCCCATCGCCGGTGCCGACGGCCGGGCGCTGTCGCGGGCGATCCGCGCCCGCGGACAGGTCGACCCGGTGTTCGTGGCCGAGCCCGAGGAGCTCGCAGAGGTGCTACCCGCGGTGCTGCACGGTGGCGACGTGCTGTTGACCCTGGGTGCGGGCAGTATCGGCAGCGTCGCGGCGGCGCTACCAGGTAGGTTGGCCGCCGGAGCCCTGCGGGGGCAACGGCCATGAGCTGCAGGTGCAGGCGCCACCTGCAGCTGGGTTGCGGCGAGGCGCTGCGCAGCCCTCTGTTGGGGTGGACGGCGCCCGCGCAGCGCACGCGCAAAAGGGCGCGCGCCGGGTGCAGGCCCGGTCCGCCCGCGGGATCACGCAGATGAACATGACGGTGCGAGACATGCAATCACTGCGCGGCGAGCTGCGCTCCGATGAGCCCATGGGCCGCCACGTCACCTGGCGCGTCGGCGGGCCGGCCGATCGCTTCTACCGCCCCGCGGACCTGGAGGATCTTGCCGCCTTTCTGCGCCGATTGCCCGAGGATGAGCCGCTGTTTTGGCTGGGGCTGGGCAGCAACGTGCTGGCGCGCGATGGCGGCATTCGCGGCACGGTGATCGCCCTCCAGGGGATAATGAACGGCATCGCTTGGCAGGACGGCTCCACGGTGCGCGCCGAGGCCGGGGCCCCGTGTGCCAAGGTGGCCCGGTTCTGTGCGCGCCATGCCCTGGTGGGGGCGGAGTTCCTGGCCGGCATCCCCGGGACCCTGGGGGGCGCGCTGGCCATGAATGCAGGCGCCTTCGGGGCGGAGACCTGGGACTGCGTCGCCGCCGTCGAGACGCTGGATCGCCGTGGCGTGCGCCATACCCGCCCGCCCCAAGACTACCGGGTGGGCTATCGCAGCGTCGAGGGCCCCGCGGGGGAGTGGTTCATCGCTGTGCGGCTGCAGCTGCAGCCGGGCGACGGCGAGGCGGCGCTGGCCCGGATCAAGGAGCTGCTGGAGCGCCGCGGGCGCAGCCAGCCCATCGGGCAGCCGAGCTGCGGTTCGGTGTTTCGCAATCCCGACGGCGACCACGCCGCCCGCCTGATCGAGGCGGCCGGGCTGAAAGGCCAGTGCGTCGGCGGAGCCTGTGTCTCGGAGAAGCACGCCAATTTCATTATCAACACGGGCAAGGCCAGCGCCGCCGACATCGAGGCGCTGATCGACAAGGTGCGCGCCGAGGTCGAGCGCATCCACGGCGTGCGCCTCGAGCCCGAGGTGCGGATCGTGGGGGACAAGTCGTGATCAACGCAAAGGCGCAGAGAACGCAAAATGGACGCAGAGGATTGCAATGCTACAGGCGATCGGTGGTTTCGGCGGACGAAGTAGGAGCCATTGCATCACATGTTTCTCTCTGCGTTCTCTGCGGCCGACGGTCCCGGACGCTATGTCGGGCTACTTGTGAACCCCTTAGTAGGCGGGCCAATGACTGACTTCGACATCGACAGCGCGCGGTTCGGTAAGGTGGCGGTGCTCATGGGCGGGTGCTCGGCCGAGCGCGAGATCTCGTTGAAGAGCGGGGCGGCGGTGCTCGCCGCGCTGGTGCGCAGCGGGGTGGATGCCCACGGCGTGGATGCCCAGGGCGATGTGCTCGACCGATTGCGCTGCGAACGTTTCGATCGGGCCTTCATCATGCTGCACGGGCGCGGCGGCGAGGACGGCGTCATCCAGGGGGCCCTGGAGCAAATCGGCCTGCCCTACACGGGCAGCGGCGTGCTGGGCTCGGCCCTGGGGATGGACAAGCTGCGCTGCAAGCTTCTTTGGGCCGGCGCCGGGCTGCCCACGCCGGAGTTCGCGCTGCTGCGCGAGGGCGAGGACCATGGCGCGGTGGTCGAGGGGCTCGGATTGCCATTGATCGTAAAGCCTGTACACGAGGGCTCGAGCATCGGCATGAGCCGTGTGGAGCGGGCCGACGAGCTGCACGGTGCCTGGACGCAGGCACGCCGGTACGACCGGGAGGTCATCGCCGAGCGCTGGGTGCACGGCGCCGAGTACACCGCGACCATTCTGGGGGATCAGGACCCGCCCTTGATCCGGCTGGAGACGCCCCGCGAATTCTATGACTTCGAGGCGAAGTACGAGGCCGGGACCACGCGCTACGTCTGCCCGTGCGGGTTGCCGGGCGAGCAGGAGCACGCCCTGCAGGACTTGGCGCGCCAAGCGTTCGACGCGGCCGGGGCGTCCGGCTGGGGCCGTGTGGACTTCCTGTTGGACGAGCAGGGCTCGCCCTGGCTGATCGAGGTGAACACCGTGCCTGGGATGACCGACCACAGCCTCGTTCCCATCGCGGCGCGCGCGGCGGGGATCGACTTCGATGCGCTGGTGCTGCGTATCTTGGAGACCAGCCTGATGGCGCGCGAGCAGGGGATCGGCGGTGGCGGCTAAGCGCCGACAGCACAAGGGCCGCGGTCCCTGGGGCCTGCGGGTATGGCTGGGGTGGATTCCCACTGCGGTGGGCGCAGGCGGGCTGGCGGCGGGGCTGGCCGGCGCGGTGTGGTGGTTGATGGAGCCGAGCAGCCTGCCGCTGCGCTCGGTTCAGGTGGAAGGCAGCTTCCGGCATCTGCGCTCCCAGGAGCTGCAGCAGGCGGTGGCGGCCCATGCGGGCGGTGGATTTTTCACCGTGGACATCGAGGCGATCCGCGAGGCGGTTCTGCAGCGACCCTGGGTAGACACCGTATCGGTGCGGCGTATCTGGCCTGATATCCTGCGCATCCGCGTGACCGAGCACCGGCCGTTGGCGCGTTGGGGCGACGACGGGCTGGTGAGCGTGGACGGCGTCTGGTTTCGCCCTCCCCGGGACGAGCTCGCCCGCCACTTGCCTGAGTTGCACGGTCCCGACGGTTTTCAGCGCCAGTTGGTGCGCCGCTACCGGGAAATCAACGGGATGCTCCGGGTCCTGGGCCGGCACGTGACCGGGCTCGCCGTCAACGAGCGCCGAGCCTGGAGGATGGTCTTGGACAATGGCGTGGAGGTTCGCCTGGGGCGGCGGGAGCTCGAGTCCCGGTTGCGGCGCCTTGTAAGCGTTTACCCGCAGGTGCTTGCGCGGCGCGCGGAAGGGATCGCGGCGGTGGATCTGCGGTACACCAACGGGTTTGCGGTGCGGTTGCGGAAGTCGCGCGGACGCGAGACCGAGCCGAGCGCGGGGAGGTCTCAGAGCGATGTCTAAAAAAACAGAGCGCAATTTGATCGTCGGGTTGGATATCGGCACCTCGAAGGTCGTGGCCATCGTTGGCGAGGTCAATCTAGAGGGCGGCATCGAGATCATCGGCATCGGCTCTCATCCCTCGCGCGGCCTGAAAAAGGGCGTGGTAGTCAACATCGAGTCCACGGTGCAATCCATCCAGCGTGCCGTGGAGGAGGCCGAGCTCATGGCGGGCTGCCAGATAAACTCGGTGTTCACGGGGATCGCCGGGAGCCACATCCGCAGCCTCAACTCCCACGGCATCGTCGCGATCCGCGACAAGGAGGTCAGCGCCATGGACGTGGAAAGGGTCATCGACGCGGCGCGCGCTGTGGCCATTCCGGCCGATCAGAAGATCCTGCACATCATCCCGCAGGAGTTCGTCATCGATGCCCAGGAAGGCATTCAGGAGCCGGTGGGCATGTCCGGGGTGCGCCTGGAGGCCAAGGTGCACATGATTACGGGCGCGGTAAGCGCGGCCCAGAACATCGTGAAATGCGTACGCCGCTGCGGCCTCGAGGTTGACGACATCATACTGGAGCAGCTCGCCTCCAGTTACAGCGTCCTCACCGAGGACGAGCGGGAGCTGGGCGTGTGCCTGGTGGACATCGGCGGGGGGACGACGGACCTCGCCGTGTTCACGGAGGGGTCGATTCGCCACACCGCCGTGATTCCCATCGCCGGTGACCAGGTGACGAACGACATAGCCGTTGCCTTGCGCACACCTACGCAGTATGCGGAAGAGATCAAGATCAAGTACGGCTGCGCGTTGATGCAGCTCGCTCGGTCCGACGAGACCATCGAGGTCCCCAGCGTAGGCGATCGCCCTGCACGGCGACTGGCGCGCCAGACGTTGGCCGAGGTAATCGAGCCGCGCTACGAGGAGCTGCTCACCCTGGTGCAGGCAGAGCTGCGGCGCAGCGGCTTCGAAGACCTGGTAGCCGCCGGGATCGTGCTCACCGGGGGCAGCGCCAAGATGGAGGGTCTGGTCGACCTGGCCGAGGAGGTATTCCACATCCCGGTGCGTGTGGGCACACCCCAGTACGTCACGGGGCTGGCCGACGTGGTGCGCAATCCGATCTATGCCACCGGCGTGGGGCTGCTACTGTTCGGCCACCAGGGCGGCCAGCGCCGCGGCGGTGAGCCGGATCTGGGCAAGGGCTTCAAGGGAGTCTGGCACCGAATGAGAAGCTGGTTTCAGGGCAACTTTTGACGGGCATCGATCGAGTCGTACGCAATGATCCGAGGTTCTTCATCGTGAAGAAGAGGAGGGGAAAACAATGTTCGAACTAATGGACGCGTATAGCGAAAACGCCGTGATCAAGGTGATCGGCGTCGGCGGCGGAGGAGGCAATGCCGTTCAGCACATGGTGCGCGCGGGAATCGAGGGCGTTGACTTCATCTGCGTCAACACCGATGCGCAGGCACTGAAAAAGACCGAGGCGAAGACCGTCCTCCAGGTCGGCTCCTCCATGACCAAGGGGTTGGGTGCAGGCGCCAACCCGGAGATCGGCAAGCAGGCCGCGCTGGAGGACCGCGACCGGCTCCATGAGGTGCTGGAGGGTGCCGACATGGTGTTCATCACGGCCGGCATGGGCGGCGGCACCGGCACCGGGGCGGCGCCCGTAGTCGCCCAGATCGCAAAGGACCTGGGCGCTTTGACCGTTGCGGTGGTGACCAAGCCCTTCGCCTTCGAGGGCCGCAAACGCATGCAGATCGCCGGCGAAGGGCTCAAGGAGCTCGGCAAACACGTGGACTCGCTGATCACCATCCCCAACGAGAAGCTGGTGAGCGTGCTCGGCAAGGACATCAGCCTGCTGGAGGCCTTCAAGTCCGCCAACGACGTGTTGCTCGGGGCGGTGCAGGGGATCGCCGAGCTGATCACACGCCAAGGGCTGATCAACGTGGACTTCGCCGACGTGCGCACCGTAATGTCGGAAATGGGCATGGCGATGATGGGCAGCGGCTCGGCGGCGGGCGAGGAACGTGCCAGCGAGGCGACCGAGATGGCCATCGCCAGCCCGTTGCTGGAGGACGTCGATCTCATGGGCGCTCGCGGCATCCTGGTCAACGTCACGGCCGGGCCGGATCTGTCCATGGGCGAGTTCCACGAGGTCGGGCAGATCGTCGAGGAGCTGGCCGCGGAGGACGCCGTCATCGTAGTGGGCACCGTGTTGGACGCCGAGATGGGCGGCGAGCTGCGCGTCACCGTGGTGGCCACGGGCATCGGCGCGGGGGCGCGCGCCGAGGGGCCGCCGGTGAAGCTGGTCAAGCGCAACAAGTCCGGTGAGGTGGACTATGATGCCTTGGACCGGCCCACGGTGATGCGCCGTCGGGCCGCCGGTGAGCGGCCGGCCGGCCAGGACTCGGACCTGGAATACCTGGATATCCCGGCCTTTCTGCGCAAGCAGGCTGACTAGTGCGAGCCCAGACAGCAAGAGAAACACCAGGAAAATCAGCAGGCTAGGGCTACTGCCCGAGCGCACGCGGCGGCCGCACCGGCGCCCACCCCCCTCCCGGGCGCTGGGCGGTCGCCCCGCCGGGCCTCCGGAAACCTGCCAAGATTCAGTCACTTGGTTTCCGGTTTGTGCGCGCTTTCACTTTGCAGTCCCCCGGGGCTGTGTTACCATGCGAGCGTTTTTAGCGAAAAACCGTCTGATGACAGGGGTATACAAGAATAATGATAAGGCAACGCACGCTGAAGAATGTCATCAGGGCCACTGGCGTCGGGCTGCATACGGGCAAGAAGGTCTATTTGACGTTGCGCCCGGCCCAGGTCGATACGGGGATCGTCTTTCGCAGGGTCGATCTGCCCGAGCCCGTGGAGATCAAGGCGAGCCCTGAGAACGTCGGCGACACCCGCCTGTCCACCACCCTGGTTAAGGGCAACGTCCGTATCTCGACCGTCGAGCACCTCCTCTCCGCCTTGGCCGGGCTGGGGATCGACAACGCCTATGTCGACCTCAGCGCCCCCGAGGTCCCGATCATGGATGGCAGCGCGGGCCCGTTTGTGTTCCTGGCGCAGTCGGCCGGCATCGAGGAACAGAGCGCCCCCAAGCGCTTCATTCGCATCAAGCGAGTGGTGATGGTCGAGGAAGACGACAAGTGGGCGCGCTTCGAGCCTTTCGACGGCTTCAAGGTGGGTTTCTCCATCGACTTCGATCACCCTGTCTTTCACTCCCACGGTCAGGCGGCGGAGGTGGACTTCTCCACGACTTCTTTCGTACGCGAGGTGAGTCGCGCACGCACCTTCGGCTTCATGCGTGACATCGAGCACCTGCGCGAGAGCCAGCTTGCCCTCGGCGGCAGCCTGGACAACGCCGTCGTCGTGGATGACTATCGGATCTTGAATGAAGATGGGTTGCGCTACGAGGACGAGTTCGTCAAGCACAAGATTCTGGATGCGATCGGGGACCTCTATCTCCTGGGGCACAGCCTGATCGGGGCCTTCCGGGGCTACAAGTCGGGCCACGCCCTGAACAACTGCCTCCTGCGGGCGCTATTGGCGAACCAGGCGGCCTGGGAGCAGGTCACCTTCGAGGAGGCCGGTGCGGCGCCGATCTCGTTCTTGCAGCCTGCCCAGCAGTTTACGCAGGCCTGAGCCCGGGCCTGCGCGCGGATCAGCGGGGCGACCGAGGGCCGCGGTTGGCAAGGTGGCGCAAGGCCGTGGCCAGGGCCTCGTCGCCGACGGTATCAGCGGCCTCGCGCAGCAGCTGGGCGCCCCGGGTGGACAGGCGCGCCGGGCGCGTGCGTGGCGGCGGGGCGCTGGCCGGGTCCTGGACGACCACGCGGATGCGATTCAGACCCAGGCCATGGCGCCGGTTGAGCTGGCGCAACAAAGGTGGTGCCTGGAACCGCATTCGAGACGACCAGGCAGGGCTGTCCACCGCCAGGGTGAGGGTGTCGGCGCTGCAGTTGGCCACCCGGCAGTGGTCACGGGCGGACGCCGGAAGCAGCGATGCCACCCAGATGTCGAGCCGCCGGAGCCGGCGCGCACGCTCGAGCAGCTGAGAATACCGGTTTTTTCGTCCGATCAATAGGTTGCAGATGGATTGTGGCTCAAGCTTGGACATAGTCGGCCGATATGCTGATGTGGACGGGGATTTAGCGCAGGGTAAATGAACGTCATTCTATTTACAAAGCGCAATGAGCGGCCGCGTACATTGCGCCTGAACCGGCTGGCCTGCTACCTGGGGGCTGCGACGGCCGGTGCGGTGCTCGTCACCGGGGCCTTCTCTGCCGGGTATTGGATGGGCTCCGACGGGCGCGGTGACGCGGTCGACTCGAAGGTGATCCGGACGTGGAAGCACGAGCTGGCGGAGCAGCGGCGCGCCCTCGACGGGGCCCGCGAGCGGACCCAGGCCTATCTGGACGCCCTGTCCCTGCGAATGGGGCAAATGCAGGCGCACGTGATGCGTTTGAATGCCCTGGGGCGGCGCCTCACCAAGATGGCCGAGCTCGACAACGGCGAGTTCGACTTCGAGCAGGCCCCGGCGCAGGGCGGCCCGGAGCGCAGCGCAGAGGCGCCGGACCTGCCGCCAGAGGACGTCTTCCAGGCCATGGAAGAGCTGGCGCGGCGCATGGACGATCGGGAGCAGCAGCTCGCCGCCCTGGAGACCATGTTGCTGCACGGCAACCTCCAGCAGCAGGTCCACCCTGCCGGGCGCCCCATCACCCAGGGGTGGCTGTCGTCCTACTACGGCAAGCGCGCGGATCCCTTCAGCGGCAAGCCCGAGCATCACAGCGGCATCGACTTCGCCGGCAAGCTGGGCTCGGACGTAATCGCGGTGGCGGCCGGCGTGGTCACCTGGTCGGGCAAGCGCTACGGCTACGGCAATCTGGTGGAAATCGACCACGGCAACGGCTACGTTACCCGCTATGCCCACAATCAGAAGAATCTGGTCAAGGTGGGCGACAAGATCAGCAAGGGCCAGCGGATCGCCCTGATGGGCACCAGCGGGCGCTCCACCGGCCCGCACGTGCATTTCGAGGTGCTCCACGACGGCCGGGTGGTCAACCCCTACAAGTACATCCGCGCCGCTCGCTGACTTTCCCTCCGTCTCCTCTCCTGTACCCCTGCGTGGCTCTCACGCCGTGCCAAATGGGGGCCCAGTGCTGTAAAATGTCGCTTTTGATCGGATTCCAGACGGCCTCGGACCATGGTCAGCAAGCTGCTTACAAAGATCTTCGGGAGTCGCAACGAGCGTCTCTTGCGGCAGATGCACAAGACGGTGGCACGTATCAACGCCCTTGAGGGGCCGATCAGCACCCTCTCGGACACCGAACTGCGAGCCAAGACCGAAGAGTTTCGCGCGCGCCACCGCGACGGCGAGTCGCTACAGGCCCTGCTGCCCGAGGCGTTCGCCGTGGTCCGTGAGGCGGGCCGGCGCACCCTGGAGATGCGCCACTTCGACGTGCAGCTCATCGGCGGCATGGTCCTGCACGAGGGCAAGATCGCGGAGATGCGCACCGGCGAGGGCAAGACCCTGGTCGCCACATTGTCCGCTTACCTCAACGCGCTTCCGGATGCCAGCGTACATATCATCACCGTCAATGACTACCTGGCGCGGCGCGATGCCGCCTGGATGGGAAGGCTCTACGAGTGCCTCGGGCTGACCACCGGGGTCGTGGTGCCGGGGATGACCCACGAAGAAAAAAAGGCGGCCTATGCGGCGGACGTCGTCTATGGCACCAACAACGAGTTCGGCTTCGACTACCT
>JABAHQ010000270.1_pt1 | contig 75013 bp, 59 predicted proteins | sample 7062091 | NCBI WGS metagenome assembly JABAHQ01 (sample SAMN14534359, study PRJNA622989) | marine sediment metagenome | biome: marine biome [ENVO:00000428]; feature: marine pelagic biome [ENVO:01000023]; material: deep marine sediment [ENVO:00002113] | place: India: Gulf of Kutch | collected...
GCTCCCTTTGGCCGCTCGGGCACCCCACCAGTGGATTCGATGGAAATTTTGGGCCTTGCGAGCCGGTGGTCCGGCCGGCCTCCGAGCCTCCCACCTATCGGCTGGTTGTGTAGATTACGGAAAAGGAGGACGAGCCCATGGGCTCTCACGCGTCCCCCATTTGGGCCAGATCGCCGTGCACCCGTATCCACACGCCCAGCTGCTGCGTTCTGGAGCTGACGGCGGGACTCGAACCCGCAACCTGCTGATTACAAATCAGCTGCTCTGCCAGTTGAGCTACGTCAGCGTAATGTTGCAAGCCGATAATTATAGGCCGATTACGGCGGAGTGTCAACTCTGACGGACCAGCCGCCAGCGTGGCCCGGCGGGGGTGTCCTCCACCTCCACGCCGGCCTCGGCGAGGGCCTCGCGGATGGCGTCGGCTCTGGAGAAGTCCTTCTGCTGCCGGGCTTCCGCCCGATCGGCCAGCTGCTGCTCGATCCAGCGACGGAGGTCATCGGAGACCTCGGTCGTCTCTTGGTCCGCCAGCTCCAGGACGCCGAACACGCGATCCATCGAGGCGAGGGCGTCGAGGACGGCGTCGGCGTCCGTCGCCCGGACGGGCCCGTCGGCCTCATCGAGGGCGGCGTTGGCCTCCCGGACCAGGGTGAAGAGCGCGCCCCAGGCGGCGGCCAGGTTGAGGTCGTCGTCCAGGGCGGCTTCCCACTCGGAGAGGGCGCGCTCCGCCAGCTGGGGCAGGCGGTCCAGCGCCTGGCCCTCGGGCTCGCGGCCGTCGCGGAGGCGGCGTCGGAACTCGAGCAACCGCTCGAGGGAGCGGGTCGCGTCCTCGAGGCCCGGCAGGGTGAAGTTGATCTCGGTGCGGTAATGCCCCGACGCGAGTAGCCGACGGATGGCGGAGGGGCGGGAGCCTTTCTCCAGCAAGTCGCCCACCGTGAAGTAGTGGTTCTCGGACTTCGACATCTTGCGTCCGTCGAGCATCATGTGCTTGACGTGAATCCAGTGGCGGGCGAACGGCTTCCCCTGTGCGCCCTCGGCCTGCGCGATCTCGTTGGTGTGGTGGGGAAAGATCAGGTCGACGCCGCCGGAATGGATATCGAACGGCTGCCCCAGATGGGCGGTAGCCATGACCGAGCACTCCAGGTGCCAGCCGGGTCGGCCGGGCCCCCAGGGGGAGTCCCACACCGCCACATCCCCCTCTTCCGGCCGCTCGCCGCCTTTCCAGAGGACGAAATCCCGGGCGTCCTCTCGAGCGTACTCCGCGTCCCCGGTCTCACGCTCGCCTTCCCGCACCTCGATGTTCTCCAACCCGGCCAGGCGGCCGTAGTCGGGAAATCGGGAGATGTCGTAGTAGACCGAGCCGTCCGCCTCGTAGGCGAAGCCCCCGTCGACCAGCTTCTCGACCATGTCGATCATCCGGTCCACGTAGTCGGTGGCCCGAGGATAGTACTCGGCCCGCTGCAGACCGAGTCGATCGTGGTCCTCGAAGAAAGCGTCGATGAAAGGCGCGGTGAGCTCGCGCAGGCTCACGCCCCGCTGGACGGCGGCGTGGATCGTACGATCGTCGACGTCGGTCAGATTGCGGACCTGGACGACCTCGTAGCCCTTCCAGCGCAGGAAACGCCGGAGGATGTCCTCGGCCAGGAAGGTTCGAAAGTTGCCGATGTGGGCCCGGTCGTACACGGTGGGGCCGCACGTATACATGGTGACACGCCCGTCCTCGAGGGGCTCGAACGCTTCGACCTGGCGGGTCAGGGTGTTGTAGAGGCGAAGCGGCATCTATGAGCGTCGGCTGGGGTGATTCGATCTGCGAGACCGTCGAACCCCGCAATAAAGGGGCGGGACCCGACAGAATCAATGCCTTGGGAGCCGGGCGTGCGTGAATGGTCGATGCTCAATTATCAACTCTCAAGGCGAGTGCTCAATTCGCACATTCAATTCTCAATTTGCCAATCACTTGGAAAGTGAAAATTGGATGTGGTCGTTGAACGTTCGCCTTGACGATTGGAAGTTGAAAATGGACCATTGCTCGTCCATCCGGCCTAGCCCCCGCCCGAGAAGGAGGCCACCACCTCTTCGAACGCCTTCGCCGGGTCCTTGGCCTGGGTCACCGAGCGTCCCACGACGATATAGTCGGCGCCGGCCCGGGCCGCGTCGGCGGGCGTGGCGTAACGACTCTGGTCGCCGGGGGCGTCACCGATCAGCCGGATCCCCGGCGTCACGACCTCGAGGCCGTCGCCGTGGCTCCGCTTGATGGGCTTCACCTCGGTGGGCGAGGCGACGACGGCGGGCAGGCCGACGGCCCGGGCGATACCTGCCAGTCGAACGACCTCATCGACCAGCGAGAGGGGCGAGCGACCGAAGACCTGCTCGACGTCTTCGGTCCTGAGCGAGGTCAGCAGCGTGACCGCGACGATGGCGGGCCCGTCGGCACCCGCCGCCTCGACGGCGGCCGTGAGCATGGCCACGCCGCCGGCAGCGTGCACGGTGAGCATTTGAACGTCGCGCTTGGCCGCGGCGCGCACCGCACCGGCAACGGTGTTCGGTATGTCGTGATATTTGAGGTCGAGAAAGACCCGCTTGCCCCTCTTCTTCAACTCGTCCAGCAGAGTGGGTCCCGACTCGGAGAACAGCTGGGCTCCGACTTTGTAGAAGTCGGCGTCTTCACCCAGCTTCTCGACCAGCTCGAGCGCCGCTTTGCGCGTGGGCACATCGAGCGCGATGATCACGCGGTCCTTCGTCGAATCGCTCATCGAACCTCCAGGGCCCCAACCAGATCGGCGGCCCGGGTGACTCCCTGCCGCTCGCAGATCTCGCGCAAACCGCGAATCGTATCGGGCGCCGTAAAGGGGTCGGCAAACATGGCCGTCCCGATCTGTACCAGCGAAGCGCCGGCCAGTATGTACTCGAGGGCATCGCGGGCGTTGCAGATTCCGCCGATCCCAATGATCGGGATCTCGACCCGCGAGGTGGCCTTCCAGGTGGCGAAGACACCCATCGGTTTGATCGCGGGCCCGCTGATGCCGCCCGTGACGTTACCGATCACCGGACGCCGGGTCTCCACATCGATCAACATGCCGGGGAAGGTGTTGATCGTGCTGAGCCCGTCGGCGCCGTTCTCCTCGCAGATCCGGGCGAAGTTGCCGATCTCGGCGACGTTGGGGGTCAGCTTGACCACCAGCGGTCGCCGCGTGGCCCGCCGGAGAGCGGCGACCAGCTGAGCCAGCGAGAGCTCGTCGGTCCCGAACATGGTGCCACCTTCCACGTTCGGGCAGGAGACGTTGATCTCGTAGCCGAGGAATCCGTCCTCGTCTTCGAGCCCTTCGACGACGCCGACGAAGTCCTCCACGCTGCGTCCCGCCACGTTGACCAGCACTTTCGCGCGGCTCAGATGCTCCCGGATCCAGGGGAGCTTCTCTCGCTTGAACCCGTCGAGGCCCACGTTGGCCAGCCCGATGGCGTTGATCATGCCGGCCGGGGTCTCCGAGATCCGGGTCGGCGGGTTGCCCAGTCGTCGTTCGGGCGTGACGGCTTTGGTGACGATGCCCCCGAGCTCATCGACCGCGATCAAATCGGAGTATTCCTCGCCGTAGCCGCAGGTGCCCGAGGCGAGCAAGACGGGGTTCTGGAACGTCGTGCCGAACAGTTCCTGGCTCAGATCTACCATCGCAGCCGCTCCGCGGCGAACACCGGGCCTTCCGTGCAGACCAGGCTGTACACGTCCTCCCCCGTCTCGGGGTCGATCGTCGGGATGGCGCAGCCGATGCACGTGCCCATTCCGCAGGCCATGTGTTCCTCGACCGCCAGCTGGCAGGGCACGCCGGCGGTGCGAGCGAGGGAGCGGACGGCCTTCAGCATAGCCGTCGGCCCGCAACTCAGGACCAGGTCCGCGCCGTCGAGCCCCGTGCCGTCGAGGACGGTCCCCCGGCTTCCGCGGCTGCCGTCCTCCGTCCAGATATCCGCCTCGATGCCCGCGATCTCCTGGATCTTTTCCGGGTTGAACACCACGGCGCCGACTCGCTCGCCGTACAGGAGCCGGAGGTTCGCCTCGCGGCCCTGTCGGTCGAGCCAGCGGGGCAAGAGGAGGAAGGGCGCCAGGCCGACGCCGCCGGCGATGCAGAGAACATTTCGGGCGTCGCCCAGCTCGAACCGCGTTCCCAACGGCCCGAGCAACAGAACCCGCTCCCCCAGCGCCAGCTCCGATATCCGGCGCGATCCTGCGCCGTAGACGCGGATCAGCAGCCCGACCCGACCGTCCGGGGCGGCGGCCACGCTGTTCGGGCGCGGCAGGAAGGGCGTGCCCCAGCTGGAGGCGCCGAACCCCACCATAACGAACTGGCCGGGGGCCGCCTGCTCGGCGATCTCGGGCGCGTCGAACTCGAGCCAGAAGGTTTCCTCGGCGACCCGTTCTCGCGCCACCACCGGAGACCAGCTGCGGATCACTCTGTGAGCTCTCTTCACCACGGATGTTCGGATCGAGTTTCGTTCATCGCCGGCGGCTTCGCTCGGCCGTCCGGTTCCGGACTTCCTCGTCGGCCAGCCGCTTCATCCTCTCAAGCTGGCGCTGCAGCCCCTGCTCCAGATCCTCGAAGGTGAACCGGGGATCGTTGCCGCCAGTCATCGCCTGCACGTAACCGGAATCGGAGTAGTCCTCCAGCAGACGCCGACGCAACTGCTCGGGGTCGGGTCCTCGGGAATCTAGACCACTGAGATCCAGTGCCGCCAGAATCGCCTTCGGTGCCCAGAGCGCGTTCGGCTCTTCCTCCGCGTAGCGCAGGAAGAGGTTGCGTGCCAGGGCCGGCGCGTGCAACTCGTCACGGGCCGCCTCCGCCGCCGCCACGTAACCGAGGCCGCCGGTCTCCACCCAGAAGTCCATGCGAATCAGCATGTCACGCAAACGGCCGGCCTCCGGACTCGTTCGTGCCGCCGGGATCAGGTGGATTCGCATCATGTCGGCTAGCGGACCTTCCAATTCCCCGGGAACCGTCGCCCGGCGCACCTGCCGCGCGATCACCGCGGTCTGCGCTTCCACCGCCGCCCGGGACTCGGGGGCCGAAGAGGACACCAGGTCGTAGTCGGCCAACCCCTCCTCGACGCGACCGAGCTCGATCTTCAGGTCCCCGCGTAGCTTGATCAGCTGCGCCCGCTCGTCCCGCAGCAGGCTCGAGTTCTCGACATCGGCCAGAGCGTCCACGGCGACCGCCGGGCTGGTCGAGGCCAGGTACTGGGTCAGGTTCCGGACCGCCGCCTGCTCCGCCGCGTTCAGTGGCTGACGCAACAGCCTCTGCGTTTCCGCGGCGGTCCGCTCCCCAGACCCGGTGGCGGCGAGCAGGCGAACCAGCTCCAGTCTCGGTTCCACCCAATCGGGTCGAAGCTCGAGCGCCGCCGTGAGGTCCGCCTCCGCTTCCTCGCTTCGGCCGAGGGCGATCCGAGCCCGACCCCGATTGAGGTGCAGGTTCGCGCGGGTCGTCTCGTCGAGGTCAGAAGCCAGGGCGACGCTGAGCAGGGAGTCCGCGGGCGCGATCGCGCCCAGGTTCAGATTGGCGATCCCGAGGTATCCGGCGACCTTGGCGCTATCCCGGGGGCTCTTGGCGTAGTCGAGGAGCTGTTCCCCACGCTCGGCGGCAGCGGGCCATTCTTGGCGCAGGATACGGGCCTGAACGATGAGGCGCAGCGCGTCGTCGGCCCAGCGGCTATTCGGGTGTTCCCGAACGACGCGCTCGGCCTTCTCGATCGCCTCGGCGAGGTTGGCCTGACCGGAGCCGACGCGGCCTGCCTCGATCTCGCGCCGACCCATCTCGAACAACCGGTTCGCATTGTAGAGTCTGTTGAAATAGACGCAGCCGGCCGCCGTCACGACGACGGCTGAAAGAGCGGTCATGCGAAGTGCTGAGAATAAACGCCCTATGTTAACGCCCGCCTGCACCGTTCGAAGACCAGAGCCGCTGACCATATTCACCCAGATAACTGACCACTGCGTCGGCCAACGCCTCGGCTATCTTCGCCTGGTAGGGCGACGATCGCAACAGCGCTTCCTCGTCGCGATTCGAAAGGTACCCGACCTCGACCAGCACAGCGGGCATGGTGGCGTCGGCCAGGACGACGAACCCGGCCTGCCTGACGCCCAGGGTGGGGGTGGGCAGCGCCGCGCTCATCGTCCGGTCGATCACCGACGCCAACAGACGCGACTCGCGGATGTTGCCCGCCGACTGCAGGTCGCTGAGGATGAACTGGAGCGGCTCCAGGTCCTCCTCGGGCCCATCGGTCTCGAACTCGAGCGCCGAGTTCTCGCGCAGCGCCACCTGGCGGGCGTGCTCGCTCTTGGCGACGGCGAGGAAATAGGTCTCGACTCCCCGGGTGGAGCTGGGCTTCTTCGGCATCGCGTTGCCGTGGATGGAGATGAACAGATCGGGCGGCCCCTCTTTGCCGCGGATCTGCGCGATGCGTGGCCGATCGGCCAGGGCGATCAGCGTGTCCCGATCGCGGGTGAGGACCACCTCGATGTCCCGCTGGCGCTCCAATCGGCTGGCCACCGCCCGGGCGACGGCCAGCGTGATGTCTTTCTCGCGCGTTCCCCGGACCCCGATCGTCCCCGGATCGCGACCGCCGTGGCCCGCATCAATCACGACCAGCCAGCCGTCGCGTCGCGGCGGCCCCACCGCGATGGGAGGCCGCTCCACCAGACGGCCATCCAGGTAGCGCCAGCGTCGCGGCCGTTGCTCCGGCAACCAATCGAGGGCCCAGCTCAGCGGGACCCTCAGCGCGGACCCGTCCAGGTAAGCGGGATTGGGCAGCTGAAAGACCCGACCCCCCACCGCGAAGAACGGGGAGCCGGCCTCGAACACCACCGACTCGCCGTCCATCTCCATGGCTCGCCCCGTCCAGCCAAACCCCAACGCTCCCGCCAGCAGGGCGGCCTGCGCCGCCGCGTAGCCGCGCTCCCGCTCCACGGGGACCGTACGCGCCTGACCGCCCCGCACGATCACCAGCTGCTCGGCCAGCCCCGGGCCCAGGCCCAGTGCCGCCGCCAGAACGCCGATGACCAGGAGGGCGTTACCGGACCTTGCGCGCACGTCTCACCTCCCGTTCCGCCTCGCGACGCTTGATGTCCTCGCGCTTGTCCCGATGTCGCTTGCCCCGGGCCAGCGCCAGCTTCACCTTCGCCACACCGTTGCGAAAGTAGATCTCCAGCGGGATCAGGGTCTGGCCCGCCTGTTCCACCTGGCCGATGAGCCGACGAATCTCGCCCCGGTGCAGCAACAGCTTCCGTCGCCGCTTATGCTCGTGAGCCTCCGGACCCGCCGGGCCGTAGGTCCCGATGTGCAGGTTGTGGAGCCAGATTTCGCCGTGCTCCAACCGGGCGTACGAATCGGACAGGCTCGCATTTCCTTCGCGCAACGCCTTCACCTCGCTCCCGCGCAGCACCATGCCCGCTTCGAGGGTCTCGAGGATATGGTACTCGTGTCGCGCCTTCCGATTCCGGGCTACAAGCTTGGTGCCATCTTTGGACATAGGAACTTCACGGCTGGAGGCCCTTGGGGGGTGCACCTATTATGCTGATTGAGACGGCAGCGCGCAAGTGACGCCTACTCCAGTACTTCCATCTGATGCCGCCGCACGCGCCGCAGCTCGTGTACCTGAGCGACCTCGGCGCCCAGCACGAAGACGATCGCCAGGTAGTAGAGCCAGATCACGACGATGACCAGAGTGGCGATACCGCCATAGATGGAGCGGAAATTTGCCAGCTGAGTCAGGTAGAGGGTGAAGGCCAGCTTGAGGAGCTCGAAGCAAACCGCGGTGAACACGGCGGCGGCCACCGCCATGCGCCAGGGGATCCGCCGGGCCGGGACGTACTTGTAGAGCAACAGGAACAGGAGGAAGATGAAGGCGAAAGCGGTGACCTGGGCGTAGATCGCCTCCAGGATCCCGATGTGGGTCTGGGATAGACCGAGAAACTCGAAGCTCTGCGCCTTGGCCAGGTTGAACACGACGGTTATGCCGATATTCAGGATGAGGAGGACGCTGGAAACCAGCACCATCTCGGCGTCGAAGATCTTGCCCTGGACGATCCCCCGGCTCTGGCGCAGGTCGAACACCTCGCGCAACACGGCGCGAATCGAGCCGAACAGCCGGGTCGAGAACCAGAGGAAAGCGCCGAAGCTGATGATGCCGATGGCCTGACCCCGAGCCAGGACGCTCTCGATCACTTCCTCCGGGAGACTGCGACCGGCGCCTCCCCGTCCGATGAAGGGAACGATGACGTCCAGATAGCGCCGCAGCTGCTCGATGGGCTCGATTCCCGCCGATTGCGCCGCCCGCTCCAGGGTCAGGCTGATCAGCGCGACGATGATGAACAGGAAGGGGACGGCGGCGACCAGGACGCTGAAAGTGAGGCCGCTGGCGAGGACGAAGATGTTGTCGTCGTCGGCCTTCTCGAAGACGCGGACCGCGTAATCCTTTACCGCGGCCGCGAAACCGGACGCGGCACGCCATAGCCTCGACGGCCAGCGCCGGTAGCGAGGCAGCTGCGCCTGGTCTTTAGCGTTCAATGCTCGAGAACGGCGGGCGGGATCAACCCGCTGAGATCAGCTCTCCGCGGACTCGTCGGAACCCGACCTGGCGTCGGCCATCCGGTCCTCGACCTCGCCGCGGGCCGCTCTGGCCGCCTTGCGGCCGGCGTTGATGGCCTGCTGAGCCTTGTCTCGACCCTCCGACACCTTCCCCTTCGCGTACTCGTATTTCTCTTCGACCTGTTGGCGCCCGGTCTTGAACGCGTCCTGCAGGGTGCCCTGCAGCTCGTCCACCTTGCCCTCGGCCTGCTCGCGCAGGCGGCGCGCCCGCTCTTTCAGCTCCTCCTGCGTCTCGGCACCCGACTTCGGGGCCAGTAGCAGAGCGGCCGCGGCCCCCAGCAGCGCCCCCCAAACGAAGGGGAACAGGCCGGAACCGGTACGTTCGATCACCACATAAGGAACGCCATCGTCATCATAGTCACGCATCTTGATCATCCTTTCTGCTTCGGCTGGCCCGGATCACTGCCGTCACCGGGCTATTCCGCATTCGACCCGTCCGCGAGGATCTTCACGAGCTCCGCAGGACGCGTCGCAACTCTTCCATGTTGACCGGCCGCTGCACCGCGATGTGAAGCGGGTCCGGGTCGTCGGGCGCAGCGAAGCCGGCGCCGTACACCACGGCGTCGAACTCATCGGCGTTTTTCGGCTTCTCCTTGGCGATCCGGACGTCGTGGCCGGCGCTGGCGAGAGCGCTGGCGAGGGCGCTGCGAATCGGCCCGGCCTCGTGGACCAGGAGGATACGCTGAGAATTCACCGAATCGACCTCGCGAATGTTGCCGGGAGAGCCGAAAGCCAATTTACAGGCGACCTCCAAGATACGGCAGCGAAGGTGCGAATTCAACTGGAAGCGGCCGATGGTTACACGTCGGCGGCGCGCGGAATGGCGCGACGCCGCTCAGTCGATCTCCACCGTCAATCCATCGTGAGCGGGCTCGACGCCGTCCGGCAGTCGGCGGCGGAGCTCGCCGTAGTCGAGGCGATGGGTCAGATGGGTGAGGAAGGCGCGCTGAACGTCGAGTGAGCGGATCGCCTCCAGCGCCTCTTCGACGTTGAAATGCGTCGGGTGCGGATTCCCCCACCAGAGCGCGTTGATCACCAGCACCTCGACCCCCTCGAGGGCGGCTCGCGCCGTCTCGCTGATGCGCTTGCCGTCGACGATGACACCGAGGCGACCAACGCGGAAGCCGAAGGACCGGGTGCGGCCGTGGGGGAAAGCCAGCGGGGTCAGTTGGAAGCCCGCGATTTCCAGCGCATCACCCTCCTCGAAGGTCTGAAGCTCGATCTCGGGCGCGCTGGTTTCGGGGAGCGGTTGGATCGCTTCATCAAAAACGTAGTCGAACCGATACCGCAGCTCGTCGGCGTGCTCGGCCGCCACGTACATCGGGAGCGCGCGACCCTCCCGTAAGCTGAAGATCCGCAGATCGTCGATCCCGTGCAGATGGTCGGCGTGCAGATGCGTTATATAGACGGCGTCGATCCGGCGGATCCCCGCGGCGAGCAGCTGGAGGCGTAGCTCGGGCGGCGTGTCGACCAGCAGCGCCCGGTCGCCGTCGTCGAGGACCAGGCAGTGACGTGTGCGCTTGTTGCGCGAGTCATCCGAGCGACATACACCGCACTCGCAACCGACGACGGGGACGCCGAAGCTGGTTCCGGTTCCGAGGAATCGGAGCCGCACGGTCAGACCGTCTGGACGTGCATCATGTTGGTGGTCCCGCGGACCTGGAACGGCATACCCGCGGTGAGAACGATGCGATCGCCCTCTTCCGCCATGCCGCGCTGCAACAAGTGTGAGCGTGCCGTTTCCCACATCGTCTCGTACGTCGCTTCGCCGGCCTGCACGATGGGCACGACGCCCCAGACCAGTGCGAGCTGCCGGTAAACCCGGCCGCTGTCGGTGATCGCCATGACCGGGACCGGCGGTCGGCGTGAGGCCACGACGCGAGCGGTGTGCCCGCTCTTGGTGAACGTGACGATGGCGGGCGCCCGCACGGCGTCAGCGGCCTCGAGCGTGGCGCGGGCCACAGCCAACTCGGTGGAGGACAGATCGGCTCCCTCCAGGCGGGCGGGAACATCCGCAACGTCGTATATCGGTCGACGCGCCGTGGTGGAGCCGCGAGTTTCGATCTCCGCGATCACGCGAGTCAGCGCCTCGACCGTCTTAACCGGGTACTTGCCGACCGCCGTCTCAGCCGAAAGCATCACCGCATCGGTCCCCTCCAGGATCGCGTTCGCGGCGTCGGAGACCTCGGCACGAGTGGGCCGCGGACGCTCGATCATCGACTCGAACATCTCGGTGGCGACCACGACGGGGCAGAAGCGCTCGTTCGCCGCCCGGACGATCCGTTTCTGCGTCAGGGGTACCTGCTCGAACGGCAATTCGGTGCCCAGATCACCGCGCGCCACCACGACGGCGTCCGAAGACGAGAGGATGGCGTCGAGGTCGTCGAGGGCCGAGTCCTTTTCGATCTTGGTCATGACCATCATCCCCTCGGGCAGCTGGTCGCGGAGCTCCTGGACGTGCTGAGCCGAGCGGACGAAGGAGAGCGCCACGTAGTCGGCGTCGATCTCCCGGGCAACCTCGATGTCGGCGTGGTCCTTTTCGGTGAGCCCCGGCGCGCTCACCCGCACGCCCGGCAGGTTGATCCCCTTGCCGCTGCGGACCGTGCCGCCCACGGCGACCTCCGTCCGCACGCGGTGGGGCGCCACCTCGCGTACCCGGAGCTCGACGCGGCCGTCGTCGACGAGGATCCGATCGCCATTCGCCACGTCGTCGGCGAGGGCGTCGTAGGTCACGGGCAATTCGTTCTCACCCGCCTCCACCCCCTCCGACACGAGGACCACGCTGTCGCCCGGGTCGAGGGAGACGGGTCGGTCCAGCTTGCCCAGACGGATCTTGGGACCCTGGAGATCGACGAGAATACCGAGGGGCACTCCCAGCTGATCGGCGCATTTCCGGGCGTCGCGGACCATCCGACGGCATTCGTCCGCCGACGTGTGTGACATGTTGATGCGGACCACGTCCATCCCCGCTTCGCAAAGCGCCCGCAGGGTGGCGGGCTCGGATGACGCGGGGCCGATCGTGCATACGATCTTGGTCTTCGGGGTTGGCACGGTGCCGGTACTCATGCCGTTAAACTCTGAGACAGCCCCGTGCGCGTCAATCAACCGCGGTGGGACGAAAGCGGTCCCAGAGCTCCGGGACACGGGCCGCCAGATCGCGCAGCTCCGCCGCGATGCTGAGGATGAGCCGGGTGGCCGACGCCGGGTCCCCGGGATCGACGAAGACCCCGGGCGAATAGGTGCCGGCGCTGGGCTCGGCCAGCAGCAGGGCCACCACGAGCCGTGCGGTGTCGCCGGGGGCCAGGGTCAGCGGGCCGTGGGTCTCGACGAATCGGTAGTCCCCGGAGGCGGTGGGAAAGTAGCCGAGGTCGGCGTCGGGATGATCGGCGATGGGATCGCCGGGTCCCAGGCGGCCAGCCAACAGCCGCCAGGCGAAGCCGCGGTTCAGGTCGTCGTCCCAGTCGTCCTGGGCGCGCCAGAAGGTCCGGTTGCGCTCGGCGGCGCCGGCGGGAGGCTCGACGGTGAGCAGGCCGACCAGGGCCGGGGAGCTGGCGTAGATCCCGAGATCCGAGTCGCTGAAGTCGGCATCGTACATGAACGTCAAGCCGAGATCCGGGTCCGCGCTTCCCAAGTCGTCGGTGGCGCCCCCGATGTCGGCGTCGAGAGCGAAGCCGAGGTGCAGCGAGCGGTACGTGTAGCCGCCAGGCGGCACGGAGGGGTAATTCCGGCGATAGCGCTCCTCGTCGCTCACGTTCGTGATCTCGAACTGCAGGAAGAGGACGTCTTCGGCGCCGCCGCTGTCGGCGGCGACCACGGTCTCGCGGACGGCGAGCCCCAGCAGAGACTCGCCGTGAAACTCGGCGGTCGACCAGTAGGAGAGGTCCATACGCTCGATGCGCGGATCCGACTCCAGACTCACCGGCTGACGCCCGATCCACGCGTCGCGATAGACCAGGGTCGAGATGGTGTCGCCCACGAAATCGCCCGCGTCCGAGTCGAGGATCCCGGCCACCAGCAGGCGGCCACCGGCGGCATAGGAGCCGCCGAAAGCGTCGGGCCAGATGAGCGCCGGGGTGGAGAAAAAAGCGCCGGCGCAGGTGTCGCCGTACCCGGTCGCGCGACACCCGACGCGACCCCGGTCGACCAGGAAGTCGCACTCGAGACCGCAGCCGCCCTCGAGCGCCGCGTTCAGGGTATCGAGGACGTTCTCGGAGACCGTGAACTCGCCCTCCCAACGGAAAGTTTCCCGGGGTGAGGTGAACAGCACCAGCTCGGTGTCGTGGGGCCCGGCCTCGATGCCCTGCAGGTTCACCGGCGTGCGGGCGCCCGTGTCGACGCCGTCGATGGTGATTTCGGCTCCGCTCGGGTCTGAGATGATGACCAGGTCACCGAATACGGGGATCGTGGGCCGTTCCCGGGCCTCGAAGCACGCCAGCGAAACGGCGGTGGCCAGAAGAATCAACAGGCCGTGACGCCGGTAAGGCTCAGTTCGCACGCGAGCGCTCCTCCTCCACCGCCGCCACCAGCGCCGGCAACACTTCGCCCGCCGCGCCCTGCAGGAACACGTCGACCGTCGGGGTCACTTCCGACGGCTCCACGTTCACCTCGATGACGGTCGCACCGCCGGACCGGGCGGACATTGGCAGCGCCGCCGCCGGGTAAACGATCCCCGAAGTACCCACGACGAGCATCGCGTCGCACGAGCGGGCCAACGTCTCCGCCTGCTCGAAGACGCCGGGGGGCAACATCTCGCCGAACCAGACCACGTCAGGCCGCAGCGGCGAGCCGCAACGGCCGCACCTGGGCGGCTCGACCGGGCCGTCCTGGCACGCCAGCGGAACCTCCTCTTCGACGGGGTGGTCCCGATCGTAGCACTTGAAGCGGTTGATGTTGCCGTGGAGCTCGAGAACACCGGTGGAGCCGGCGAGCCTGTGGAAGCCGTCGATGTTCTGCGTGACGACCACGACCTGCGGGAGCAGCGCCTCGAGACGCGCGATCGCCCGGTGGCCGCCGTGGGGCTCGAGCTCGCTGATCAGCTTCCGCCGGTAGTTGTACCACCCCCAGACGCGTGGAGGGTCGTGCCGGAACCCCTCACGCGTGGCCAGCTCCTGCGGGTCGTAGCGGGCCCACAGGCCATCGAGCGAGTCGCGAAAGGTCGGTATGCCGCTCTCTTTCGACATGCCAGCGCCGGTGGCGACGACGAGCAAGTTCGACTCGGCGACGGCGCTGACGGCTCGTTGGAAGGTTTCGTTCATTCTCGAGGATCAGAGTACTTTGGCGCCGCTCCTTCGAAAGCGCCGGCTCCAATGGATCAATCACGGCTGAAGACGATCTCACCGCCGACGACGGTGGCTGCCGTGTCGGCGCTCAGCACCGCGTCGGGATCGGCTTCGACGGGATCGGTCTCCCAGGCGGCGAAATCCGCCGCGAAGCCCGGCGCGAGACGGCCGCGGCGATCGGCGTCACCCGCCGCCCGGGCCGGTCCCATCGTGTAGGCGATCAGCGTCTCGAGACCCGTGATCCGCTCGTGCGGATACCACCCATCCGCTGGATACCCGGTACGGTCGCGACGGGTCGCGGCGGCGTAGAACCCTTCCCGGGGATCGGCGGTCTCGACCGGCGCATCCGACCCGAAGGCCAGGACGGTCCCGGCTTCGAGGAGGCTGTGTAACGCGAACACGCCGCGGCAGCGCTCCGTTCCCCACCGCTCCTCGGCCAGCGAGATGTCGGTCAACATGTGGGACGGCTGCATCGACGCCACGATGCCCAGCCGTCCGGCGCGCGACAGGTCGTCCGGATGGACGCACTGCAGGTGCTCGATCCGGTGCGGGATCGCCAGGCCGGCGTTTCCCGTCCGCTCCAGCGTGTCGAGCGTCATCCTCACCGCCGCGTCCCCGATGGCGTGCACGGTGGCGGCCAGGCCCGCCCGGGCGGCTCGTGAGACGTCGGCCGCGAACTCCTCGACATCGAGGCGCTGTACCCCCCGTCCCCTCGACCCCTCGTACGGTTCGAGCATCCACGCGGTGCGGGAACCGAGGGCGCCGTCGGTGAAGTACTTGATGCCGCCCAAGCGCACCCACCCGGAACCGAACCCACTCCGCAGGCCACACTCGATCAGCGAGTCGAGAAACCTTTGCGGAACGTGATGCAGCACCCGCAGCCTCAGCTCGTCGGCCGCCTCCAACTCCAGAACCAAACGAAGCGAATCCGGTGCCTCCACCGAATGCACCGCCGTCACGCCGCGCCGATGCAGCGCCGCCTGGCCCCGGCGAAGCGCCGCCCGGCGCTCGGCCGCTCCGGGCCGCGGCCGACCCTGATACCACCAGTCGAGAGCCCGCTCCAGCAGCACGCCGGTGGGCCGCCCCGACGCGTCCCGCTCGACCCGGCCGCCGACCGGTTCCCGGCGATCCGCGTCGATTCCCAACCGGCGCATCGCCTCCGAGTTCAGCCAGCCGCTGTGAAGATCGTGAGCGATCAGCGCCACCGGCCGGCCCGCCGAGGCCTCGTCCAGCGCCGTCAGATCCGCCTCTGACCGCCAGCTCGGGTCCCACCCCCTGAACTCCAGCCACTCGCCCTCTTCCGCCGCCGGCGCCTCTGCCCGGACCCGGGCCAGCACCCCAGCCATCGAACCAGCACCCGACACCTCCCGGCCCGTCAGCCCCAACGCCCACTCCACCAGGTGGATGTGCGAGTCGGTCAGACCCGGCAACACGGTGTGCGGCCGCAGATCCACCCAGCGAGTGGCCCCGTCCGCCATCCCCTCCACCTCCGCCTTCGTCCCGATCGCCGCCACCCGCCCTTCCCGCACCAGCATGCACTCCCCCGTCGGACGCTCGTCGTCCAGCGTCCGGATCAGGCCGGCCCGAAACGCCTGGTTGCCGCTCATGCTGTCATGTCGTGTCGATCTGATACGGGTCGGGAGGGAGCCGCAGGCCACACGACGACTCTCCGCTCGGACAGCTCCGCTTCACCGGTTCGGCTCGCCCGGTCAGTCTACCTGCAGCTCGAGGTCAGCGACAAGCTCCGGCCGATTCCTCGCGATCCACTCGTGAATCGCCTTCACCTGCGACAGCGTGAGCTTCTCCACGTGCGGCAACGGCAGTCCTGGAATCACCGCCGCCAGCGACCGCCGCAGCAGGTAGTCCCGCTGCTTGCGTCTCAACCGTGGCGACATCGTCGGGCCGCTGGGCGAGTCGGGAATCGGCTCCAGCAACGTTCGGAAGCTATGAATCTGTCGGTCAGAGAACGTTTTCGGTATGCGATGCGTACGGCCCCTGAGCACGAACGTGCCGTCGGGTTTCACCTGAGTGGCTTTGGACATCTGCCTTCCTTTTGGCGGGTGTACCGGAGAAACAAATCCCCGGCCCCGAAAAAGGTTTGCCGTTCTACGAGTTTGCGAGGGTTCAACCGCTAGAACTTACTTGAGGGAGGCGTTCCAGGCAAGCGGCGATGGGAAAAAAGCCTGCTATCAAGCCAATTCTTCGGCACGGGGAGGCGTCGGGGCTTTCATCACGTGGAGCGGGATGCTCTTCAGGTGATCTCCGTCCAGCATGACCTCGAAGGAGTAGTCTCCGGGTCGTTGGAAGGTGATGCCGGCGAGTCCGAGGATGACATGAGGTTTGAGGGGCCGCCCGGGGGTGCCCTGTGGGACCTTGAGCGGACCTTCCGCTTTGAAGAGCTGGCCGCCGTCGGCGTCCATCAGGCGAACGACCAGGCCGTGATCGCCCTGCTCGGTGAAATCGGCCCGCACCCTGAGAACGAAGACCATGGCCGCGTGGCGGAAGGGGAACTCACGAGCCCAGATGGTATCGAAGACGCCCATGACGTTGAGCTTGCCTTCCTGGCTCACGTTGGCGGCGTCGGCGACGACAGCGAGATCGATCTCCACGGATACCGTTTTGCCGCGAGAGCTAGCCGCCGCCCCTGCCGTCTCCGCCGGGCTCGCGACCGAAGTGGCGCTGGATCCTGCCGAAGTGGCGCTGCGTCGACCCGAAGTGCCGCTGAATCGATCCGAAGTGGCGCTGCAAGGACCCGAAATGCCGCTGAATCGATCCGAACTCGCTGGTGAACGACTCGAAATCAGCGCCCCCCTCCCGGTTGGCCGGGTCCGCGGCTTCGAGGAGCGGTTTGCACCTCTCCAGCATGATCTCGAGGGTGGAGTACTTCGGCGTGGGCGCGAAGTCGATCCGCTCGGTGAAGGCTTCGCAAAAACCGAGAGCCGTCTCCCAATCCGTGCTCGGAAGCGCCACCGTGTCCTGCGAAGCGTTCCGCAACAGGCAGCCGGAAGGGATCTGGTCGCCCCGTATGAGCCCGCTGGGGTCCGGACGGACGGTGCAGTCTTGCCGGGCTGGCGCCTGGGTCGCCGCGGTGCTGGGAAAGACCATCGCCAGCGCCGCCGCCGAACCGAAAGCAACGAGGGCCCGACTCGATAGGTTACGCATGCCAGAAAAGCTATCGATTGGCGGCGGCAGCTACAAGGCGAGCCTCCCCAACCTGCCTAGAGGCTCATGACGAGGGAGGCCGCGATCCGCTGATCCACCTTGTCGAACTCGAAGGGTGCCGGGGGCGTCCCGGAGACCGTGACCACAACCGGCTGGTTGTCGTACAGAATCGTGTAGCTCACCTTCAGCGCGAACACCGAGCTGATGGCGGCGTTAATGCCGACGACCGAGTTGACGCGCCAATCCTCGGTGTCGTCGAGACTCTCGAGGAACTCCAGATCCGCATCGATCGTGGCGGTCTCGGTGACCTTGTACTGGTAATCGAAGACGGCCTGGGCGCCGACGAAGTCCCTCGAGCCCTGAGCCGTGGGATCCTCGGTGGTCCAGTCACCGCCCAGCTGCCCGCTCAGGGTCATGCGCGGCCGGTCGATGATCTGGTATCCCAGGCCCAGGCTGACCGTGGTGCGGTTGTCGATCCCCGACAGCTCGTTGCGATACCAGCGGACCGAGCTGTAACCGAAGATCCCCCGGTAGAGTCGCTGCCTCCAGCGGCCACCCAGCCGGTATTCTTCCGCTGTCGTCGCGGTCTCTTCATTTACCTGCACATCACCCCCAACGTTGTCGAAGTTGCGGGTCGTGGTGCGTGTCCGCAGCGCGGCCCCCTCGAGGGTCAGCTCCGAGTTCGCCCAGCTATATGTGAACTTGTCCGACACGGCCCATGAGAGGACCTCCGAGTTCCCCGCGGTGGCGACCAGCGACAGATCGGCCTCGTTGCTCCACGGCTTCTCCGACGCGTCCTCCTCCTGAGCCAAAAGCTGGCGCGGCAGGATCAACGCGAGGGAGAACAGAAGTGGGGCGGCCCTCTTTGCCATTCGGTCCATAGGCTGCAGCTCCTCCAGTTGTTACGGGCCGTGGGTCGCCCTGACGTATGGAGGCACCCGGGGCGGTCCCACGGCGGTCGAGACATTTCGCGAAGTGAGGCGAGAGGCCGGCGCAACCTAGGTCGGCCGGCAAGGAAGTCAAGGTTGGACGGGGGCGTTAGCGGCTCTGGGCCGCGGCGATAAGCGAGTCGACGTCGGGCAACCGGCCACTATAGCCGAGATAGCGAGCGATCCGATCGAGGGGCGGCCAATCGTACGGATCGATAGAGTACGCGACGCGCAAATTACCCTCGCCAGCCCCGCGCACGCCGATCTGGCGCTGCAGGATCGCCTGGCTCTTCAACGCGCCGACGTCGTCCCGGAAAATGGAGAACAGCTCGTCGTAGGTGACCGCGGCGTCCGACTCGCGTCCTTCCCATGCGAGCCAGTCACCCAGGATGCGCATCCGCTCGCGCTCGGTCGTTCCATCGGCCAGCTGCCACGCCGTCTCGAGGGCGGTGCGGGCCGAGTTGCGGCGGCCGCGCATCGCCTCCGCCCACGCGGTCAAGTGATGAGCGAGGGCGAACGTGGGATCGATGGACGTGGCTCTCCGGGCCCGCGTGGCGGCATCACGGTAGCGCCCGGCGAGGAACTGCATGCGCGCGTCGTAGTATGCCGCGATGGCGTCCGGCGATTCGGAGAGGAACTGAGAGGGCGCCTTGCTGGCCTCGATGTCGTTCGCCGGCTCACCCATGCGGCGACCGACCGCCCGGGCCAGCTCGCTCAGGGTGGCCATCGGGTTCGATTCGGGCGCCACCGGGGCGGCCACCCCGTAGAGGGTGTCGCCCTGAGGGTTGAAGACCCGGAGCGCCACGCTGTCCCGGGCGGCCACGCTGTCGTTCCCTTCGAAGTGACGCACCCGTCCAAACAGCACCAGGGCATATCCCTCGCTGGCCGCCAGGTCGAGTGCCTCGTCCCGGGGCAGATCGGACGAACGGTTGCCGGTGCTGCGGCGCCTGGCGAGGATCGCCCGCTCCCTTGGAACGACGGAGAAGAAGCGCGCCTGTGCCAGATCGAACTCGAGCGCCTGGGTGAGCACGTCCGATGTATACGGACCGCGTCCATCCGCCTCGACGTCGGCCACCAGAACCCACTCGCCAGGCTCCTCCAGCAGCGGCCCCGAGAACATCTCGCCGACCCGGGACACGGTGGTCTCGACGAAACCCGGGGTACGGATGGTGACCCGGGGGATCGAGACCCTGGGCAGCGACGGCGCCTGTACGTCGGGCAGACGACCCGGCAGGTCGCGAGTGAAGCCGATCACGGTGCGATAGATCTCCGGACCGAACACGACCCCAGCGCCAACGGCGGCGACCAGCAGCGGTGCGTACCAGAAGCGGCGCAACAGGCGCAACAGAGGTAGCACCGGTATGCCGGGCAGCTTCGGCAGCGTCAGCTTCTTCTTCGGCTTCCGCGGCTTGACGGCGGGAATATCGGCTTCCCACGGGACCGCACCTGTCGTGGCGGCCTTCTGCCTCCTAGCGGCCGGCTCCTGGATGGCCGATTCCGGACCGCCGAACTCCTCCGGGAAAGCCTCGTCGAAGCTGAGCTCGCGCTCGGTCGACGGCTCCGTGCCCAGGTAACCGAACAATCCCTCCGACGCGGGGTCCGTGACCTTCGGCTCCGGCTTCTTCGCTGGCGGCGGTGTTTTCGGCTTGGCCGGCGACGTCGGAGTCGGCGGCGATTTCGTTTTCGGCCGAGCCACCTTCGTCTTCCTGGCGGGCGGCTCCAAGACGGCCACCGAGCCCCTGCCGCGATCGCGCTTGACGGGTCGGCCCCTTTCTTTCTTGTCTCGGTTCAGCCTGCTCCTGGCCGACGAGAGCGCGCCCGCAGCCCCCTCGCCGGTGGCCCGGAAGAGGCGACCCAGTAGCGGTACGAGGGCCGCCAGTCCTCGGGCCAGGAGCTTGATGCCCTCGGCGACCATCTCTTTCAGATAGTCGCGTACGGGCCCGAGCTCTTTCCACCAGTTCTGGACGACCGGAGCCCACGGCTTGCGGACCGAGGTGATCTCGTGCCGGACGCGGCCGTACTGGGTGTCGACGAAGGCGGCGGCCGCCTTCTTCGCCTCGCTCAGCGCTTCGTCCTCCTCGCTCCGCCGCTTCGGTTGCCGGTCCTCGCGGGGGCCCGATGCCGGCGGCGACGGCTTCTTCGGATGCTCGATGGGGATGTCGAACTCGTCGGCGTCGTCGAGGAAGTCGGGCAAGCCGCTGTCCGACGCCGGCTTCCCCGGGGCTGGGGCCGGCGGGCTCTTGGGCGTTGCCGGGGAGTGCCCCTTCGCCGCAGGCGGTGGCTTCGGCTTGGCGGGTACGGGACCCTGCGGTCGCGACGGGCCGGGCGTTACCGCCGACTTGTCTTCGCGGATCGGCGGTGGCGCCCCCGACTCGAACCCCTCGATGAGCTCCGCGGCCGGCGGCTCCGGCGGCTCCGCATCGCCTCTCGAGGGCGCCTGCGATACGGTGGGCGCGTCGGGCGACGGCGGCGGTGCCGGTTGGGGCGGCGGTGCCGACGCTGCCGGTCGGCTCGGGGTCGGAGGCGTGATCTGGTTTTCGGCGATCTGCCTCAGCACGGGGTGCTGCGAGAGGACTTTTTTCACGTCGTCGGCCGGTTGACCGGCGCCGTTCTCCCGCAAGCGCGCCACATAGGCGGCGTAGGCCCGAGCGGCGTCTTCCTGGCGTCCGGCGCTGGCCAGCGCGTTCAGGTGTCCGGCCACGGCTTCCGGGCGAATCGGCGCCCGGTCGACCAGAACCTGCCACCAGACGGCGGCGGTCTTCCAATCGCCGCGTCCTTCGGCATCGCGGGCCGCCGAGAGGATGGCGTGGCTCCAGGCGCGCTTGATCCGGCCCCGCTCCTTCTGCGCCCATTCGTCGAAGCTGGCCGAGCCGGACCTGAAGCCTTCGAGAAACTCGCCCACGTAGAGCTCCGCCACGCAGGCCGCGTCGTTGGTGTCGATGGCCGAGTCGACGTCGTGGGTGTCGAGCCGCACGCCGCCCATCGCCTCGATCGTCTCGGCCGTCAATTTGATGTCGACCCCGCCGATGTTCTCACGCAGCCACGTCACCACGCGCCGCAGCCCTTCCATCTCCTTCTCTTCGTCCTGGCCGCGGCCAAACAGCTCGAACACCTCGGTCGGGTGCATCGGCCGTTGCTCCTGGAAGAGATAGACCAGCAGCGCCAGGTGCTTGACCCCCAGCTTCGACGTTATGTCATCGCCGGAGAGCAACAGCCGGACGCCGCCGAGCGTGTACAGCTCGACGCCCTTGCCGCCGCTTCTCCGGGAGGCGCTTCGGCCGCCGAGTATCGGGGTCGCTACATGCCTGGACGTCGCCATTTCCTCGTTAGATGGACTGCGATCGTGCGGGGGAGCCCGGTTGAGCCTCCGGTAGGCGGCGGAAGTTGCCTAAGTATAAGCAATCGCGTCTGATCGCGCTATCCGCCCTGCCGCCACCTGGTTCCCACCAACGGTCGGGCCGGGCAGTCAACGCTCTCCGCTGCCCCCCTGAAGTTGACGTGGGACGAGGTTCTCCTCTTTTTACCGGCACGAGCCCCACTGGTTCCAGGAACCCCAACCGTCTCCAGTTGTTCTCAGGCGGGCAGATCCCACCGATCGGCCCGGATGTCCGGTTATACGGCGGATGTGGAGACGAGTATGGAGGCCCTAGAAATCCAGATGCGCGAACGGTTCGAGAGCGGGATGACCTACGAGGCGTTCCGCCGGCAGTCCGAGAAGCACTGCGGACTGTGGGACGGCATCTACCGGAACTTGACGATCCCCAACGACGCCCGAGCCCGGCTTTTGGAGCTCCCGGGGCCACGCAACGTCCTCGTGCTGGCCGAGGACTGGTGCGGCGACGCGGCGTCGCTGGTCCCGGTGCTGGCCCGACTGGCCGACACGGCGCCGGAGGTGGTGCGACTGCGCATTCTACGGCGCGACGAGCATCTCGACATAATGGACGAGCATCTGACCCATGGCGGCCGGTCGATCCCCATCGCCCTGGTTTACGACGAAGATTGGCGCAAGCTCGGCTGGTGGGGACCGCGGCCGGCACCCGCCCAGGCGCTGTTCCGCGAGAAGATCCGAGAATTCCGGGCAGGCACCTTGAGCGACAAGAAAGAGCAGGTGAACAAGCCGATCCTGCGCTGGTACCGGGAGGACCGGGGCCGGCATACGATCGATGAGTTTCTGAACGTGCTCGAGCGTGGCGGGAGGGTTCGGTGAGCGGTATGCGGTGCGTCGGTGTGCGGTGGTTTTTGATAGGGGATCGATAAGGGGCGACTGCCGCGGGGTCATCCCTCACCGCATACCGACGCACCGCATACCGCTCACCGTCACCATCCGATCTCCGCGTCCTCCAGGACCCGGAGAACATTGCCGCCCAGGATGGCCAGCACCTGGTCGTCGGTGTAGCCCCGGCGGACCAGCTCGGCGGTGATGGCGGGATAGCCTGACACATCGTCGAGACCCTCGGGCACCTTCGAGGTCCCGTCGAAGTCCGAGCCGAGACCGACGTGCTTCACGCCGGCGACCCGTACGATGTGATCGACGTGATCGACGACGTGGGCTACCGTCCCCCGGGGGATGGGCCGGCTGGCGAAATGGGCGCGCCACTCCCGCTCGATCGCCGCATCGTCGTCGCCGTGCCGGGCCCGGAGCTGCCGCTCGAGGTCGAACATGTCCCGGACCACGTCGGCCGCCTCCGGCACGACGAACCCGGAAAAGAAGACCACCATAACCAGACCACCGCTTTCTGCCACCCGACGGAGGACGTCGTCCGGGACGTTGCGCGGATGGTCGTTGATCGCGCGGGCGCCGCTGTGCGAGGCGATGACGGGCCCCCGGCTGACGCGGAGCACGTGGTCCATGGTGGCGTCCGAGACGTGCGAGATGTCGACCAGCATCCCCAGCCGGTTCATCTCGTGGACCACCTCCACGCCGAACCCGGTCAGGCCGCCGTGGCGGGCGGCATCGGTCGCCGAGTCGGCCCAATCGGTGGTGCCCGAATGGGTCAGCGTCAGGTAGCGCACGCCGAGCTCCGCGAACTGCTGGAGCACATCGAGGGAGTTGTCGAGGGCGTGGCCGCCCTCGACGGCGGCCAGGATGGCGATGCGGCCCGCGCCGGCGATCCGCCGGACGTCTTCGGCGGTCCGCGCCAGCTCCAGCTCCGGATAGAGGTCGGCGATACGATGAATCAGCTCGATCTGCTCGAGGGCGATCGGCGCCGCACCGCGGCCCTCGTAGCTCGACGGCACGTAGGCGGCCAGGAACTGGGCCGAGATGCCACCCTCACGCAACCGGGGGATGTCGGTATGGCCTTCTTGCTGGCGGACCGCCAGGTCGAACGACTCCAGGCTCGACCCATGGAGCGCCCGCAACCGGTACGGCAAGTCGTTGTGGCCATCGATGACGATGGCCCGCGCGTGCAGGGCGGCGGCCCGATCCCGGTCCGTCAGCCGACCGTCTCCTTGATCAGCCGGTCGAACTCCTCCGCCCTATCCACGGCCAGATCGTACTTGACCCGCACGATCGGCTTGTCGATGTCGATCAGGCGGCCGAGGTCGATGGGGGTGCCGACGGCGACCACGTCGGCGTCCGATCTGCGAATCGTCTCCGACAGCTCGCGGATCTGCTCCTCGCCGTAGCCCATGGCGGGCAGCACCGGTCCGGTCGTGGTGTATCTGGCGAACGTTTCCACGATCGAGCCGACGGCGAACGGGCGCGGATCGACCAGCTCGGCGGCGCCGCTCTGTTTGGCGGCCAGGCTGGCCGCGCCCAGCGACAGCTCGCCGTGGGTCAGGCTCGGTCCGTCCTCCACCGCCAGGACCCGCTTCCCCTTCAGGGCCGCCGGATCGTCCACGGTGAGGGGCGACTCGCCGTCGAACACGACGGCACCCGGGTTCGCCTCGGCGATGTTGCGCCTCACGATATCGATGTCCTCGGGCTTCGCGGTACCGATCTTGTTGATGATGATCGCATCGGCCACGCGCAGGTTCGCCTCGCCCGGGTGGTACCCGATCTCGTGCCCGGGACGGTGCGGATCGGCTACGACGATGTGGAGGTTCGGTCGGTAGAACGGCAGGTCGTTGTTGCCGCCGTCCCAGAGCACCACGTCGCCGTCCTTTTCGGCCTGGCGCAGGATCGCCTCGTAGTCGACGCCGGCGTAGACCACCGAGCCGCGGGCGATGTGGGGCTCGTACTCTTCACGCTCTTCGATGGTCACGTCGTACCTGTCGAGGTCGTCGTAGCTCTCGAAGCGCTGAACCCGCTGGGCGACCAGGTCGCCGTAGGGCATCGGGTGCCGCACGACGACGGGCCTGTGGCCGAACTCGCGCAACCGCTCGACCACGTAGCGAGTCGTCTGACTCTTGCCGGCGCCGGTCCGTACGGCGCAGACGGCGATAACCGGTCGCTCCGACTCGAGCATGATCTGACGCGGTCCCAGCAGCTGGAACGCCGCGCCGGCGGCCAGGACACGGCTGGCCATGTGCATGACGTAGGCGTGGGAGATGTCGGAGTACGAGAAGACGCAGAGATCCACCCGCTCGCGCTCGACGATCTCTTCCAGCTCCTCTTCGGGGACGATCGGGATGCCCTCGGGGTAATCCGGCCCGGCGATCTCCGCCGGATAGACACGACCCTCGATGTTGGGGATCTGGGTGGCGGTGAAGGCGACGACACGGTTGTCCCGGTTGCCGCGGAAGAAGGTATTGAAGTCATGAAAGTCGCGCCCGGCAGCGCCCAGGATCACGACGCGAGTCGGTTCGTTTGACATGGTTCCTCTGTTCTGTCCTGTAGTTGTTCTCCGCGGGCCCGGGGTCATCGGCCGGCGTCGCCGCGATGGGCCACGGCTAATTCGTAGTTTCAGTCAAGCTTCTCCAGCCAGTCGACCAGCTCGGTCAGGTCGGCGACCGTGTGGAGAGGGCCACCCTGCTGGGGTGCCCCTTCCGCCTTTCGATTGACCCAGACGGCCGGAATGCCGAGCTCGACCGCCGGACCGATGTCGTGGAAGTAACTCTGTGCGGCGTGCAACAATCGGGCCGCACCGCCCGCCCGCGCCAGCGCGGCGCGCAAGTGAGCGGGCGCCGGCTTGTAGCTTCGAACTCGCTCGGCCGTGATCGTCCAGTCGAAGTCGACTCCGATCCGGCTGATGCTACCGCGAAGCAGATCGTCATCGACGTTGGAGAGAATGGCGATGGCGAAGCGAGACTTCAAGCGCTCGAGTGCCGGCCGGGTGTCGGGGAAGACGGGCCAATCGGGGAGCGATTCGGCCAGGAAGCCGGCGCGCTCGGGCTCCAGGGGCCAACCGAGGCGCCGCGCCACGCCCAGCGCGGTGGCGGCCAACACCTCGCGGTAGGGACGGTACTCCTCGGACTGGACCTGCGGCTCGATCTCGTGATAAGCGGCGATGATCGAGCCGTCGTCGAGCTCGACGCCATCGGCCGCGGCGGCCCGGAGAAAGGCGTCACGGATGCCCGTCTCCCAGTCGACCAGCGTGCCGTAGCAGTCGAAGCTGACCGTTTCCCACGGAGGTGCCGTCACCCGCTCAGGCTCCGTATTTGGTCAGCCGTCCGGCATGAGCCAGCGCCAGCGGCATGAGATCGTCGGAGCGGCAGATACCCAGGCCACCTCGCAGACAATGGGACTCGCCGAACCGCTCGACGCCGTCGCGGCGGGCCGTCTTCGACCAGAGCAGCACGGGGACCGGGTGCCAGCTGTGGCTGCGCAGGGCGGCGGGAGTGGAGTGATCGCCGGTGACGAGCACGACGTCCGGATCCAGTGCCATGATGCGCGGCAGATGGCCATCGATCTCCTCGATCACCTTCACCTTGCGATCGAAATCGCCATCCTCGCCTGCCTTGTCGGTATCCTTGACGTGGACGAAAACGAAGTCGTGGTCGTCCCACACGTTCTCGAGGGCGGAGAGCAGCTCGTCGCGGCCGGGACCGACCTCGACGCTGTCCATGCCCACCAGCCGAGCCACGCCCCGATACATCGGGTACTGGGCCACGGCGACGGCGCGCAGGCCGAAGACCGCAGGAAATAGCGGCCAGTCGGGCCGACGGGCGAGGCCGCGCAGCAGCACCATGTTGGCCGGCTCGTGATCTTTCAGCCGCTTTCGTGCCTCGTTCACCCACGTCTCGACTCGCCCGGCCGTATCGCGCGCTTCGGCGCCCTCGGCCACGACATCGAGGGGTGGTACGCCTTCGCGGCCCGGATCGGTGTCGGCGACACCTTCCACCAGCTCCGGCCCACGGAGCACCAGGAGGAACCGGTGCTCGCGGACCGGCTCGACGAACACCTCCACGCCGGGAAGATCGATCCCCCGCAGCTCGGCGCAGAGCTCGGCCGCCTTCTCGGTGGATATCCGCCCGGCCCGCCGGTCGGTGATGACGCCGGCCGCGTCCACCGTGCAGAAGTTGCCACGGGCGGCGAGATCCTCCGGTTCCAGCTCGAACCCGACACCCAGCGCTTCCAACACCCCGCGCCCGATCTGGTAACGGATCGGGTCGTAGCCGAACAGGCCGATGTGGCCAGGGCCGCTGCCGGGTGTGATGCCGGGGGCCACCGGCTGGTGCAGTCCGGTCACCCCCTCGGCTGCCAGCCGGTCCAGGTTCGGGGTCTTCGCTGCCTCCAGCTCGGTGGGGCCGCCCGGTTCCACCGGCAAGCCTCCCACCCCATCCAGCACCAGCAGCAGGATCTTCGTCTCCGCGCTTGCCAGAATGCCCTGGATCAGTTCCAGGTCAGCCATCTGTCGCCCTCCGCCTCCTCCGGGATCATTCGATGAGCATCGCCGCGGCCAGGGTTTCGATCCCTTGCCACAAGTTGCCGAGCCGCAGGTTCTCGTTCGGGCTGTGCTGGTTGTTGTCGTGATTCACGATCGGCACGCCCACCGTCGGGATGCCCAGCCCGTCGGTGAACTGATAGAGCGGCACGCTGCCTCCCAGAGTCGGCAGCTTCACCACGCTCACGCCGGTGTGGCCCTCCACCGCCGCGACCAGCTCCCGCGCTACCGGCAGGTCCATCGGGGTCCGGAACGCGGGGTATCCGTCGGACGTGGTCACCTTCGCCAGCCGCTCGTGCCGCCGGCGCATGTCGCGGTCCGGGTCCTCGGAGACGATGTGGTAGCCCCGTTCCTCGATGTGCCGGATCAGGCGTCGGAGCTGCTCCTGGGGGTCGATCGCCTCCACCAGGCGCAAGTCGATGCTGGCGATCGCCACGTCGGGTACGATGGTCCGCGCCTCTTCGCCCACCCAGCCGGAGCGCAACCCGCGGATGTTCAGCGACGGCTGGTTGATCGCCAGCAGCCGCGGCTCATCGATCTCCGGCTCCGGGATGCCGAACTCCATCATCTGTTGCTGGTCGTCGTTCGGCGCCGCCGCGATCGCCGCTAGCTCCCGCTCGCTCAGCGGCACCACATCGTCATAGAAGCCATCCACCAGCACCCGGCCCGTCGCCGGATCCTTCATCGTCGCCAGCAACTGCGCCAGGCGCAGCGCCGGGTTGGGCGCCCAGTTCCCGTAGTGCCCGCTGTGCAGCGGCCGCAGCGGCCCGTAGACCGTGATCTCGGCTCCCACGATGCCCCGGGCACCGAAGTAAAGAGTCGGGAGACCCGACGGATCGGCGGGTCCATCGGCGCTCACCACCAGATCCGCGGCCAGCAGGTCGCCGTAGCGCTGCACCGCGTAGCCCAGGTGCGGCGAGCCCGCCTCCTCGTCGCCCTCGAAGATGAACTTCAGGTTGGCCCGCGGCTCGCGCCCGGAGGCGCGCAGCGCGTCCAGCGCGACCATCATCGCCACGATCGGCGACTTGTCGTCGGAAGCCGAGCGCGCGAACAGCCGCCAGTCGGGGTCTAACGCACCATCGGCGGGCATGGCCATCGGCTCGCCGCCGACTGCCAACGACCCGTCGCGGAGGATCGGCTCGAACGGAGCGTGGCCGACCCAGCGGTCGGGGTCCACTGGCTGGCCATCGTAGTGGGCGTAAAAGAGGACCGTGTGCCGGGCGCCGGGGACGTTGAGCTGGCCGTAGACGTAGGGGACGCCGGGGGTCTCCAGCACCCGGGCCGCGATCCCGCGCCGCTCCATCATCTCGATCAGCGCGTCGACGTTGCGGCGCATGTCGGATTGATAGGCGACGTTCGGGATGCGGAGGAAGTCGACGAGCTCCTGGACGATCGCGGCCTCGTTCGCCTGCCTGTAGGAGCGGACCGCGCGGATGGCATCGGACTGGGCATGGGCCTCGGCGCCGGCCAGGGAGAGGGCGAGGATCGTAACGACTATTGGGGTCCGCTTCATTTAGCCTCCATCGGGGTAGGCACGGGTGAACGTCGAACATCCAACATCCGACATCCAACATCCAGAGGGCTCGGCGCTGGCGCGTCTCGAATGTTCGAACATCGAAGCACCGAACATCGAACGATGAGCGTCGTCCGCCGCTCGATGTTCGGCGTTCGATCTCTGCGGTTCAACGTTCGGCCGTGCCTTCAATGTCGAATGTTCCATGCTGGATGTTCAACGTTCACTCGCCCGTTCTCGATGCCGGCACGACCTCCACCACATCGCCCACCCGCACACGGCCCCCGTGTTTCACCCACGCCAGCACGCCACGCCGACCGCGGATCTCCTCCTGCAGGCCGTCGCGGATCTCGTCCATCAGGTCGCACGGGCGGCAGGGTCCCGTGATCCAGAGCTCGACCTCGGAGCCCAGCCGCAGACGCGTGTCGACCGGAAGGCCGGCCAGGTCGATGCCCCGGGTCGTCACGTTCTCCTTCACCACGCCCGGCGCCAGACCCAGGGCTTCCAGCGTCTCTTCCTCTAGCAGCAGCACCTGGCGTCGGCTGCCGGCGCGAGCGTGCCGGCACCCTTCGAGGCCGAGGTCGGCGATGAATCGGGCCGGATCCACAGACCGCATCGGGATGCCGTGCCCCGGACAGATTTGCAATGAGGTGATGCTGCCGGCCATGCTGGACAGGGCCGCCTCCTCCGCTGATCGGGAGTTCGATTCGAGGATCGGGGCCTAAACTAGCGGGCCCGGGGTGGTTGGGGCTAGAGACGCAGCGTGGCGTCTATGAAGAGGGGTGCGAGTCGCTCCAGCTCGGCGACCGGGAGGTCGCCGACCAGGGCGTGCCGATGCTCTTCATCCCACCAGGTGGCGACGCCGAGACCGCGGGCCCGTCCCAGCGCGAAGGGCGGGTCCGTCACGCTATCGTCCACCATACGGACATCCACACGATTGCCGCGTCGCGTGACGGGCCGATCCTGGGGGACCAAGTAGTAGGAGAAGCTCCGGTCACCGGCGGCGTACTCCACCACGCCCCCGCGTCGACCGTTCATCAGGCAGATCGTGGCGCGCTGCAGCTCGTAGCCCGGCACCACCGGCGGCGGCAATGCGACCCCCAGCTCGCGGGCGAAGAAGGCCGACACCTCCTGCGGATCGCCGCTCACCAGCGCTTCCTGCTCCACCACGCGGCGCAGGTAGTCCTCGGCGAAGGCGGTGGCGGAGGGCATCGCGCCTTGCCCACCCCACCAGTAGATGGCCGCCCCCACGACGGTTCCCACCGCCAGAGCGCCGGCCACCGTCGGCCAGCGGCCGAATCGGAAGCGACGCCGCGGACCGGGCGAACCCGCTCGCTCGCGGGCCAGGGCCGTATAGAGACGCTCCCTCAGCTCGGCGGGCGCCGGCTCGCGAGGCACGGACTCCCGGATCAGGCGGGCGAGGCGCCGGTCGGCCTCCAGGAAATGCCCGCAATCGGGGCAATCCTCGGCATGTTCGAGCGCAGCTTCCAACTCGCTGTCGCTCACCCGCAGGACATCGGCGGGCCATAACACTCGCTTCACTTCGGTACAGTCCATTATGCTTCCGCGCCTCCCGCTGTTCGCTCACTCAACGCGCGTCCCGCCGCCTGGCTCAACATGAGCCGCGCCCGGTAATGGCGGTCTCGCGCCTCCTCTTCCGGAACGCCCACCATCTCCCCCACGATCCCATGCCGCAATCTCTCGACATCCGCCAGCCACAGGATGAGCCGGTCCCCGTCGTCCAGCAGGCTCCAAACCCGACCGATCCAGTTGCGCAGCAGTCGGTAGCCCGGCGTCCCCGGGTCCGGGAACGGTTCGAATTCCCTGCCGGCCGTCGCGTACAGGATCTCCTCACCTGGAGCGGTGGCAGGGGCCAGCGGGTCGCGCCCCAAGCGTCGCTCGCTCTGCAGGTAGGTCGAAACCAGAGCCCCCAACATCGTCCGTCGGAAGTCCTGATCCCGAGCGCGCCGATACTCATGAAACGCCCGGATCGAGGCCTGCTGCAGCAACTCCTCGGCCCGCCGGGCGTCCTGTGTAAAACAGAGCGCCGCCGAATACAGATCGTCGAGATGCAGCCCGATCAGCTCTTCGAAGGTCTGTCCCATGGCGCCATCCGCCGGTTGCGGTCCTGCCACGGGGATCCCGGGAACCCCGCGGCTTCCGGGTACAGAAACAAATCAGGTGCCGACGGGTTCCCGGGGGAGTTGGGAGTGGGGAGTTGGACGTTGGGCGTTGGACCTTGGACATTCACACCTGGGAGCTGGACATCGGAGATCGGGCTGAGGGAAGGTTCAAGTCTCAAGGTGAATTCTCAATGAGAATTTTCCAGTGCTCAACGTCCAGTGTTCAATATCCAAGTTCCTGAAAAGAAGCGGGGCGCCCGAAGGCGCCCCGGTTGAGTTAGCCGAACCTGGGAAAGATTGGGGGGATACTACCCACACTCCGAATAACCGCATGCTGTACACTTCATGCAGCCTTCGGCGAACTGCAGCGAGAAGCCGCAGTCCGGACAAGTCTCGATCAGGGCCTTGATGTCACGGCCGAAATGCTTCGCCGGGTCGTCGAACGCCGCTCGCTTCGCGATCTTCGGCTTCTCCGCCGTCTGCGTGCCGCCGTTCCCTTTACGGCCCGTTTCCGGGTCCCGGAGCGGCAGATGTTGCTGCTCGCCTTCCTTCTCGGCCAGGTACTCTTCGATCGCCTGCGCCACGGCGTCCGGCATCGAGAGGATCTTCTTCGCCCCGAAGCCCACGGCGCGGTCGCACGAGATGCCGCGGATCTGCTTGCTGATCGTGGTCAGCGGCACGCCGCTGCGCAGCGCCAGCGAGATGAGCCGGCTGATCGCCTCGGCGTCGGCCATCGCGGCACCGCCCGCCTTCCCCAGCGTCGTGAACACCTCGAACGCCCGGCCCTTCTCGTCCTCGTTGATGGTGACATAGAGCGTGCCCAGGGGCGACATCATCTTCCGCGTGACGCCGCGCAGAGTGTCGGGCCGCTCCCGAACGAACGGCTTGCCCATCAGCTCGCCCTGCTTCGCCGACAGCTCGCGCTTGAGCCGCTCGTTCTCCTTCGCTAGCTTGTTCAGTTCGGCACGGAGCTCCTCGAGCTCGCGTGTCAGATGCTCACTGGCGAGCTCGGCCTCGGAGGCGACTCCAGCATCCCCTGCCACATCTTCGCCCTTCCGCCCAACCTCCGAGACCGAGCTCATCGTTTCTGGCTTTCCGTGTGCCTTCACGACCGACTCCGCCGTCTTGCCCGCTGACAGCACCTGGCCTTCGCGGGAGCCGTCGCGGTATACCGTGACACCCTTGCAGCCCAGCTGGTGGGCGAGCTCGTAGATCGAGCGCACGTAGTCGGGGCTGGCGTCCTGCGGGAAATTGCACGTCTTGGAGATCGCGCTGTCCACGTACTTCTGGAACGCCGCCTGCATCATGACGTGCTCTTCGGGCGTGACGTCGTGCGCCGTGACGAACACCCGCTGCGCATCCTCGGGCACTTCGTCGAAATGTATGTGGCCCTCGCACGCGATCCGCTCCTTAAGTTGATCCGAGTACCACCCCTGCCGACGTGCGAGGGCCACAAAATCTTGATTCACATCGGGCATCAGCGTGCCCGCCTGGTTGCGCATGAACGCCACCGCGAACAGCGGCTCGATGCCGCCGGAGCAGCCGGCGATGATCGAGATGGTGCCGGTGGGCGCCACCGTCGTCAGGTTGCAGTTGCGGAGCGGCCGTTCCGGGCGGATCCGTTCGCCGTCCCCACCGCGGGCGCAGCTGGCGTCGGGACCCCAGATCGAGCGCTCCCACTCCGGGAAGACGCCGCGCGAGATCGCCAGCTGCTCCGAGCGCACCTTGGCCTCTTCATCCACAAAGCCCATGACGCGCTCCGCCAGCTCCAGCGACTCCTCGGAGCCGTAAGCGATGCCCAGCCGCACCAGCATGTCGGCCCACCCCATCACGCCGAGGCCGATGCGCCGGATCTGCTCCGCCAGATCGGTGATGTCCGGCAGCGGGTACCGGTTGGCGTCGATCACGTTGTCGAGGAAATGGGTCGAGGCGTGCACCGCGGCGCGCAGCGCATCCCAATCGATGTCGGTCTGACCCTCGCCGACGAACGCGCCCACGTTCACCGAGCCCAGGTTGCAGACGTCGTACGGCAGCAGCGGCTGCTCGCCGCACGGGTTCGTCGCCTCGTACGAGCCCAGGTGCGGGACCGGGTTGTACCGGTTCGCCCGATCGACGAAGAACACGCCCGGCTCGCCGTTCTGCCAGGCGCCCTCGACGATCCGGTCAAACACCTCCCGCGCCCGCAGCCGCCCCACGACCTCGCCCTTCCGCGGGCTCACCAGGTCATACTCCTCGTCCAGCTCCACCGCCCGCATGAACGCGTCGGTGACCGCCACCGAGATGTTGAAGTTGTTCACCCGGCTGCTCTCTCGCTTGCACGAGATGAACTTGAGAATGTCGGGATGGTCGACCCGCAGGATCCCCATGTTCGCCCCGCGCCGCGTACCGCCCTGCTTCACCGCCTCCGTCGAGGCGTCGTAGACCTCCATGAACGAAACGGGTCCGGAGGCGACACCCATCGTCGACCGCACCACATCACCACTGGGCCGGAGCCGCGAAAACCCGAACCCGGTGCCACCTCCGGATTGATGTATCAGCGCCATGTTCCGCAGCGTCGTGTAGATCCCTTCCAGCGAATCTTCCACGGGCAGCACGAAACAGGCGGACAGCTGGCCCAGCGGACGGCCGGCGTTCATCAACGTCGGCGAATTCGGCATGAACTGCCCGCCGGCCATTATGTGATAGAACCGCTCCGCTGATTCCTGCGCCTCCGCTTCGCTCGCTCCGTACTCCAGATCCACCGCCGCGATCGTCCGCGCCACCCGCCAGAACAGCTCCCGCGGCGTCTCCACCGGGCGCAGCTCGTCGTCCTTCACCAGATACCGGCGCTCCAATACGGTCAGCGCGTTCTCGGTCAGGTCAGGGTCCGGAAGATCCGGCGGCGGCGCCACCGGCAAGGCCGTCGCCTTGCGCATGGCGATCGTCGTCATCGGTTGATGGCTCTGGAACTCGGTTCGCTCGGTCTGCAATGGTCTCTCGAGTGGCTCGTGGGCGAATGAATGAAAACGTGAAGCGCCAGCGCGCCAGGCGCGCCTCTCTGACCTACATGCTTTCGGCTTGATTCCGTTCCCGGTTCGGCCTCCCAAGTGCGGCGGGGGGAGGAGGCCCGGCACCCCAAAACGACCCAGCCCGTCATCCCTCCGGGCCCACAACATATGGTGCCTTGCTCGACTGCGAAACCCAAAATATAGCGCTGGCGCCCCAATGTCAAGCGGTGGGAATCGCTTCATTCATGGGGAATCTCGGGAAGATAGGGAATGGGATTCGGGGATTCGACATTCCCACCCTCCCACCTTCCCTCCCCCATCAAGCCGAAGCGTAGTCTCCGGCCTTATGCGCCCGAGCGAGCTCGCGGTAGTCGCGGATCGTGCGGGCGATGCGCTGGCGCAGCTCGTCGTCGACGGGGCGTACGACCTTCGCGGGCACGCCTATGACGAGGGAGCCAGCGGGCACGCGGGTGCCCTCGGTGATCAGCGCGCCGGCAGCGATGACCGAGCCGGTCTCGATGACGGCGCCGCTGAGAACGATGGATCCCATGCCGATGAGGCAGTCGTCTTCGACAACGCAACCGTGGAGGAGGCAGCGGTGGCCGACGCCGACCCGAGCGCCGATGCGGGTGGGCAGTCCGGGATCGATATGGATGACCGAGGAGTCCTGGATGTTCGTCGCTTCGCCGATGTGGATCGGCTCGATATCGCCACGCACGACAGTGCCGTACCAGATGCTGGCCTGGCGCTCGACGGTGACGCGACCGATGACGGTGGCGCCCGGCGCGATGAACGCGTCGGGATGAATATCGGGACGGTGAACCATTTCAAACTCCGTGGTTACGGTTGGGAATCGCGAAATGGGGATTACTGGGGATTAGAGAGCTCGGGATTCTGATATTGGGAAGATCGAGTTCTCTCCGAATCGTTGAGGTCGATTCGGGGATTCGGTGTTTCGGGGATTCGGGGACATAGGATTTCACTCCACTTTGCCGTCCATGCCGATTCCCACCTCCCCGAGCCCCCGAATCCCCGACTCTCCGAATCCGCTTCGGCAATTCGGGGAGAACTGGAACTTCCCTCAATCAGAATCCCGAAATCCAACTTCCCAACCCACACTCTAGAAGGCCAGGCCGGTGGCGAGGTAGGGTTCCGGGTCGCCGACCGCGCGGTCGAACGGCTGGGCGTACCCGAAGCGGAAGCGGAAGACCGCGTTGTAGTTGACGGCGAGATCGATGGAGAGCTCGGCGCCGGCAGAGGCGAGGACGTCGATGGCGTCGGCGTCGAACCAGGCGGAGCCGGCGTCGAGAAAGAAGCTCATCGAGACCCGGTCGAGGAAGAGGGGCCAGAGGCCGTAGCCGCGCCCGACGAGGAGGAGCGGAAAACGATACTCCAGGCTCGCCGCCGCGATCCGGTCGCCGACCTGCACGTTCTCGGGATAGCCGCGGAGTCCGTAAGTCTCGCCGTGACCGATGGCGAGGCCGAAGCCGAGATTCAGCGGCCGCGCCAGCAGTCCTCCGAGCTCGAAGATCTCCGCGCCGCGGTCGCGGCCGTAGCTGGTCCCGAGGTCGAGGCGACCGGCCAGAACGTGATGGGCGAACCCGAACACGGGAAACGAGATGAAGCCGCGCCAGGCGAGCTCGGCGGAAGCCTCCCAACGGTCGAAGTCATCGGCCAGCCGCTGGTGCGAGAGCAGGAGCGAGGCGCTCCAGCCGTTCTCCGGGCTCACCGACCGGGGGTAGCTCCGGGCGGTGGAGAAGCCGATGCCGAGCAGGGCCTCGAGATCGGTGAACGTCGAATCGGTGAGTTGCACGCCGCCCGTCGGCTCGAAGCGCAGAAACTGCACGCCGAAGCCGGGTGAAATCCTGAACGAACTCCGCTGCCGCGGGCGCAGGAAGTCCGCGGTGACGATCACGTTTCGCTCACGCTCGACCGTGGTGAAGAGCGTCCCGTCGGCGGTCCGCAGGTTCTCGTCCCAGCTCTGGATGGCAGTGAGACCGAGGACCGGGTCCCCCAAACCGGCATACCGGTAGGCGGCCTGCCACTCCACCTTTTCCAGGCCGATACGCCATCCGGCGAACAGCGTGTAGCTGTGTCGCCGGATGTCATCGGTGCCGGTGACGACGGCGCCCAACAGATCGCCCTCGAGCCCGTCGCTCAAAGCGAGGAACGGGGTCCAGGCCTTGGGCCACAGCGACGGGAACGGCGAGTAGCCATGGACCTCCCCGCCAGGGGAAGGCCCGGCTCCAGGCGGCGGCCCCAGCCGTTCCCGGCGCTCCCGCTCTCCCGGCCCCGCTTCCAACCAGGTGGCCGGCTCGAATGACCGGCGCTCGACCCGCAAACCGTCCGGATAGAGCGCGACGAAAGCCAGCCAACGACCGTCCGGTGACACGGCCGGATCGCTCGCACCCATCGGCGCGCGGGTCACGCGCCAGGCGCGGGGAGGCGTGCCGCCATCCGCGGCGAGCTCCCGAGCCCACTCGACCGCCAGTATGTCGTACGAGCCGTAGCGATCCGACGCCCACAGCAGGTACCGCCCATCCGGTGACCAGGCGGGGGTGATGTCGCCGGCACTGTCCCGGGTGATCCGCCGAACCGTGCAGCCGTCGCGGTCGATCACCACCAGATCCAGGACCGCGCCCGACTGCCAGCGCTCCGCGGCGATATAGCGACCATCGGGAGACCAGCGGGGGTGCTCCCAGTTGACGTCCGGAACGAACCCGGTGATGGGCCGCAGGGTCAGGGTCTCCAGATCGAGCTCGACCAGCCGGTTCGTCCCGTTTCCGGTCTGCACGGCGACCAGCGATCCGCCGTCGGGCGCCAGATCGGGGGACGAGAGACGGGCGCCCGCGGTGAGCCGCTCTTCATGCCCGCTGGCCAGATCGATGCGGTAGAGGTCGCTGTAGATGGTGTAGCGGTCGACGAACTCCACCTGGCTGTGGTAGACGGCGGAGCCGTCCGGCGCCCAGCTGACGCCCCCGGGACCGTTACGCCTCCGGCGCAATACCGTGGCGCCGCTGGCCGCATCGACGACCACGACCGCCGGGTCGTCGCGGGGGGTGATGGCGCTGAAGGCGATCAGGCGGCCGTCCGGCGCGAAGCGAGGCGCCGACAGGGACCAGGCTTGGCCGCTCAGCGGTCGGGCGGCCTCCGCATCGTCAGACGTTGCCGCCGCCTCCGCGAGACGGGCCCGCCAGTCGTTCCAGCTCCCGGTCAGGCTCTGGCCGTAGAGCGAGCCGGAAGCCCAGTTCAGCGTATAGGGGAGTCGCCGGGCGCCCTTCTTCGCCAGCAGGGCCACCACGCTGTCGCCGTGCTCGGCCGCCATAGCGCGCAGGTAGAGGCCGCCGTAGGCGTAAGGGGTGCTGGCCGCCGGAAACGTGGGCTTGATGCCGTTGGCGGCGTCGACGGGTCGGAGCTCGTCGGCTCGGGCGTCGTTCCGCACCCAGCTGTTGAACGTACTCCCGTAGGCGCGGCCGACGCCGGTGAGCCGGGATTCGTAATACGTCGCCAGCCCTTCGATCACCCACCGCGGCTGATAGAAGGCGGGGAAGAAGGTGGGCTGGCGGCCGAACACGAAGCGGCCGATCGACCAGATGCCCGCCGCGCGATCGAGGTGGAAGATGTGGGTGAGCTCGTGGGCCATCGCCACGTCCACCCAATCGCTCTCGTAATAGTTCAGCTGCCGCGTCGCGATCTGTGGTGCGGCGATGAGCACGATCCGATTGGACGGCAGGGGCGTGGCCGACGCGTTCGGCCGATCGGTATGGTCGGTGACGACCAGCGCTACCCGGCTCCTTGGCGCCCGAACGAAATGCTCGGCCAGAGTGCCGTAAGCCCACTCGGCGCTCGCCGCCGCCCGACGGGCGAACGGCTCCATCCCCTCCGGAAAGACGACCCGGAAGTGCTCGGTCTCGAACTGCAGGTAGCTGGCGTCGGGTGGTACCTGGGAACGGGCTGTCGTCGCGCCGATGACGAGAAGCGACGCGACAGCCGCCAGCCGCGAGGTGCGGCGCGCCGGGCTCACTCGATCCTCCCGAGCGCGAACTCGCGCAGCCCGCTGAGTACGCCCCGGGCGTAGGCCTCCTGGTACGAGGGTTCCCGGAGGGCCGCCTCCTGGGCCGGGATCATCATGAAGGCGCCCTCGGTCAGGGCCGCCGGTATCCAGGTCGGTCGCGCCAGCGCCAGGCTCGCCCGGCCGATCCCCAGGTCGCCGAGCCCCAGCGATTCCAGCAACCCTCGTTGCAGCGCCCGCGCCAGGTCCCGGGCCTGCGGGTGGAAGTAGTAAACGCTGGTCCCGTGATTCTCGAACGGGTTCACGCCGTCCGGCAGCGCGTTGTTGTGGATCGAGACCAGCAGATGCGCGTCGAGCAGCTCGGCCAACCGGGTCCGATCATAAAGCCTCACCGCCTCCCGGTCGGCGCGGGTCAGCACGACCCGAGCGCCCTCCGCTTCCAGCAAGCGCTTGAGCCGGAACGCGACGGCCAGGTTGGCGTCGGCCTCGTACAGCCGGGTCGGACCCGTCGCGCCGCCCGGCGGGTGACCGGGATCGACGGCGATCCGCAGGCCGGCCAGCGGCCGATCCGGATCGATCGCCGGCGGTTTCCGAACCTCGAGGACGAGACCGCCGTCGTGATAGCGCGCGCGGTAGCCCCACGGGCGACCGGCCAGCTCCAGGTGAAGGACGTAGCGGTCATCGGTCGGCTGCTCCCAGCGTGCCCCGCGAAGGAACCGATCGGCAGGTCCATAGCGGAGCCAGTCGGTGTTCGAATAGGCGCCGTACAGGATGAGCGCGAGGCGACGCCCGTCGACCTGGACGTGGTAAGGGACCGGTTCGCTCACCGCCAGGTTCACCCGGATGCGGTCGGCGGCGGCTTCCAGCCGCACCGTGCCAACCTCCGCCAACGCGACGCGCGCCGGGTTCGGACGCGGGGCCAGCTCGTCCAGGGCGACCCAGGCCTCGGTCAGAGCGTCGAGGCTCAGGCGCACCGATCCGTTCCGGCGCCCACTCACCCGGGCCTGGACACCGTCGTTCCACATCCACAGCGTGGTCGCCCCCGGCTCCGCCCGTCCCACGACGAACCCGTCGCGTCCCACCGCCGACGGCTCCTCTCGCAGCTCGACCACGGGTCCCCGGCCCCGTTCCGACATGATCCAGAGATCGAGTGGCAACGGGGTTCGCGCCGTGTCGCCCTCGAACGCGACCTCGAGGATCGCGCACCCGGGGGACACGGGGGGCACATCTCTCGGCGCGTCGTTCCCGGCAACGGCCGCGAGGAGCGTGTCCTCCGGGATCGGCTGCGGAGGTGGCGCACAGGCCGGAGGCACGCCCGAGAAATCGACGGCGACCGGCGACAGCGAGGGAACGAGCCGGCCACGGCCCAGCGGTTCATCGGCATGGAGCACGCCTCGGTAGACCCCGGACCCGGCCCGTGGCTCGCCGGCGCGATCCCGAGGCACCGTGCCGAAGATCCAGTTGGGATCCGCGGGACCGGCACCGTCGGTCGCGTCGAGGGGGATCGAATCGCCGTTCGGCATCCGCAGCCAGACCCGGGCACCCGGCGTCGCCCCGGCCGTCACCTCCAGGGCCTCGCCGGACCTCACCCACCACGCGCCCCGGGGCGCGACGGAAGTCTCGACGATCGTCGCCGAGTCCGACAGGGCCGGGCCGCCGCCCGGCCGCCGGATGGTGCGGACCGCGCGAGCCTCTTCGCCGTCCAGCGAGGCGACCAGCCGGTACTCGGCCACGGTGTCGACGGCGCTGCCCGGCACCGGCAACCACGCCAGGAAGGCGCCGTTGGGCTCCACATCGACGGGATGGCCGTCGATGGTCAGCCGCGCCCGACCGTTCCCGACCGAGCCGAAGATGAAGTTGCTGTCCGGCGCCGAGACGAGCGCCGAGTCACGGGGATAAACGACGTCTATGGCGAGGGGCCCGCGTCGCGGCACGATGGGCGGCGGACCGCCGCGCCCCGGCGCCCGCGTCCCACACCCCGCCAACGCGAGCGCCAGGGCCGCCGCGGCACACATGCGAAGGGTACGTCCGTCGGCCCGCCCAGCTACCAGATTCGCCTCCGTTCCGTTGCGATCGTGCCGAATGTTAGGCCGGGCCGCACGACCGGTCAAAGGAACCCATCACGCCAGGCCGACATCGCTGCGGACACCCTTCAGCCAGCGCAGCACGACGCTCGCCGCCGCGGCCGCCGCCAGGGCCAGCAGCGCGTTCCGCCAGTCGGCCAGCACCGCCGAGCCGACCCCGAACAGCAGCGCGAACAGCAGCACGATCCCCGCGATGCCGGAGGCGACATCGCTCCCCAGGTTCTGCAGCGGCTCCAGCCCGGTCCGCTCCCGCTGCCGGCGCCAGCCGGGGCCGCCCGGGCGGGTCCGCCGGTAGAACTCGGCCAGGGTCTCCTCCGACTCCGGTCGCGTCAAGAACATCGCCGGGATCCAGATCGCGGCGGAGCCGAAGGCGGTGACCGCCAGCCGGACGCCGAACTCCATCCCCTCGAAGGTCGGCAGATAAGAGAGCAGCGCGATCCCCATCCCGGCCAGCATCGCCGCCAGCTCGGCCCAGGCGTTCACCCGCCACCAGAACCACCGCAGGATCAGCACGGCGCCCGGTCCGGTCCCGATGGCGATCATGAAGCGGAAGACGGTGCCGATGTCGTCGGCGAAGAAGGCGGCCACCCCGGCGAGCCCGACGATCACCACCGACGCCAGGCGGCCGACCAGGACCCGCTCCGTGTCGCCCGCCTCCGGGTGAGCCCAGCGCAGGTAGAGATCGTTCACCACGTAGCTGGCGCCCCAGTTGATCAGCGTGGAAACCGTCGACATGAAGGCGGCCAAAAACGAGGCGACCACCAGGCCCAGCAGGCCGGCGGGCAGGTAATCGAGCATCAGCTCGATATAGCCGATCTCGGGATCGGCGAGGCCCGGGTAGAGGATCAAGGCGATGAGGCCGACGACGATCCACGGCCAGGTGCGGACGACGTAATGCAGGATGTTGAACAGCCAGGCGGCCTTCTGCGCGTCGCGCTCCGTCTTCGACGAGATGAAGCGCTGGATGAACTGGCCGCCGCCGTCGGAGTTGCGGAACGCCCACCACTGGATCCCGATGTAGGCGAGGAAGGTGGTCATCGACAGCTGGGCGACATCGGACCAGGGCATGAAGTCGAGCCGGTCACCCAGCCCCCGCTCGACCAGCGTGATCTTCAGGCCGCCGATCCCGCCGACGTCGGGCAGCGCGAAGCCGACGACGAGCAGCGCACCGAGCAGGGCCAGAACGAACTGGACGAAGTCGGTGGCCACCACCCCCCAGAGCCCGGCCAGACCGGCATAGACCAGCACGATCACCGAGATCCCGAACACGATCCAGAGGCGCGGCTCGCCCGGCAGGGCGCCCAGCGGCCCCGCGATGTCCAGCGCCTCGATCACCTTGCGCATCGCCAGCATGGCGTAGCCCATCCCGATGCAGTTGATGGGCACGGCGAAGATGAAGGCGCGCACTCCGCGCAGCAGCGCCGCCGGCCTGCCGCCGTAGCGCAGCTCGGTGAGCTCGATGTCCGTGTAGATCTCGGCGCGGCGCCACAGCCGGGCGAAAAGGAAGATCATCAGCACGTGGGTGATGGCGAACGCCCACCATTCCCAGTTGCCGGCGATCCCGCGTCGGGCGACCAGGCCCGTCACGTAGAGCGGCGTGTCGACGCTGAAGGTGGTGGCCGCCATCGAGGTGCCGGCCAGCCACCACGGCAGAGCCCGGCCCCCGACGAAGAAATCGGCAAAGCTCTTCGCCCCCCGGCGCGAGAACCAGATGCCAACCAGGAGGGTGCCGGCCAGGTAGGCGCCGACCACGAGCCAGTCGACGGTGATCACTCGTCCACCGACCTCACCAGGCGCTCCGCCACCGCCTCCTGCATGAGCGGGTCTCCGTTCCAGCCGCAGAGGACGCGAGCCGCCGAGGGGAATCGATCCGCCAGGCGCGGATGTCCGAACAGGACGAGCGTGGCGTCCAGCTCCCGGTCCAGCAGACGGGCCAGCCGGGCCGCGGTGGATGACGCCAGGCCGGCGCGCCCTTTCCAGCCCCTCACATCGGCGAAGGCGGCGATCAGCTCGGTGGCCGGGCGCCGGTCATCCTCGCCGAGCACCTCGACGCCCCGTTCGGTCAGCGCCCGGGCCAGCGCGCCCCGATCGACGGCGGTCGTTCCCGGTCCGGCGCCGGTGGCCGGGGTGCTCTCCCGGTCGTCGTCGACCACGAGCAGCCGTGTCCGGTCGCCCGGATGCAGGACCGGCATCGACCCGCGCAGCTGGCAGACCGCGGCGGCCGCCATGTCGAGCGCCTGATCGTAGCTGGGCGTGGGGACCATGTCGTCCGGCGGGAGCTGAGCCTGCTCCGCCGCCGCCTGGATGCGGCGGATGGCAGACGCCAGCCGATCCTCGGACAGCGTTCCGTCGCTCAGCGCCTCGTTGAGGGCGACGACCGTGGCCTCCGGGGATGGTGGATAGAGCACGACGTCGCAGCCGACCCGGATCGCCTCCACCGACGCCTGGGCCGGCGTGTACCCGAGGGCGGAGACGGCTTCCATGATCATGGCGTCGGTGACGACCAGGCCGCCGAACCCGAGCCGCCGCCGGAGCAGGCCGACGAGAGCGTACGACAGGCTGGCCGGCCGGCCCGACGGGTCGAAGGCGGGATAGGCGACGTGGGCCATCATGATCGAGCGCACGCCCACATCGATGGCCGCTCGGAACGGGGTGAGGTCCGCATCCAGCTCGTCGCGGGACGCGTCGACGACCGGGAGCTCGGCGTGGGAGTCCGCCGTGGTGCGGCCATGCCCGGGAAAGTGCTTCGCGCACGCGTGCACGCCCTCGCCCTGCAGCGCCAGGATCCAGCCTCGCACCTGGTCGGCCACCGACAGGGCGCCGGAGCCGAAGCTCCGGGTTCCCACGATCGGGTTCGCCGGCTCGATGTCGAGATCGGCCACCGGCCCCAGCACCCACCCGATCCCGGCCGACGCCGCTTCCTGCGCGGTCATCCGGGCGGCCTCGATCAGCGCCGAATCGTCGAGACCCGCCAGCGCGGCCGGCGGGGGAAGCGGCGTCGCCTCGCTGAACTGCTGCCCCGCGCCGCGCTCCAGGTCGGCAGCGAACAGCAGCGGCCGGCCGGCGTGCTGGTTGGCCCGCGCGACCAGCTTCGCCATCCCGCTGACGCGGCCGCCGAACACCACGAAGCCGCCCACACCCAGCTCCACGGCGCTCCGCGCCTCGGCCCACACCGCCTCCAGCTCGCGCTCGCGCCAGCGGATCACCGGGAAGACGACGCGCGCCGGGTTCATGGCGGCGTCAGCTTGCCGAGCAGGCGCGGGCCCGCGGCGCCCGTCACCGACGGCAGGTTGCCGGGCAGGCCTGCCTGGAACAGGTGGGCGAGGATGGCGAAAGCCGCCGCTTCCTTGGCGTCGGGGTCCCACCCGAGGGCCGACAGGTCGGTGACGGGGATGGGGGCGAGCCGCTCGGCCAGCATTTGCATGAGCGCCGGGTTGCGGGCGCCGCCTCCAGAGACGATGCACTCGGCCGGGACCGCATGGTCGGGAAGCAAGGTGCCGTACGCGTCGGCGATGGAGTGGGCGGTCAGGGCGGTGGCGGTGGCGACCAGGTCGTCGTCGGCGAGGCCGAGCTGCCGACCTTCCGAGATGAACGCGATCGTGTACGCCTCGCCGAACGCCTCGCGCCCCGTGGATTTCGGCGGCCGCCGACGGAAGAACGGATCGTCGAGGAGGTCAGCCAGCAGTTCCGGACCCACGCGCCCGCGCCGCGCCCGTTTGCCGTCCACATCCAACCGCTCATCGCCGCCGCTCACCGCCCGCACCACCTCGTCGATCACCATCACGCCGGGTCCCGTATCGAACGCGATCACCTCGGCCGCCGCGGCCGCCGGCGGCAACACGCTCACGTTGGCGATGCCGCCGATGTTCTGCAGCGCCCGCCAGCTCGTCGGCGCCGAAAAGAGAAGCTGGTCAACGAGGGGGACCAGCGGCGCGCCGTGGCCACCCGCCGCCACGTCCCGGGCCCGAAAGTCGGAGATCACGGGCACACCCAAACGCTCGGCGATGACCGCCGGCTCGCCCAGCTGGAGCGTGGCGCCCGACCGGTCGCCCTCCGGGGGCTCGTGCCAGATCGTGTGGCCGTGGCTGCCCACCGCGGCGAGGTCAGCGGCATCGAAGTCCGCTTCGTCGAGCAGTCGTTCCGCCGCTACGGCGTGCCAGTCGCCCAGGCTAACGTTGAGTCGGCAGAGCTCCGCGGTGCCTCCGGCCAGCCCTTCCCGGATGGCGCGCCGCTGTTCGGGCTCGTAGGCCACCGATAGGAAGGCCTCGAGACGCGCCCCCAGCACCTCGTCGCGCCGGTCCACCTCCACCAGCGCCACGTCGACCCCGTCCAGCGAGGTCCCCGACATGAGCCCCAAGTAGTAGCCATGACTCGTACGCGACATGAGCTCAGTCCGCCAATAGCCGGCGGATCGCCTGCAGGTGGTGATCGTCGTGACGGACCACGTGGCGCAGCAGCTGGTAGACGGTGATCGAGCCGTGCGCCTCGTGCCGGCCGACCCGGGCGAAGGTTTCGAGCGGTGCCGTCTCCAGGCGCCGGGCCAGTGACCCGCGACCGTCGTCCAACCGGCGCAGCAGCTCCGACACCGGCGTCTCCCGAGCCGCCGTATCCGCGACCTTTCGATTCTCCCGCTCGTCGTCCCGGTCCGCGATGACCGGATCGTCCCGTTCCACCATCGCCTTCAGCCGCAGCGCCACCAACCTGTCGCAGTCGATCAGGTGCTCGATGTGCTCCTTCACGCACCAGGCCCCGTCGCGGGGCCGCCGCCGCAGCTTCGCGTCCTCGGCGTCGGCGACCAGTCCGGCCAGCCGACCCGGCAGCTGGCGGAGGAGCGCCTGTAGATGCTCCAGCGCCTCGGGATCCGGCGGCGCGGCCGGGTACGGCGCGTAGGGGCTGTCGCCCGATCGCTCCGCCTCGGCGGTATCGAGGGCGACCGACACGAAGCCGGCGGCCTCGGAGAGACCCAGCTCGGCCAGCTCGCGGCCGATGCCGGCCAGCCCCATCACGATCGCCGTCTTCACCGACCCGCCCGCCTCTTCGACGAGCCCGGCCGCCTCGTCGGCGCCGCACCCGGTGGCCGCCATCACGATGCGCCGGCTGCGGTCGATCAGCTTCTCGCTCATCGCCTGAAGATCGACCATCAGGTTGCCGTAGACTTTGCCCAGGCGAATCATCGCGCCGGTGGTGATCGTGTTGAGCACCAGCTTGGTCGCCGTGCCCGCCTTCATCCGGGTCGAGCCCGCGATGACCTCGGGGCCCACCAGCGGCACGATGCAGACGTCCACCCAACGGCGCATCTCATCGCCCGGCTCGGTGCAACAGAGAAACCCGGTGTGCGCTCCTCGCTCCGACGCCCGTGCCAGCGCGCCGCGCACGTACGGCGTGGTGCTCGAGGTGGCGATGCCGAAGACGAAGTCCTTCGACCCGACCTCCCGGTCGTCGATGTCCGCCGCGCCGTCCTCCGGTCGATCCTCGGCGCCCTCCTGGCTCCGCACCAGTGCCGCGTAACCGCCGGCGATCACGCCCTGCACCAGCTCGGGGTCGACACCGAACGTCGGTGGACACTCCGTCGCATCCAGCACGCCCAGGCGACCACTCGTCCCCGCGCCCACGTAGATCAGCCGGCCGCCGCGCCTGAAGCTTTCCACCGCCAGCTCCATCGCCCGCGCGATGTTCTCGCGCTCCGCATGCACGGCCGCCGGCACGGTCCCATCCTCGACCGCGATCAGGTCGACGATCTCCAGCGGCGTCGCCCGGTCGATCGCGGCGGTCCTGGGGTTGCGATGCTCGGTGAGCCTGGGGTCGAACAGATCGTCGGTCATCTCGGTCTCGGGCGTGGCGACAAACGTTCTTTGAACAACAGGTTCGAAGGTAGCGGCGGCGCCCCGTGCGGCAAACCCCGCGCCCCGGCCGTCGCCCCGGGGCGCCGAGGGTTGTGAAAAGGGTCGAGCCCGATCTAAGCTTCGAGGTTCGACGCAGACCGCCAGGAGGAGAATGACACTACTCGAGAAGGCCCGGGCCATCGGCCCCGAACTCGTCAAGACGCGGCGCGACATCCATGCGCACCCGGAGCTGTCGTTCCAGGAGAACCGGACCGCGGGCCTGGTGGCCGATCGCCTGCGCAAGCTGGGCTATGACGTTCGGACCGGGATCGCGGTCACGGGGTGCATCGGCGAGCTGGTCACGGGACCCGGCCGCACGGTGGCGCTCCGCGCCGACATGGACGCCCTGCCGATACAGGAGGCGAACGAAGTCCCGTACCGCTCGCAGCGCGACGGGGTCATGCACGCCTGCGGGCACGACGCACACGTAGCCTGCCTGCTGGGCGCGGCGCGTCTGCTGGCCGAGGCGGCATCGCGGGGCGAGCTGCCGAAGGGCCGGATCCGGCTGCTCTTCCAACCGTCGGAGGAAACGACCGATGCGGAGAACAAGAGCGGCGCCCGGCGCCTGATCGAGGAGGGCGCGATGGAGGGGGTGGACGCGGTCATCGGCCTCCACGTGGCCGCCGAAGCGCCGGTGGGTGAGGTGCTGCTCCGCGAGGGGCTGATGATGGCCGGCAACGACACGCTCCGCGGGGTGGTCGAGGGCGTGGGGGCTCACGCCGCCCTTCCTCACGAAGGCCTCGATGCGGTCCTGCTGGCCGCGCACGTCGTGCAGGCCGCACACTCCATCGTGTCGCGTCGCATCGACCCGCTCGCGTCCGCGGTCATCACGTTCGGCAAGATCGAAGGCGGCACCGCGGAGAACATCGTGGCGAGCGCCGTCCACCTCGAGGGGACACTGCGCTATTTCGAGCGCGACGTGCGCCAGCGGCTGCACGCGGAGCTGCGGCGCGCTTTCGCCGTGGCCGACGCCCTCGGCGGAACCGGGCGGCTCGAGATCAGCGAGGGGTATCCGCCGCTGGTCAACGACGGCGACCTGACCGCCCTCGTCCGAGCCGCCGCCTCGGAGATCGGCGAGCCGAGCGTCGCCAGCGCGGACATGATCATGGGGGCCGAGGACTTCGCCTTCCTCGGTCAGGAGGCGCCCGGGTGCTTCTTCTGGCTCGGCGCCGGCATCGACGACGACCCCAGGAACCACCACTCGCCACGCTTCGACATCGACGAGCGCTGCCTGCCGGTGGGCGCCGCAGTGCTGGCCGCCGCGGCGGGCAAGGTACTGGTCGAGCCGTGAGCACGACCGCGCCGACCTCGTTGCGCCGTCGAGTACGGGCGCTGAACCGGCGACTGGAGAAGGAGTACGGGTCGCCGGAGAAGCCACGCATCGATCCACTCGACGAGCTGATGCTGACCATCCTCAGCCAGAACACATCGGACACGAACCGGGACAGCGCGCACGAGTCGCTGCGCCGCCGGTTCGACGATTGGGACGAGGTGCGAACCGCGCCGCGTGGCGAGCTGGAAGACGCCATCAAGTCGGCGGGCCTCTGGCAACAGAAGGCGCGGACGATGCAGGAGACGCTCGAGGCGCTGCACGCCGAACGGGGCGAGCTCGACCTCTCGCAGCTGAACGAGATGTCGGATGAGGAGGCCATCGACTACCTGACCGGCTTTCGCGGCGTCGGCGTGAAGACCGCTGCCTGCGTCCTCTGTTTCGCGCTGGGCCGACCGTACATGCCCGTGGACACGCACGTTCACCGCACGACGCGCCGCCTGGGCCTGATACCGGAGGACGCCAGCGCCGTGCAGGCGCACTCCATCCTCAACGACGATTCGGTCGTGCCGCCGGAGCTGCGCTTCGCGTTTCACATTCAGCTGATTCGCCACGGACGGGCCGTCTGTCGCGCCGGCCGGCCCGATTGCGAATCGTGCGTCATCGAAGACCTCTGCCCCAAGATCGGAGTCTAACCCCGTGGAGGGACACATGAGCTTCCGACACGTTGGCCGCAGCTTCGCCGTGCTGGGTCTGCTGCTTTCCGCCCCCATCGGATGCACCGTACCGCCCCAGGGTGGGCCCGCGGTCACCGACACCGGGACGCGGATCAACTTCCCGTTCGACTGGGAGTTCCGTGGCCACGAGCCGATCGGCGTGGGCACGCAGGGCATGGTGGTCACCGCCGACCAGCGGGCCACGCAGGTGGGTCGGGACATTCTGCAGGCCGGCGGCAACGCGGTCGATGCCGCCGTGGCCGTGGGCTTCGCTCTGGCGGTGGTCATGCCGACCGCCGGCAACATCGGCGGCGGCGGCTTCGCCGTGCTTCGAACGGGGGACGGCGCGACCGCGGCGCTGGACTTTCGCGAGACGGCACCCGCCCTCATCACGCCCCAGCATTTCCTCGATGTCGAGGGGATACCGACCAACGAGTCCCGAGCCGGGCATCTGGCGGTTGGCGTTCCCGGGACGGTCGCGGGCCTGTACGAGCTGCATCGCCGCTACGGCAGCATGTCGTGGCGTGATCTTCTGGCCCCCGCCATCGACCTGGCGGAGAACGGCTTCACCGTGACGGCGGCGCTGCACGAGGCCCTGAAGGGAAAGGAAAGCACGCTGACCCAGTACGGCGCCACCCGGCAGGTCTTCTTTCCCGGCGGCGAGGCGCCGCGCGTGGGGTCGCAGTTCAGGCAGCCGATGCTGGCGAGGACGCTGCAGGAAATCGCCTCCGAGGGCGCGGCAGCGTTTTATCGTGGGGCGATCGCCGAGCTGATCGCGCAGGAGATGCAGCGGGGTGGCGGCCTGATCCGTAGAGACGACCTGCTGGCCTACGAGGCGAAGTGGCGTGACCCCGTGACATTCGATTACCGGGGCCACACGATCATCTCGATGCCACCGCCCTCCTCGGGCGGCGTGACGATGGCAGAAGCGCTGAACATCGTGGAGGGCTACGACCTGCGAGGACTGGGCTTCAATTCGCCCGAGTCGATCCACCTGCTGGTCGAGGCCTTTCGGCGCGCCTTCGCCGATCGCAACTACTACCTCGGGGACCCCGACTTCGTCGACATGCCGATCGAGCGGCTGACGAGCGACGAGTACGCGCTGGGGCAGCGGGCCAGCATATCGCGCAACCGGGCGTCGAACTCCGAGTCGTTCAACCGGGTGCCGGTTCTCCGGGAAGGCGCCAACACGACGCACTACTCGATCGTCGATGGCGCGGGCAACGCGATCGCATTGACCTATACACTGAACCTCAGCTTCGGGTCGGGCATCGTGGTCCCGCGGGCCGGGTTCTTCCTCAACAACGAGATCGACGATTTCACGATCCGCGCCGGCTACCCGAACTACTTCGGCCTGATCCAGAGCGACGCCAACCTGGTCGCTCCGGGGAAGCGGCCGCTCTCGTCGATGACGCCGACCATCGTGCTCCGACCGACCGGGGAGCTACTGATGGTCCTCGGCTCGCCCGGCGGCGCGAAGATCATCACCGCCGTGACCCAGAACATCGTCAACGTCATCGATTTCGGCATGGACGCCCGCATCGCGGTCGACGCCCCCCGCGTGCATCACCAGCTGTTGCCCGATGAGCTGCTGTACGAGATGAACGGGCTCGACACTCAGACGCGCGCCGTGCTGCTGGGGATGGGGCACCTGGTCGTTCCCAGCGATTCGTACATCGGTGGGGTCGAGCTCATCATCCGGGGCCCCGACGGAACCCTGTACGGCGCCGCCGACCCGCGTAGAGAGGATGGAAGAGCGCTTGGCTTCTGATACCGGACGGCTGCCGTGCTGAAGCAGCTCGCGCCCCTGCTGCCGTACGCGCGCCGCTATCGGCACCGCATCGCCATCGGCCTGACCCTGGTGGTGTTCAGCAACGTCTTTTCCCTCGCCTGGCCGTACCTGGTCAAGCTGGGGATCGACGACCTGGAAGGCGGCACGACCGCGGCCCGGTTGGCCGGCTACGCCGCGGCGATCGTCGGCTTCTCGCTGGTCGGTGGCATCGGCCGGTATTTCATGCGCCAGTTGCTCAACGGGATGAGCCGCCGGGTCGAGAACGACCTGCGCGACGACTACTTCGAACACCTGCTCCGGCTGGCGCCCGACTTCTATTCGCGTGTCCCCACGGGCGAGTTGATGAGCCGGGCCACCAACGACATCCCGGCGGTCCGCATGGTGATCGGCCCGGCGATCATGTACCTGGTCAACACGACGGTCGTCTCGGCCATCGCCCTGACCATGCTGGTGCTGATCGATCTGCGGCTCACCCTGCTGGCCATCCTGCCGCTGGCCGTCGTGCCACCGCTGACGATCTACTTCGGGCGCGAGATTCACAAGCGGTTCGAGGCGATCCAGGCGCAGTTCGGGCGCATCTCGACGATGGCGCAGGAGAACCTGGCGGGCTCGCGCATCGTCCGCGCCTATGTTCAGGAGGAGGCGCAGGCGGACGACTTCGCCGACCTCAATCGCGACTACCTGAACCGCAACATGCGGCTGGCGAAGGTGTGGGGGCTCTTCCACCCGACGCTCATGCTGCTCACCGGCCTGGGCGGCGTGATCGTTCTGGGGCTGGGCGGTCGCGACGTGATCACGGGTCGCATCACCGTCGGCGACTTCGTCGCTTTCGTCTTCTACCTGATACAGTTGATCTGGCCGATGATCGCCCTGGGATGGGTGATCAACCTGTTCGAGCGGGGTGCCGCCTCGATGGGCCGTATACAGGAGGTGATGTCCGACGAACCGTCGATTCGCGACGCCGAACGGCCCTCGCCGATCACCGATCCCCGGGGCGCCATCGAGTTCCAGGGCGTCTGGTTCCGCTACCCGGGCGGCGACCGCTACGTCCTGCGGGACATCTCGTTCCGCGTCGAGCCCGGCCAGACGCTGGCCATCGTCGGACGCACCGGGTCGGGCAAGAGCTCCATCGTTCGCCTCATCCCCCGGCTGTTCGACCCGGACCGCGGCACCATCCTGCTGGACGACGTCCCGATCGACCAGATCCCGCTGGAGCAGCTGCGTGGGCTGATCGCGATCGTCCCGCAGGAGCCGTTCCTGTTCTCGGAGACTCTGGGCGCCAACATCGAGTTCGGCAGCCAGAACGGCGACGAGCCCGCCCGCACGGAAGCGGCGGCGCAGATCGCCCAGCTGGCCGACGCGATCGAAGATTTCCCCAGGGGCTACGAGACCCAGCTGGGTGAGCGCGGCATCAATCTCTCCGGCGGCCAGAAGCAGCGGGCCACTCTGGCACGCGCGCTGGTGCGCCAAGCTCCCGTGCTCATCCTCGACGATGCGCTCTCCTCGGTGGACACGCACACCGAGGCCGCGATCCTCGACGGACTCGAGGAGGTCTTTCGGCGGCACACCAGCATCATCGTTTCGCACCGGGTCACCGCGGTCAAAGACGCCGACCGGATCCTCGTGGTGGAAGATGGCACCATCGTGGAGCGCGGCACACATGCAGAACTGCTCCAGGCCGGTGGCATCTACGCCCGGCTGCTGAGGCGACAGCTGTTGGAGGAGAGTCTCGAAATCGAGGACGGCGGCAGCCTGGCCGGCAGCGCCCGGCCATGAGCCTGACCGACCGGACGACGCGATGCTGACGAGAATACTCGCCCTCAAGTCCGTGGGAGTTCCGGTGAGCATCGTCCGGCTGCTGAGGATGTGGCTGCGCAAATCGCTGACCGAGGACCTGGCTCACGCCCTGATGATCAACCACAAGGCCGGGGTGAACTGGCCGGTCGACGAGCTCGAGACCCACGCCGTCGCCGGAGGGAACGTCAAGGACGTGGTGACCGCGGCGGCCGGACTACATGCGATCGGCGCCGACTACACGCGCCGCAAGCTACTGGACATCGACCTGATCCTGGGACGGGCACCCGAGCTGGTCATCGCCTTCGCCGAGGCGCACCGGGACACGCCGGACCTCACCTTCGACGCCTTCGCGGACCGCCATCTGCAGGACGAGGATTTCATCCGGTCGGTTCGATCCCAGGCGCAGAAACCTCCCGGCGCGCCGCCCCCGGCCACTTCGGGCTGACCCGACGACGCGGGCGGACATCACGTCATGGAATACGAATACAGTATCGAGATCGATCGGGGTGTCGAGGACGTCTTCGCCTACATGCAGGACATCGAGCGGGAAGCGGAGTGGCAGCCGAACCTGCGAGAGGCGGTCCAGCGACCGCCGGGCGAGCCGGCGGTGGGCACCGAGCGGCGCTACGTGAGCGAGTTCCTGGGAAAGACTTTCCGCAACGTCTACGTCTTCACCGGGTACGAGCCGAATCGCCGGGTGGCGTACGAGAGCACTCCCGAGTCCGATACCCGCGCCAGCGGCATGATCACCTGGGAGTCTCTGAACGGGGGGACACGGGTCACGATGCGGGTTTCCGTACAGCCGGGCGGCCTGCTCCGCTTCGTCCCCCGCTCGCTCATCGCCTCCGTCGGCGAGCGCGAGCTGGCCCACGCCCTCGCACGGGTGAAAGCAAACCTGGAAAATCCCACCTGAGCGCGTGCCCCGGCGGCCTTCCGCCGTGTCCAGCCTCCGAACACCGTATGAAATTTACACAGCCGGGGATGAACCGCGGGCCCCGCGCCGGATCCCGGGTGTGGAATCCGGTGGAGAGGGCGGGACGTGTACAGAATTCGTACGGTAAAGCGGCGGGACGGGGCCGGGCCGATCGCCGTAAGAAACCAGCCGACAATCAGTTAGAGAATCCACCCCTTCCGGCATGCCTCCTGCCACGGGGATGGCGAGCCCGTCGGGGCCGGAGACGCCGGCACCGAGAAAGGAACCGCCAGACAAAGGAGCAGAGCCGTGCTCAGGGTTGCAGGAAGAACGATCGCTCGGGCGGAGCGCCTCAAAGCTCTGCTGGGAGAAGAGGCGGACCTGGCGACGCTTTCGTCCCGCTGGTTCTTCGCCGAGACGCGGCGACGCGGGCTCAGCCGGTCGCTGCGGTTGGCGCGGTTGCGGGCGTGGCTCGTGCGGGGGGTGCAGGTGACGGCTCTGGGGCTGGCGATCTGCCTGGGAGCGGTGGTGGGATCGGGCGTCCTGACGGCCGAGGGCCGACACTATCGGCAGCAGATCAGCGCGCTGGAGGCCTCGACGCGCACGTTCACGGTGCCGGAGGTGGCGGGCCATCCGGGAGCCGTCGGGGCTCTGGAGCGCCGTCATCTGATCCGGCAGTTTGTCGCCCTCGACGGAGCCAACTAGTCCGGACGCCTCACGGATCTGTCTCGTTTATTTGTCATCGGCCTCGAGACCCGCGCGCTCGAGGCCGTACTTGTTGAGCTTGGAATGGAGGGTGGCGCGAGAGATGCCAAGCACCTTTGCGGTTCGGGTCCGGTTGCCCTTCAGGTGAAGCAAGGTGCGCTTGATATGACGCTTCTCCATCTCCTCCATGCTGACCAGAGCGACTTGTCCCGTCCCACGAACGTCGGTGGCGCCGATTATCTCGGGAGGGAGGTGGGCCGGCTGTAAGACATCGACCGCGCCGGCGACGATGCGGGCACGCTCGAGCACGTTGCGCAGCTCACGTACATTGCCCGGCCAGCGGTACCGCGTCAGCGCCGCGAGGGCCTCGGATCCGATCGAGCGGGGACCACGGGGAAATTCACGCATCAGCTCGTCGAAGAGGCGGTGGCTCAGCTCGACGATGTCGTCGAGACTCCGCTCGCGCAGGGGCGGCAAAGCGATCGGCATCACGTTCAGCCGATAGAAGAGGTCCTCGCGAAAATCGCCCTTGCTCACCGCCTGCGGCAGGTCCCGATTCGATGCGGCGCAGACCCGAACATCCACGTTGATCTCACGCGTTCCGCCGATCCGCCGGAATGAACGGGACTCGAGCATCTTGAGCAGCTTGGGTTGAAGGCTGAGCTCGAGGTCACCGACCTCATCGAGGAATATGGTTCCACCATCCGCCACCTCGAGCATCCCGCGTTTCATGTTCTTGGCATCGGTGAATGCGCCCTTCTGGTGGCCGAACAGCTCGCTCTCGAGGAAAGTACCCGTGAGCGTTGAGCAGTTGATCTCGACGAACGGCGCGTCTGCCCGGGGCGAGAGACGATGGATCCGCTCCGCCAGCCACCCTTTGCCCGTCCCACTTTCGCCGAGCAACAGGACGGTGGTTCGCTCGGCCTCGGCCACACGCTTCACCTTCGCGGCCAGCTCCCGCATTCGCTTCGACGTGCCGAGGCCCGCCAGTGGCCTTTCGTCGTCGATCTCGGTCATGCGGCTCCGGAATCGCTTCAGCCTCGCCTTCTCCAGAGCCCGCTCGACCACGGCGTCGAGGTGCGCCAGGTCCACCGGCTTCGTCAGGAAGTTCTCGGCGCCCGATTTGACCGCGTGAACCGCCGTTTCTATGTCGCCGTGGGCCGTCAGGAGGATGACCGTCCCCCCTCTCGAATGCAGAGCCTGCAGCACGTCGAGCCCCGAGCGATCCGGCAGCTTGAGGTCAAGAACGGTCACGTCCGGGCGGTGGATCTCGTATAGCTGCAGCCCTTCCTCAGCGGTGAGGGCGCTGAAGACCTCGAGCCTGGCGCGCTCGAAGTAGCGAGCGAGCGCGCTGACGACCGACGGATCGTCGTCTATCAACAAGACCGACCCGTTCACGTTGTGCGTTCCGCCTGGAGCACTTCGGCGACCTTCCGAAGCAGGGCTTTGTTGCAGAAGGGCTTGGACAGGAAGGGCACTCCGGAACGCAGCAGGTCGCTCTCGAGGGTCTTCTCGCTGTAGCCGGAGACGAAGATGATCCGCGTTCGTGGGCTGAGACGCGCCACACGCTGAGCCAACTGCTCACCATCCAGGTCGGGCATGACCAGGTCCGTGATCATCAGATCGATGGCGGCGTCACACCGCTCGATGAGATCCAGCGCCTGGAGTGGCCCTTCAGCCTCGAACGTCCGGTACCCGGCATCGCCGAGCACTCGGCAGGCGGCGATCCTCACCGAGTCATCGTCGTCGACAACGAGTACCGACTCTCCGTGGGATGCCTTCAGCTCGGGTTCCCGCGTAAAGGCCACCCCGGGTTCGGAGGTTTCGCTGACCCGAGGCAGGTAGATTCTGAACGTCGTGCCGCGGCCCGGCTCGCTGTAGACCCGGATGAAACCGCCACTCTGCTTCACGATTCCATACGCGGTCGAGAGCCCCAGCCCGGTCCCTTTGCCCTTCGGCTTCGTAGTGAAGAACGGCTCGAAGATCCGCGTCCGGGTGTCGGTGTCCATCCCCGTACCCGTATCGGTCATTGCCAGCAACACGTGAGGCCCGCTACACGCCAGGTCCTGGCTGCCCGCTTCCGCCTCTTCGACTTCGGTATTGGACGTCTCAATGATCAGCTTTCCCCCTTCCGGCATCGCGTCGCGCGCGTTCACCGCGATGTTCACGACGACCTGCTCGAGCTGGCCCCGATCGATACGGACCCGTCCAAGATCGCGAGCCAGCGACAGCTCCAGTTCCACCTCATCGCCGATCAAGCGGCCGATCAGCTGGGTTACGCCGTCGATCGTCACACTCAGGTCCACCAGCTCCGGCTGAAGAACTTGTCGGCGGCTGAAAGTGAGCAATTGCCGGGTGAGCGCCGCCGCCCGGCCACCCGCTGCCTTGATCTCTTCGGCCAGCACCGTCGGCTGACCCGCAGCCTCCAGGTCACCCACAAGCATCTCGCTGTTGGCTATGATGGCAGTGAGCACATTATTGAAGTCGTGCGCGACACCACCGGCCAGCTGACCCAACGCCTCCATCTTCTGAGCCTGTCTGAGCTGCTCTTCGAGCTCGGCCTCCCGTGTGACGTCGCGAGCGACGCTGACGTAGTTGACCACGCGCCCGGCCACGTCGCGGACTGGGGCGATCGTGCCTTCCTGTTGAAACAGCGATCCGTCTTTCCGTCGGTTCTGGAGACGTCCGGCCCAAACCTCACCGCGCAGCAGCGTGTCCCACAGCTCCCGGTAGAACTCCGGCTCGTGGCGACCGCTGGACAGGATGCGCGGGTTCTTGCCCAACACCTCGTCCGGACTGTATCCGGTGACTCGCTCGAACGCCGGGTTCACGTACTGGATGATCCCCTCGACATCGGTCACCACGATCGCTTCGGCACCCTGCTCGACCACGGTGGCCAACAGCCTCCGCGCCTGCTCCGCCGCCTTCTCCTCGGTGATGTTCACCATGAGACCGATGATCTCGGTCTCCCCACCGGCGGTGGCGAGCGGCGCCGCCCATAGGGTGAGATCGATCTGGCTGCCATCGCGGCGCTGACGCTGGGTTTCGATCCCCGAAATCAGGTCGCCCCGCAGAACGCGCTGTCGAAGCTCGTGGAACTCCAACTCCCGTGCCGGGGAGACGAATGGAGCAAGCTTCCCCAGCACCTCTGACTCCGACCATCCGAACATCCGCTCCGCCGCCGGGTTCCAGCTGGTCACCCGACCCTGGTCGTCGAGGGAGACCACCGCTAACGGGGCCGCATCGATCACCGCGCGAAGCTTCGCGTTCGCCGCCGCCAGCTCTTCCTGCGCCCGCATGCGTCCGGTGATGTCGAGAAGGGCCCCCTGGTAGTATTTGATTCTCCCCTCCCGTCCTCTGACCGCGCGGCAACTGTCCCGCGCCCAGATTCGGCCGCCATCGAAGCGGCGCAACTCCACCTCGTAATCGGTCACGACGCCGTCGTCGCTCACCCGCTCGAGCCATGGCAGCCGCTCGTCCGGCTCGGCGTAAAACTCCGAAGCGTTCCGAGACAGCAGAGTCTCCCGGTCCGGGTAGCCGAGCAGGTCCACCAACCCCTGGTTCGCATCCAGTACTCGGCCCGACGGCGTCGATCGATAGAGACCCACGGGAACGCCATCGAACAGGTGGCGGTAGCGAATCTCGGCCTCCTCCAGGGACCGAAACCGCAGGTCGCGCTCGACCGCCTCCTGCTTCGCCGGGTCCAGCTCACCAAACCCCTGCAGCTCCGCCGGCTCGCTGTCTGCCATCGCGCTGCTTACCCGGTTGCCGCCGGATTCACGGGCCCGCCTCAGTCCGTCCCTGGCCGCTGCCAGCAGGTCCTCCCTTCCATCCATCCAGGGAGCATACGCGGCGACCCCGGCACTCACTGTGCAGGAGATCCCATCGCCCACGTCCAGTTTGGCGACCGCGTCACGAACGCGGTCCGCGTGCACCCAGGCCCCATCGAGATCTTCCCCCGAGAGGATCGTCAAGAACCGCGCGCTCTCGTAGCGACCCGCCACATCCATGCGCCGAAGCTGGGCGCTCAAACAAGTACCGACTCGACGCAACAACTCGTCGCCCACCCGGCGACCATGCCGCTCGTTGTGCCTCCGCAATTCGTCCACCCGGAACAGGACGATGCCCAGAGGGCGGCCGCGCCGCGCTGCCTCCAGCTCCTTCCCCAGCACGAAATCCAACAGCCGCCGGTTCGGCATACCGGTGAGAGGATCACTGTAGGCGAGGAACAGCGCCTGGTTTCGCTCACGATGGAGCGCCTCGGTCACCAGTCCGATCCCGAGCCCGGCGCCCACCAGAATCACCGATGTGAAGAATAGAAGGACCCAGTCGACCGTGGCGGGAAGTAGCCATTCGGCCGCCAGTTCAACGGCCAGCAGAACCACCGCGCCGCCCGAGAGCACCTGCAGCGCACCGGTCCACCCGCGGTAGTAGGCCAGCGCGAAGGCAGGGATCAGAATGAGAAGCCAGGAGAGCGCATCGTAACCGGCCAATATGGTCGGGTGCGAAAGGCTGCCCCAGATCGCCGTCCCCAGCGCCATGGCGCTGTAGACGAGGGCCCGCAACGGCACCCGTTTCCGCGTGCCGGGAATCATCACCTCACCCGCGCCGCCGACCCCTGCTCCGGCGACATCCCTCTCCTCAAACATCTCCGGTCGTGCGAGAATCCACCAAACCTCTACGTTCAACGGTTACCGAGGCTACACGAAGCCGCTGATCGCCTACAACCTAGTTGTTCTTACAACAATAGGCAAGCACGACACGGCCGAGCCGCAGAGCACTCGATTCAGGGACGCGTCAGCTCGTTGATCCGCTCGACGCGACGCTTCATCTGACGATCGATTTCGCTCCGGCGCCGGAAACCGGAATCGGGGGACATTCGACCGTCCCGTACCTCATCAGACAGGCGGAGCAGTTCCCCGGTGTCACGGGTGAGGGCCACGAGCTCATCGGTGGCCTGCCGGTAGGCGTGACCTCCGGTATCGAAGCGGGTGGCCTCCTTCACGCGCTCGCGGATCGTTTCGGCGGGAACCCGGGCCAGGGCCACCACCCAAACGGCCCAAAGGACGGGAAGGGCCGAAGCGATCGACGCGACCAGGCGAACGATCGGATGCTCGATGCCGAGGACGGCAACACAAAAAAGTGTATAAGCGACGACGATGACGATATGAGCGAGCTGAAAGAGCGTGCGCGTGACCGCCATGGAACCCTCGCCGGTTGGGATCTCGAAATCTGGATGTGGCAGCGAGCGCCGGCGATCGTCGAATTCCGCGACCGAATGGTTTAGGCAGGGCTTCGTTTCCGGCCCGGCGACGCCGGCAGTCCCGGCACGATGGGGAGCCAGGACGGCGTTGACAACCGAGAGGCCGAGTTCGCAGGCCGATTGGATATGCTGACCAGTATCTGGACACCGGCAAGATTCCAGGCGGCCCCTCTGCACGACCGCCAGGGGGCCGCCCGGTCCTCGCCGATTACTCGACCCGGAGCGCCTCGACCGGGCTGACCCGTGTGGCCCGTCGGGCCGGTAGGTACGTGGCGGCGATGCCGGCGACGAACAGAGCCAGGGCCGCGGCCCCGTAGGTCAGCGGTTCGAAGGCGTCGATGCCGTACAGGAAGAACGACAGCCCGCGGGCCATGAGAAAAGCGACCCCCAGCCCCAAGGCGATGCCCGCCACGGCCAGCCAGGTGCCCTGACGGAGAACCATGTTGATGACATTGCGGTTCTGGGCGCCGAGGGCCATGCGGATGCCCATCTCCTGGCGCCGCTGGGAGACCGAGTACGCCATCACACCGTAGACCCCGGCCAGCGAGAGGATGAGGGCGATGACGGCGACGACGCTCATGATCTTGGCCATGATCGTGTCGCCCCCCAACGATTCGTCGATGATCTCTTTCAGCGGCCGCATGTTGTACGCCGGGATGTTGGGATCGATGGCTCGGATCTCGGCGCGTACCGACTCGACCAGCGTCGCGAGCGGCACCTCCGCCTCGACCGCGTAACCCAGGGCGTGGTCGTCGTCCTGGTAAGCGGAGAAGTAGACCATCGGCCGGTCGGTCAGCGACACGCTGGCGATCTGCGCGTCCGCGGCGACACCGACGATCTCGGCGCTGAAGGTGTAAAAGACGAGCTCGCGGCCCAGCGGATCACCATCCGGCCAGTGCCGCTCTGCCATGGTCTCGCTGATGACCACGACCGGACGTGTCCCCGGCCGGTCCCTCTCCTCGATCCCCCGGCCCCGTAGGATGGGGATGTCCAGCGCCTGGAAGTAACCCGGCGTCACGTCCAGCCAGTCGGTGACCTTGCGGTCCAGGTCGCTGTTGATGTCGTCCCCGGGGAGAGAATAGTAGGTGCCGCTGTTCCCCTGCGATGGGAGGATGGTCGTCCCGCCCACCCCGATGACTCCCGGCAACGAAGCGACCCGCGCTTCCAATTCCTCGTGGAAAGCGACGACCGACAGGGTGTCCGGATACTCCTCCTGCGGCAGCGCGACCCGGAGAGCGAGGATGTCGCTCTCGTCGAAGCCTCGATCCGCCAGCCGCACGTTGATGAACGCCTGGACCAGCAGGGCCGATGACACCAGCAAGGCCAACGCCAACGACACCTCGCCGACGACCAGCGCCTTCCGCAACCGAACTCCTTGGACCGCCGTGCCGCCACGGCCGCCCTCCTTCAGCGACTCCACCGTGTTGGATCGGAGGCTCTGCAGGACCGGCGCGAGGCCGACCAGCACGGCGCTCAGCATGGCAACCGCGGCTGTGAACAGCAGAACTCTCGTGTCGAGCCCGATCTCGTTTACGCGAGGGAACCAGGCCGGCATCAGCGAGACCAGCCAGCGGATGCCGAAGACTGACAAGATCAAACCGAGGGCACCACCGACGAAGGCGAGGATCAGCGCCTCGGTCAGAAACTGCCGGGCGATGCGCAGACGACCCGCGCCCAGCGCCGTCCGCACCGCCACCTCACGCTCGCGACCGGCAGCGTGGGTCAGCAACAGGTTCGCGACGTTCGCGCAGGCGATCAAGAGGAGGAACAGCACCGCGATGGTCGAGATGGTCGTCCCGACCTGAAAGCCCTCGTTGAAGATCTCTTCGTGCAGCGTGATGATCCTGCCGCCGTTGCCGGCGTTCGTCTCCGGATACTCGGCGGCCAGCTGGGCCGCGATCCGCTCGGCCTCGTCCTGCGCCTGCTCCCAGGCGTAACCGTCCTTCAACCGGGCCAGCACGTCTATGTAGTGGCTGTTGCGGTACTCGTCGCCGCTGATCGCCAGGGGGACCCACACGTCGTCGCTTACATCCCCGAACCAGAACCCCTCAGGCATGACCCCAACGACGGTGTGGGGCTCGCTGTCCAGAAGGATGTCCGTGCCCAAGATGTCCGGGTCACCCCCGAACCGGCGCTGCCACAGCCCATGGCTGATCACCGCGACCCGGTGCTGCCCGACGACCTCCTCGTCCCGGGTGAAGCCACGGCCCAGGGCGGGCTGCACTCCCAGCACCCGGAAGAAGTTCGAGCTCAGTTGCTGGCCGCCCACCCGTTCCGGGCGTTCGCCCACCGCCAGGTTGAACGCGGCGCCGTCCCAGCCGGCCACCGCGAGGGTCTGGCTGCGCTCCCGCAAATCGACGAAGTCGGGGATCGAGAACTCGACCTCGTTCCAGCCGCGCTCGCGGTTGGTCGTATAGACGATGTGGAGGTCGTTCGACTCGGGGTAGGGCAACGGACGCAGCATGAAGACATCGACGGCGCTGAAGATCGTCGTGTTGGCCGCGATGCCGACGGCGAGCGAAAAAACGGCGATCGCGATCAAGAGGCCGCCACGACGCAGGGTCCGCACGCCGTACTTCAAATCCTGCCAGATCCTTTCCACGCCACCCCTCCAGGTCGGGTCCGAGCCCTCAGGTCATGACAGATACTACGGGACCGGCAGCCGGGTGGGTTTCACCGTGTCGGTTAGATCCGCTCAAGGAGGAACTCGGGAGTGAACTTGATCAGCCAGCCGGCCAGCACGGTGAACTTGCCGGTCAGCAGGAGCGCGCCGACCACGATCAGCAGCACGCCGGCGACCCATTCGACGTAGCGGATATAGCGGCGGAACTTCTGGAACCAGCCCAAGAACGCGGTCAACGCCACGGCGCTGAGGACGAAGGGGATCGCCAGGCCCAGCGAATAGACGAACAGCAGGCCGACCCCTTCATACAGGTTCGCCCGGGTGGCCGCCAGGGTCAGGATCGCCCCCAGTATCGGGCCGATGCAGGGCACCCAGCCGGCGCCGAAGGCGGCGCCCACCGCCATCGTCCCCACATACCCCACCGGCTTGTTCTGGAACTGGTACCGCTTCTCCCGGCTCAGCGCCGGGATGGGGATCCATCCCAGCAGCAGGAGTCCGAACAGGATGATGATCACGCCGCCGACCCGGGCGATGATGTCCTGGTACTGGCGAAGCAGCTGGCCGATCGCGGTGGCGGAAGCGCCCATCAATAGGAAGATCAGGGTGAAGCCAGCGACGAAAAGCAGCGAGTGAATCAGCGCCACCCGCTTCACGTCCTCCCCGCCCTGCTCCAGCTCTTCCATCCCCAGGCCGGTGATGAACGAGACGTAGGAGGGGACCAGGGGCAGGACGCAGGGGCTGAGGAAGGACAGCAGCCCGGCGAACAGGGCGACGAAGATACCGATCGAGGTTCCGTCCTGCATTTCAGTATGCGCTCTGCGATTCGGTGTGCGGTGTGCCGTGCGTCGGTATGCAGTGGTTGTGCGCCGGTGAACCCCCACCGCCTACCGGCGCGCCGAACACCGCATACCGAATCCCTCCGCACACTGCACACCGGGTGTCTGTCACTGCGCTCCTCCGCTCACTGAACAATAGCCGATCATCTTATATATCAGCTTCGCCACCAAGAAATCGGGTGCCACGAGGCCGGGCAGCGGCGCCAGCTCGACCACATCGGCCCCCACGACCTTCTTCTCGGCGAACACCCGGCGCAACAACGTCATCGCCTGACCCCAGGTTCCGCCGCCCGGCTCGGGCGTCCCCGTGGACGGCATGAACGCGGGATCGAAGAAATCGACGTCGAACGTCACGTAGACGTTCTCCGAGTCCAGCGCCGCCAGCGCCCGGTCGACCCAGCTGTCATCTCGGTCCCCGGCGAGCTCTTCAGCGTAGATCATGGTGAGGCCCCGCTCGTCGATCAGCCGCTTCTCCTCCACATCGATGGCCCGAATGCCGACCCCCACCGGCCGGACACGGTCCACCACACGTCGCATCACGCACGCGTGGCTCCAACGGGTCCCGTGGAAGCGGTCGCGCAGATCGGCGTGGGCATCGAACTGGAGTATGGCCAGCTCGTCGCCCAGCCGGTCGGCCCAGTACAGGATCGGGACCTGGGTGATCGTGTGCTCGCCGCCCAGCGCGATGACGAGCCGGTCACCGTCCGCCGCTTCGGCGTATCGCTCGCGCAGTTCGCCGAGGGCGGCTTCCGGGCCGGCCGCGGTCAGCTCCAACGTCGGGTGAGTGTGGATGCCGATGCGGTACGGCTCGCGGTCGAGCTCGTGGTCGTACAGCTCGACGTGGCGCGATGCCCGCAGGATCGCTTCGGGGCCGTGGCGCGTGCCGGCCATATACGATGTCGTCGCCTCGTACGGAACGGGCAGCAGCGCCGCGGCGGCGCGCTCCAGCGCCGTGTGCTCTTCGCCCAGGCCGAGAAAGGAGTACGGGTCCTCCCAGGAATAGTCGGACATCGGCGGCTCAGGGAAGCAGCACGGCGGCGGTGACCACGCTCACCCACTTGCCGTCTTCGGGACCCTCGGCGGTCTGGGTGATGTTGCTCGTTCTCACGATCTTGCCCGACAGCTGCCATTGGGCACGCTGCTCGTCCCACGCCGTGTCCGGATCGAACGGCACGTCGAGTATCGTCGCCAGCATGCTCGCGGCGAGGTCCTCCGCGTAGTCGCCCGCCGTGCGCTCGTTCTGACCGTACTCGTGGTGCTCCGACAGGTAACCGAACTGGTTGGGATCTTTGGGGATCGCCACACCGATGCTCGACGCGATCAGACGGCTGGGCTCGTTGGTGTCGAGCCGCGACATGACGGCGAACGTGATCTGGCCGGGCGTCAGCTGCTCGAGGCCGTCCGCTCGCTCGATCAGCTCGCAGTGCGGCGGAAAGATCGAGGAGACGTTGACCAGGTTGTAGCGGGCGATGTTGGCGTCCCGCAAGGCCATCTCGAAGGCGGACAGACGCTCGCGATGAACACCGACGCCGCGGGTCAGGAAGATCTGGGTCGGGACAAAGGGGCTCGAACCTGGCACAGAGCCGTCCTCCATGAAAAGACGCGGCCCCGCGTTTTCGCGGTGCCGCGCCTACTACGGGATCATCGCGCCCGTCCGGGCCTCGCTCGACGGGCGGGCACGGCGGCTATTTCAGAGAGACTTTGATCCAACTCGGGCGATCAGTTCTGGCAATCCGGGCAGTACCCGATGAGCTCGAGGCGATAGTCGAGAATCTCGAATCCCTCTTCGCTGTCGAGCCCGCGGATCAGATCCGAATCGTGAGCGCCGACCACGTCCCGCACCTTGCCGCACCGGAGGCAACGGACGTGATCGTGATCGTCGGTGCGTCCGTCGTAGCGCGCCGAACCGCCGCCCAGCGGCAGCTTGCGGGCGACGCCCGACTCGACGAACGCCTCCAGCGCCTTGTAGACCGTCGCCAGGCTGATGTCCGGCAGGACCTCACGCACCTGGGTGAAGATCTCGTCGGCGGTGGGGTGCGTCGTCACGCCTTTTAGATAATGATAGATCGCCGCACGCTGCGCGGTGTGACGGTGGCCGCTGGCCTCGAGTGCCGAGCGCAGCCTCTCCTCTGTGGTACCCTCTGGTAGGGCTCGCATTCGTTCTATTCTCTATAGGGATTGCGGTTGCTGATGGTCCGGGGCATCGTCAAAGACCGACGACTCGATAATAGTACTGAAACTTATTTCTCGCTTCAACGCACTGTCAACTTGCGCCGTTCCCAGCGCGACACCCCGCTTCACACCGTTTCCGTTACCCCCACCGTTGCCATTGCCGCGGCCGTTCCCGTCGGCGAAGCGGGCCACTGCCTCCGCCCACGCCTCCGGGGCGCCGCCGACCTCGATGATCTCGGGCGTCCCCGCGTCGGCCAGGCGGCCGAGCAGCCGATCCGGGATGTCGGACAGCCAGCGCTGCGGTGCGGTCCCTTGTTCCCTGACCCGCTGCACCCAGCGAACTTCGTCGCTGTCCGGGTCGGTGAACTCGGCATCCATCTGGGCGGTGAGAATTCGGCGACGCTCCTCGTCACCGTCGAAGCAGACCAGGACCACGAACTCGCTGGTGATCTCGCGGTTGGGAAGCGGTGGGAAGACCCACAGCTCGTCGATCTTCGCGGTCGGGATTCGGCTGGCTATGGCCTGGAGTCGCGCATCGAGGGGCAGGGCCCGATCCGACCGGGAGCCCCGGTTCATCCCCTTCAGCAACATACGACGCCTGGAACCATTCCTACTCGAGTTCTTGCGTTGCCTGTTCACGTACCTCCCCCTCCCTGCCCACAACCCAGGCACCAAGGAGCTACCACCGGGTCGTCCCTCGGGCGAGTCGCCCACCCCGTCTGGGCCTAACTCCCGCTGGCAGACCGATATACGGCCTGAAACCAACCCGTCTAACTGCTAAGAAAATAAAGATCTTAGGGCCGTTGCGAAAGTGGCGGTCAGCGATCCCGCGCCACGGCCGCCCGGCAGGCCGCCAGGACCTCGTCGACCACCGCGTCCAGCTCGCCCGACATCGTCGCTCCGGCGGCCTTGGCGTGGCCACCACCGCCGAACGCGCGAGCCAGGGCCGCCACGTCGGTGGGGCCGGTGGAGCGAAACGAGACCTTGATCGTGCCGCCGTTCATCTGCCGAAACAAGATGGCGACCTCGGTGCCCTGGAGGTTCCGGAGGTGATCGATCACCTCTTCGTACTCGTCCAGCGCGCCGAAGGCGCCGGCCACCGACGCGTCGAGAACGGCCCAGGTGAGGCCCAGCTCCTCGTCGTGCTGCAACCGCTCCAACGCGGCGCGCAGCGTGCCCAGCTCGGCCCGGCTCAGGTTCGCGTACAGCGGCTTGTAGAGCGCCTCTGGATCGACGCCGGCCTCGAGCAGGACGGCGGCCAGCCGGTGCGTGCGCGCCGTCGTGTTCGAATAGCGGAACGATCCGGTGTCGGTCACCAGCCCCACGTAGAGCGTCGTGGCCGTGGCCGAACTGATCGGAGCCGCGGTCTGCGTCAGCACGTCATAGATCAGCTCGGCGGTGGCGGCGGCGTTCGGGTCGATCAGCTCCAGGTCACTCTCGATGCGAGCCGAGGTGACGCCGTGGTGGTCGATCACCACAGTCCGCTCCGGCGCAAAGAGCGGCTCGAACTCGCCCAGCCGATCGGGCTGCGACGCGTCGACCACCAGCTGGAGGTCAGCCTCCTGCAGCGCCTTCCGGCCCGCGTCGTCCGGCCCCAGCGGCTCAGCGCCAGGGGGCAGCAGGAACCGGAAGCGCTCGGGCAGCGGCGTGGCGGCCAGCAGGTGAACGTCCTTGCCCTGGCCCTGGGGACCGAAATGGTGAGCGAGCGCGCAGGCCGAGCCCCAGCCGTCGCCGTCGCCCCCCACGTGGGTGGAGACCGCCAGCGACCGGGCGTCCTCGAGGCGCTCGGCGATCCGGCGAGCCGCTGTCAGCCGGTGTGGAGGCGTGGCCGCGCCGGTCATCTCTGCCGGGCTGGAGCCGGGGCCCCTCATCTCTCCGCCCGTCTGCGGCGCCGCTCCTCCCTGAGCCGCCGGTGGACCTCGCGGTTCTCGATCCACGGCTTCCGCGCGAAGTAGCTCTTCGTCTCCAACGCGACCTTGCCGGAGAGCAGAAGCAGCGCCAGCAGGTTGGGGAGGATGACGATCCCGAGGAACACGTCGCCCAGCGTCCAGACCACCGCGAGAGTGAGTATGGCGCCGACGAAGTGCATCGTCACGAAAGCGAACTTGTAGGGGAGCACGGCCTGGTGCCCGAACAGATAGTTGGCGCAGCGATCGCCGTAATAGCTCCAGGCGATCGCCGTCGATATGGCGAACAGGAAGACGCTGAGCACCACGATGAACTTGCCCCACTCACCGGGTAGGCCGCGCTGGAAGGCGAGCATGGTCAGCGGCGCGCCGCTCTCGACGGCGTTGCCGTAGAGCGACGTGATCCGGGTCCCGTCGACCGCGATCGCGATATCGCCCTCTGTGTCGATGACGCCGTCGAACGGTTGCGTCTGCTCCGCATCCAGATAGAGGGCTTCGACCGGCACCTCGTGCCAGGCGAGCCGAGCGGCGCCGGCGCCGCTCTCGACGTAGCGGCCGGCCTCGATGCGGATCTCGGTCTCGGTCTCGAGATCGCGATAGCCGCCCTCGGCGCGTCCCACCATGTACGAGATGTCGCCGCGATCGAGGGTGATCTCGGTGGGGATCGTCGCGTTCCAGACCCCCGTCAGGATGATGACCAGGCCGGTCATCGTGCAGATGACGATCGTGTCGATGAAGGGCTCGAGCAGCGCCACCACGCCCTCGGAGACCGGCTCGTCGGTCTTGGCCGCGGCGTGGGCGATCGGCGCCGAGCCCTGCCCCGCCTCGTTGGAGAAGAGGCCCCGCCGCACGCCCCACATCATGGTGACCAGGAAGGCGCCCACCCCGGTACCCGCCACCCCCGCGGAGGGATTGAACGCCTCCCGGAAGATGAGGCCGATGCTGGGCATGAGCTCCTCCACGTTCACCAGGATGATCCAGAGCGCGCCCAGCACGTAGACGGCGGCCATGAAGGGCGCCAGGATCCCGGTGACCTTCCCGATCCGCGTGATTCCGCCCAGGATCACCGCCGCCACCACCGTGGTGGTCACGAGACCGCTGATCCAGAGCGGCACGCCGAAGTTGGTCTCCATGGCGTCGGCCACCGTGTTGGCCTGGATCCCGTTCCCGGTGAGGAAGGCGGTGATTCCGAGGAGGCTGGCGAAGAGGATCGCCAGCCACTTCCAGTTTCGGCCCAGGCCCCGCTCGATGTAGTACATGGGGCCGCCGGCCACCGTACCCTCCCAGCGACGGGACGCTTCGGTGGGGGTGGTGACGTCCCGGTAGTGCTGGGCCAGGGTGACCTCGGTGAACTTCGTGGCCATGCCGAGGAAGGCCGTCACCCACATCCAGAAGAGGGCGCCGGGGCCGCCCCAGTGGATCGCGATGGCCACGCCGGCGATGTTGCCGATCCCGACCGTGGCCGAGAGCGCCGTGGTGAGGGCCTGGAAGTGGGTGACGTCGCCGGTGTCCTCGGGGTCGTCGTACTTCCCGCTGGTGACCGCGACGCCGTGGATGAAGTGCCGGATCTGGACGAAGCCCAGCCGGAGGGTGAGAAAGACCCCCACGCCCAGGAGGCAGAGGACGACGAAGGGAATCTGCTCCTCGCCCACCGAGAAGCCGCGCTCCCACACGATCTCGCTGAGGGTGTTCACGAACCGTTCGAAGCGCTCCATTCCCTTCCCTTTGTCTTGGCGGGCGGTGGCAGGAGACGAACCGGAATCGAGGTCGTCCGCTCCGGGGCGGCCGCCCCCTCACGGAACGATCGGGTAGTCTGGCCCGAGCCTCGCCCCGAGGCAAGGCGCTCGGCGACGCGTCGGGGACTCTCTACAATAGGGGCCCCGGGATCCGACGTACAAACCGCACCGGGCTCGCCCACGCCCGGATCCCGGGGCTCAACGTCCTTCCCCGCCTCCTTCGGAAGGCACCCGGAAAAGGGCGTATCCCGGTCCCTGATCCACGAGTGCGAGGCACCGCTCGGCGAAGCCTCGGAAGGCGTCGAGCCCGATCAGCTCCCGGTCGGCTCCCCGGGCGAGGTAATATCCCACGGCGCCCGTGCTCGCCAGGACGTGGGTGATCCCCGTAGCGGAGAGGCAGCGTTCCCCGCCCTCGGTCCACGGCTCCAGCAGCGGCCAGTTCCTGAGGACATTGTCCTGGATCACCCGGGGATTCATGTAGAAGCCCCGGGCTTCCCAGAGGAGGAGCACCTTCCCGTCCTCGGGAACCGCGCCGTTGACGGCCGCGACCAGGCTGGCGTAGAAGGGGAAGGCGGCGCTCAGGTACCCTTCCGCGGAGACGAGGCCGGCCGCCTGCTCCAGGACCGGCGCCTGGCGGGTCCAGGTGACGGCGGAGCGAGCCGTGGGGACGAGGGCCGCGGCCGCCACGAGGACGAGGACCCCTCGCCGCACGGTCGGCTTCAGGGGAGCCCGGAGGAGGTCCACCGCGAGGAAGGCCGTGGCCACGGTGAGGGGGGCGAGGGCGGGAAAGAGGTAGCGGAGGTTGATGGCGGAAAACGGAACCACGACGATCAGCGCGTAGATCAGCGCCGGCCCTGCCAGGGCCGCCAGCGCCCGGCTCCGGGCCCGGAAGACCCACAGGGGCAGGAGGAGGAGGAGGGGGTTGGTGTGATAGTGGACCGCCTCCTGCTCCACGGTGAGGCGCTCGGGGGCCAGGAAGAGGTCCACGGGATCGAACGCCTGGCGCGCCTGGGCCAGGAGGTCGAAGACCCGGGGATCCACGCCGCTGGGGATCGCCGTGCTCCCGTAGAGCTCGGCGAGCCACGGCGGGATCATTCGCACGGCGAAGAAGGGGTAGAGGGGCGCCCCCAGGAGGATCGCGTTCTTGGCGAGCCACGGGAGGGCGGCCACGCCGAAGAGGAGAATCCCGAAGAGGGCGATCCGCCCCCGCCGCGCCCGTGGCTCCACGTCCCGGAACAGCGCCCAGAGCGCCACGGGGGCCAGGGCGGCGGCGTAAGCCAGGGCGTGGTACTTCACGCCCACGGCGAGGCCCAGGACGATCGCCGCCCGGAAGAGGTGGTCCCGCCGGGCGCCGGGCTCCAGCAGCGCCGCGGCCACGGCCCCGTGACCCACCAGGAGGAAGAGGGTGAGGGTGGTGTCCACCCGAGGGGTGACGGCCACGATCAGGATCCCCGTGCTCGCCCAGAGGAGGGCCGTGGCCAGGGCTCCGCTCTCCCCGTCCAGGAGACGACTCCCCACCGCGAACGTGGCGGCTGCGAGGAGGAGGGCGAAAAGCCCGTTCAGGAGCGCGACGGAGGCCGGGCTGCCCGCGGCGAGGAGGGGGAGATAGAGGAGCTGGGGCAGAGCCGTGATCGCCGCGTGGAGGTTGTCCTCGGGAAGGTGTATCCGCCCCGCCTCCAGCCAGGCCCCGGGAACCTCCAGATGGTACATCAGGGAGTCCCAGTCCCCGGGGGGAAGGGATCCGTGGACCAGGAGGAACGCCGCGGCGCACCCGGTGACGATCCCCGCCAGGCCCAGGAGCCAGCGGTCGCCGGCGTCCCGTCGCATCCGGGCCAGGGCCCGGGAGCCGAGGGCGGGGAGCTCCGTGACCTCCCGTCGAGCCACCGCGGCGATCCCCAGCACGAGGCCGAGGAGAACCCCGGGCCCCAGTGCGCCCAGGAGGCCCGCCGCCAGGATGAGAGACGCCAGGATCCCCGAGCCCACCACCGCCGAGTGGAGGAGGCCTTCCAGGGGGTCACCGGGCTCGAGGCCCCCCCGCCGGAGCGCGAAGCGCCCGGCGGCGACCGCTACGGCGAGGAGGAGGCCGGCCAGGGCGGCGTCGAAGAGGTGGTCCAGCACGAGGAGGGGACCCGCGTAGCCGGGACCCCGGGAGAGGACCTCCAGGTGGGCGAGGACCAGCCCGCCGACCCCCGCGGCGGCCACCGCAACCCGGGCGAGCCTGGCAGCCGGCGCCCCCTCCCGGCCCGGGGTCGGCCGGGGCGTCACCTCAGGCCACGGCCCTCCGGACTCACCCCAAGCTGCCCAGGGGCTCCGGCTCGTTCAGCAGGCGCGCGGCCACGCGCTCCACGAGGATCTCCCGGGCCCGGATCGCGATCTCGTCGAGGGAGGGGGTGTCCGAGAAGCGCTCCTCGATCCGCTCCCGCAGCTCGTCCACCGTGGGCACGTGGGGCAGGTGGATGTCGGCGAGGCGGGCCTCGGCCTCCTCCCGGGCCTGGCGCAGGCGGACCTTGAGCTCGTCCAGGCTCGGACGCCCGTCCCACGCTTCCCGGACCTGGCGGGCGATCGCTTCGGGATTCCAGCTCGCCGCCACCTCGTGGGCCACCTTCTCCACGACCTTGCGCCCCAGGCGCTTCTCGTTGGCGACGATCTCCCGGGGTGGCGCGCGCAGGTCCCGGACGAGCCCGATCCAGGAGAGGACCTTCAGCACGTAGTAGGTGATGTCGATCTCCCACCAGTAGAAGCCCTGGCGGGTGGAGCTCTGGTAGTGGTGGTGGTTGTTGTGCCAGCCCTCGCCCAGGGTGATCAGGGCGAGGAGCCAGTTGTTCTTGGACTCGTCGCCCGTGACGTAGCGCTGCTTTCCGTGGACGTGGGCCACCGAGTTGATCGAGAAGGTCCCGTGGTAGAGGATCACCGTGCTCACCAGGAAGGCGACGAGCCAGAGCCACCCGCCGACCAGGAAGCACGCGGCCCCCAGGAGCGCCGCCGGCAGGTAGGGATGCCGCTCCAGCCACCTCAGCTCCGGATAGCGGGTCAGATCCGGCACCGAGGAGTAGTCGGGCTCGGCGTTGCGCTGGGAGAAGATCCAGCCCACGTGGGAGAAGAAGAAGCCGGAGTGCTTCGGGGAGTGGACGTCCTGGGGCGTGTCCGAATGGAGATGGTGGTGCCGGTGCACGGCGGACCACCAGATGACGCCCCTCTGGGCGGAGCTCTGCCCGATGAACGCCAGGATGAACTGGAAGAGCCGGCTCGTCTTGTACGAGCGGTGGGAGAAGTAGCGGTGGAAGCCGGCGGTCAGCCCCCACATGCGGACCACGTAGAGGGCCACCACCAGGGCCACGGCCCCCCAGGTCCAGTCCACGAGAAAGGCGCTCACGAGCGCGGCCACGTGGACGAGGACGAAGGGGATCGCCGCCGGATAGATGATGTCGTTGTGGGGCTCGTCGTGGTGATCGTGGTCGTGGGGGGTGTCGACCGGGCCGGGCGTTCGTTCGCGGGCTTCGTTCGTCACGGTTCGTGCTGGCTCTCTCTCGGGGGTCGCGTGGATCGTCCGGTCGCCCCGGCCTGCGGTGGCCGGTGCGGCCAGAGGTAGAATCTAGAGGGTCGCCTGCCGAATGTCAGGGGCACGGCCCGCCCCCCCTCGGCGATCGACGCGGCGAAAGACGCTCCCCCCGGCTTCGATCCGGGAGACGCTCCCGTCGGCGTCGAGCACGAAGTTCAGGAGGAGGGTGCCCCGCCAGCGGGCGTCCCACGACACCCGGAAGGTGTCGTAGTGCCAGTGCTCCAGCGCCCCGGTGAGCCGGCCGTAGGTGGCCCGCAGCCCGCCGTCGTCCCGGGTGATCGTCACCGTTCCGTAGAGGGGATCGGCGTAGGTGCCGGCATAGCGTTCCATGGGCAAGCTCGGATCGGTGCCGGTGGCCCGCTCGGCTCGCCGGGCCTCGGCGATGGAGTCCTGTCGGGCCGCGAGCTCCCCGTACAGGTCGCTCAGCTCGGCGCTCCAGTCCCGGGGCTCCTCGTCGTCGTAGAGGTCGAAGACGCGGTACATGAGGGCGTGGCGGAGCTCGGCGTGGTCCCGGTTTCCCAGGACGTAGACGCCGAGGCCCTCCTCCCGGACGAGGCCGGCGATCGCCACCATCCCGTCGATGCTGCCGGTGTGGAAGTCGACCTTGCGGCCCTCGTAGTCGTGCTGGAACCAGCCCAGGCCGTAGGTCGTCCAGTGGGGACGGGTGAGACGGGTCGTGGGATAGAAGCCGTTCCGGACGATCTGCTGGGGCGTGAAGAGCTCCTCGCAGGTCTCCGGCTCCAACAGCGCCTCCCCCTCCTCCGTCTCGCATCCCCGGAGGAGGAACCCGAGCCACCGGGACATGTCCCCCACGCTGGACCAGATCGATCCGGCGGCGGCCACCGGGTCCACGCTGCCGTTGTCGATCGCCACCAACTCGCCGTCCACCTCGTCGTGGGGCGTCGCCACGTTCGAGCTCCCCTCCGCTTCGGCCAGGGAGGCGACGGAGCGGCGCATGCCCACGGGCCCGAAGACCCGGGCGCGGACGAAGGCCTCCCACCCCGTCCCGCTCACGGCCTCGATGAGCTCCCCCGCCGCCGCGTACATGATGTTCTGATAGACGAAGCCGGCCCGCAGCGAGTAGGCGGGCTCCACGTGGCGGAGGCGCTCCACGATCTCCCGGGTGTCCGCCTCCTGCTCGTACCAGAGGAAGTCGGCGTTTCCCAGCCCGGCCCGGTGGGTGAGGAGGTCCCGGACCCGGACCTCCCGGGTCACCCAGGGGTCGTGGAGCCGGAACCACGGCAGGTGCTCGACGACCCGGTCGTCCCATCCCAGCGCGCCTTCGTCCACCAGCATTCCCACGGCCGCGGCGGTGATCGCCTTCGTCGTGGAGCCGATTGCGAAGAGGGTCTCGGAATCCACCGGGGCGTCGGCCCCCAGCTCCCGGACCCCGTAGCCCCGTGAGAACAGCACCCGGCCGTCCTTCAGCACCGCCACGGCGAGGCCGGGAACCTCCCACGCCTCCACGGCCCCGGAGACGTAGGCGTCGAATCCGGAGAGGGGATCGTCGGGCGCGCCGCCCTCCTGGCCGGCGACCTCGGAGCCCGGGGCGAGGAGGGCGACCAGGATGGAGAGAGCGAGGACGGAGGAGGGAGTGTGCGGCGCGGAAGCGCCGGTGGTGGACGGGGGGTTCACGGAATCCTCTCTCCTATGGCTTCGGCTTCGTGCCCCGGGTGGCCCGGGCGGTCAGCGGATCCTCGGGCCAGTGGTGCTTCGGATATCGGCCCTTGAGGTCCTTCTTCACCTCGAAGTACGCATCCCTCCAGAACGACGCCAGGTCCGTGGTGACCTGGACGGGGCGCCGGGCGGGGGAGAGGAGCTTCATGGTCAGGGGGACTCGGCCCCCGGCGATCCGGGGCGTCTCGGTCCAGCCGAAGACCTCCTGGACCCGCACGGCCAGCGCCGGCGCCTCCGGGTCTCCGTAGTCCACGGCGATCCGGGAGCCGCTGGGCACCTCGATCCGGGTGGGAGCCAGGTCGTCCAGGAGCCCGCGCGCTCCAGGGGGGATCCGGGAGAGGAGGGCCTCGCGCAGGTTCAGCGCGGAGAGGTCGTCCAGAGACCGCATCCCGGCGAGAAAGGGCGACAACCACTCGTCCAGGGTCTCGGAGAGGTCCTCCTCCGAGGCGTCCGGCCAGGTCTCCGGATCGATCCCGTGGAGGAAGTGGAGCCGCTCGCGGAGCTGCCGGGTCTCCCTCCCCCAGGGCAGGACGCCCAGGCCCTCCTCGCGAATCCCCTCCAGGAGGGCCCCGGAGACGGCGGCGGGGTCCGGCCTCTCCAGAGGGGATTCGGTCAGGACCAGGGCCCCCAGCATCCGTCGGCGCCGGGCTCGGACCCGGCCGGCCCGGCCGTCCCAGACCACCTCCTCGATCACTTCGATCTGGTCCGAGAAGAGCTCCTCGACCTCGGTCTCCGTCACGGGGGCCGCCCGGAAGATCCGCGCGTCGGCACCGCTCCCCTCCACCTCCGCCGCCACGATCCACTCGCTCCGGGAGAGGGCCTGGGCCTCCCGGAAGCGAGCTCCCCGCCCGCTCCGGAGGAGATAGCGCCCCCCTTCCCCCTCCCGCACCCGCCCCACCCGATCCGGGTAGGCCAGGGCCGCGAGGACGCCCGCCTCCTCCACGGCCGCGGCTCCGACCCCCCGCCCCTCCGGGACGCCCATCTTCCGGCGCCAGTGGCGAGCGTCGCGCAGAGCCCGGATCAGGCGGCCCCGGTCCACCCGCTCGCCCCGAACGGCCCCGGGCGGACCGCCCGCGTCCCGGGCCCGGCGCATCGCCTCCAGGCGGAGCCGGAGATCCGCGTCGGGGGCCCGGCCCTCGCCCCGGAGCACGTCCCGGTCACCGAGGAGGGCCGCCAGGTCGCACGCCGCCGCCCCAAGGCCCCGCTCCCTCCCACGGACCAGCATGTGGGCCAGCCGGGGGTGGAGGCCCAGGTCGGCGATCGCCCGGCCGTGGTCCGTCACCGCTCCCTCGGCGTCCACCGCCTCCAGCTCCTCCAGAAGCTCCTCGGCCTGCTCGTACGAGGAGGTCGGCGGAGGGTCGAGCCAGCGGAGCTCCTCGGGCCGGGCTCCCCAGGCCGCCAGGTCCAGCGCCACGGGGGCCAGGTCCGCCTCCAGAAGCTCGGGCCGGCGACGGGGGACGAGACCCCGGTCCTCGGCCTTCGTCCAGAGGCGGTAGCAGACCCCGGGGGCGGTCCTCCCCGCCCGCCCCCGGCGCTGGTCCGCCGAGTCCCGGGAGACGCGGATCGTCTCCAGCCGGGTCATCCCCGTCCCCGGGTCGAAGCGGGGCACCCGCATGAGGCCGCTGTCCACGACCACGCGGACGCCTTCGATCGTCAACGAGGTCTCGGCGATCGAGGTGGCCAGGACCACCTTGCGCCCGCCGGGAGGGCTCGGCGCGATCGCCCGGTCCTGGGCCCTTCGGGGCAGATTCCCGAAGAGGGGGTGGAGCTCCACCTTCCGGGGGAGGCCGGCCTCCTCGAGGCGCTCGGCCGTGCGGCGGATCTCTCCGGCCCCCGGGAGGAAGGCGAGGACGTCCCCCTGGTCGCGCTCCAGGGCTCCCAGGATCGTGTGCGCCACGGGCGGCTCGATCCAGCCCTCCACCGGACGCCTCCGCAAGCGCGTCTCCACCGGATGCCGCCGACCCTCGGCCCGGATCACCGGCGTGCCGCCGAGAAGCTCGGCCACCGGCTCCGGATCCAGGGTCGCCGACATCACCAGGACCCGGAGGCCCGGCCTCAGGAGGCGGCGGGCCTGGAGGGTGAGGGCCAGGCCCAGGTCCGCGTGGAGGGAGCGCTCGTGGAACTCGTCGAAGACCACGGCGGCCACCCCGTCCAGCGCCGGGTCCGACTGGAGCATCCGGGTCAGCACGCCCTCGGTGACCACCTCGATCCGGGTNNCCTCCTCCTCGCCCAGGAGCTCCGACATCCGGTCCGCGGCGGCCCGGGCCGCCAGGCGGCGGGGCTCGAGGACCACGATCTTCCCGTCCTCCAGCCAGGGAGCGTCCAGGAGCGCCAGGGGGACGATCGTCGTCTTCCCCGCCCCGGGGGGCGCCACCAGGACGGCGCCTCCCCGGTCGCCCAGGGCTCCCTCCACCTCGTCGAGAACGCCGGCGACGGGGAGGTCGGGCAGGGTCACGGGGCCTCGCCCACCGCCTCCAGGAACGCCTCTCCGTAGCGCTCCAGCTTCACCGGGCCCACCCCCGAGACCCGGAGAAGCTCGCCCGGGGTCGAGGGCCGGCGCCGGCTGATCTCCCAGAGAACCTTGTCGCTGAAGACGATGTACGCCGGCACGTCCCGCTCGTCGGCCAGGCGCTTCCTGAGGGTTCGGAGCCGCTCGAAGAGCTCCCGGTCCTCGTGGGACG
>JABAHQ010001088.1_pt1 | contig 74341 bp, 72 predicted proteins | sample 7062091 | NCBI WGS metagenome assembly JABAHQ01 (sample SAMN14534359, study PRJNA622989) | marine sediment metagenome | biome: marine biome [ENVO:00000428]; feature: marine pelagic biome [ENVO:01000023]; material: deep marine sediment [ENVO:00002113] | place: India: Gulf of Kutch | collected...
AACAGGACACCGCAAAACCGAAGTCAAAAGTAAAAAGTCAAAAGGCAAAAGTGGGCTGGTTCTGCCTGCGTGTCGAATGTTGAGTGCTCCGCGACAAACGTTCAAGTCCGGCGCGAATGGCGAAGGCACGGGTCAACCCGCATCCGCCCCCTTCGACTTTTGACTTTTGAATTTTCACTTGAATTTTCACCTTCCTCGCATGAACAACCGATCCAGCTCCTCGACGCTGAGCTGGCGCCAGGTGGGCCGGCCGTGGTTGCACTGTCCGCTGCGCTCGGTGCGCTCCATGTCGCGCAGCAGGGCGTTCATCTCGGCGGCGCTCAGGCGGCGGTTGGCCCGCACCGAGCCGTGGCAGGCCATGGTGGACAACACCTCGTTCAGCGCCGTGCCGATGCGGTCGGTGCCGCAGTCGGCCATGAGGTCGGCCAGCACGTCGCGCACCAGGGCCCCGGCATCGGCGTCGCCCAGCACCGCGGGCACCCGGCGAATCACCAAGGTCTCGGGGCCCGCGAGATCCACCTCGAAGCCCAGCTCCGCAAACCTGTCGGCGTGTGCCTCGGCGGCGTCGGCCTCGGCGGCGCTCACCGCGAGGGACACGGGCACCAGCAGCGGCTGTGAGCAGATGCCGTCCCCGGCCCGAGCGGCCTTGAGCCGTTCGTAAGTAATGCGCTCGTGGGCCGCGTGCATGTCCACGATCACCAATCCCTCGGCGTTCTGGGCCAGGATGTACAGGCCGTGGAGCTGGCCCAGGGCAAAGCCCAGGGGCGGCACCGCCTGATCCGTGGGCGCCGCGGCATCCTCGGCGCAGGGCGCCGGCTGGCCGTGCAGCGCCCCGTAGGCGGCCAGCTGCTCGCCCACCGCGAGCCCCATGGCCTGCTGCCCCCCCGCCGGGGCCGGGCGCACGCCCCCCCGGCCCGCAGCGACGCCGGCCGAGACCAGGCACTCGGGCGGATGCTCGCCGGGGCGAAGCCCCGCCACCGCGTCGTGCACGGTATGGAACAGGAAGTCGTGCACCATGCGCCCCTCGCGAAACCGCACCTCGTACTTCGCGGGGTGGGCGTTGACGTCCACCAGCTTGGGGTCGAGCTCCAGGTACAACAGGTAGGCCGGCTGGCGGCCGTGGTAGAGCACGTCCTGGTAGGCCTGGCGCAGCGCGTGGGCCACCAGCCGGTCGCGCACCATGCGCCGGTTGACGAAGAAGTACTGCCGATCGGCCTGGGCGCGGGAGAAGGTGGGCAGCCCCAGCCAGCCCCGCAGGCGCAGGCCGGCGGCCTCGAAATCCAGGTGCACGGCGTGGTCCATGAACTCGCTGCCCAGTAGCTGGCGCACGCGCCTGCACTGTGCGTCCTCGCCGGTCGCGGCGGGCAGCTCGCACACCCGGCGGCAGTTGTGGCCCAGGCGAAAGGACACGTCGAAGCGACCCATGGCGATGCGCCGCACCATGGCCTCGATGTGGGCGAGCTCGGTCTTGTCGGTGCGCAGGAACTTGCGCCGGGCAGGCGTGTTGTAGAACAGGTCCGCGACCTCCACGGTGGTCCCCGGCGGGTGCGCAGCCGGCCGGGACTCTCCCGCATCGCCGCCGCAGTCGGTCTCCACCCGCCAGGCCTGCTCCTCGCCGGCGGCGCGCGAGGTCAGGGTCAGGCGCGACACCGACCCGATGCTGGGCAGGGCCTCGCCGCGAAAGCCCATGCTGGTCACCCGCTCCAGGTCCTCGAGGCTGGCGACCTTGCTGGTGGCGTGGCGGCTCAGGGCCAGGACCAGCTCGTCTCGGGGGATGCCGCAGCCGTCGTCGCGCACCCGCATGCGCAGCTTGCCGCCCTGCTCCACATCCACCTCGATGCGCCGGGCCCCGGCGTCGAGGCTGTTCTCCAGCAGCTCCTTGATCACGGAGGCGGGGCGCTCGATGACCTCGCCGGCAGCGATCTGGTTGATGAGCTGAGAGGGCAGGCGCTGGATCGGCATCGGCGTCGGCGCGGGTGGCGGGTCGCTCGACCTATTGTGCCACCGCCGGCGCGTTGCCTACCACCAGCCCCACTATGGCTTGCTTTCCGCAAATGCGAATCGTTATCATTACTATCTTGTGGGACTCAGAAAAGGGGGGACCGTTCCGTGCCAAAGGCCCATGGCCCGCATGTCCGGCGGACCGCGGCCCGCTGGGTCGCCATCGTGTTGCTTCCAGTGTCTGGCGCCGTCGTCGCCGACGTGCCGCAACCGCGCCACGGCACCGTGCCCGGGGTGTCCGACGAGGCGGGGGTCGAGGGCGGGCTCGTCTTCACCGCACAGGGCGCCCGGGATCCGCGGGTTCACACCGAGGCGCTACTGTCGGCCGACCTGGTGGCCCGTATCCCCCAAGGGCCCGGCATGTGGACCATCTACCTGGAAGGGGCCACCTCCCCACGAGGAGCCGGGGTGTCCAGCCGGCTGGTGGAAGCGAACGCCGACGCGGGCACCGCCCTGGACGGCAACGGGCAGGGCCGAATCCAGCTCTCCGAGCTCCACTACCGCTTCCCATTCGCCGGCAATACCTGGTGTCTGGGCATCATTGATCCCTCGGGGCCGCTGGATGGCAGCGACGTGGCCGGCGACGAGACCAGCCAGTTCCTGGGCGCCAGCTTCGTGCGCAATCCGACCATCGAGTTCCCGGACTACACCCTGGGCGGCTGCCTGCACCGCGAGACCCGCGGCCGCGTTCCCGGGCTCAAGGCAGTGCTCGCCAGCTCCCACGGGCTGGCGGACAACCCCCGGGCCTCCTACGCCCAATTACTGGACGTGGACGAGAACGAGAAGGGGGTGTTCGCGGCCGGCGAGCTGTACTGGCAGCGTTCCGGCCGCACCCTCCGCCTGGGTGCCTGGACGCACACGGCCGACCATGCGCCCCTGGACGGGTCGGCCGGGGACGCCCGCAACTTCGGGGCCTATGCCCTTTTGGATGCACCGCTGGGTCCGGCCCGGTGGAACCTGCGCCTGGGGCGGGCCAACGAGGCGGTATCGCGGGGGGCCGGCTTCGCCGCCCTGGCCCTGGGGCTGCGCCGCGGCCGCTTCACCTTGGGGGCGGGCCTGGCCCGGCTGGGGGCCTCATCGGAAGCCGCGGGCGCCGACGACATGCTCCACGCCGAGGTCTACGCCCGCTACACGGTCAACCGCCGGCTGCACGTCACGCCCTCGGTTCAGCTCATCCGCAACAGCAACCTCGCCGCCTCGGATGGCGAGCTCGATGACGAGCAACTGGTGTGGGGGCTGCGGGTGAACGTGGGTCTCTAACCCGCATATCTCACCGGGCGGCCAACGGCTGCCTCGCAACATCCTGACGCGCAGAACCCAGGGTCAGCTGTCGCTGCCCGCGGGGATCTTAAGCACATCGCCCACCCGCAGCAGGTCCCCCTCCAGGCCATTGGCCACGCGCAGCCGCTGCAGGCTGACATCGTAGCGCTGGGCGATGGCCGACAGGGTATCGCCGCGCGCGATGACGTGCTGGCGCCGGCGCCGAAGCGCCAGGACCGTCCCGGGGGGCGGATTTCGGTTGAAGTAGCCGCGCAGCCCGCGCAGGATGGCCTGCGCCATGCGCTGCTGGTGGCGCGCGCTGCGCAGCTTACGCTCCTCGCTGGGATTGGAGATGAATGCGGTCTCCACCAGGACGGACGGGATGTCCGGTGATTTGAGCACAACGAAGCCGGCCTGGTGCACCCGATGCTTGTGCACGCGCCCCACCCTCTTGAGCTCATCCAACACATGGTCCCCCAGCTCCAGGCCCGCCTCGATGGTGCCGGTGAGGGACAGGTCCAGCAGCACCTGGGTAAGCAGCTCGTCCTTGTCCTCCAGGCTCACCCCGCCGATGAAATCGGCGTTGTTCTCCCGGTCGGCCAGCCAGCGCGCCGCCTCACTGCTGGCGCCCCGCTGCGACAGCGCGTATACCGACGCCCCGCGGGCCGCCGGGTGGCGAAAGGCGTCGGCGTGGATGGAGATGAACACGTCGGCGTGAGCACGCCGGGCTGCGGCCACGCGCTTGCGCAGGCTCACGTAATAGTCGCCGTCTCGCACCATCACCGGGCGCATGCCCGGCGCCTTGCGCACCAGGGCCTCCAGGCGCCGGGCGATGGCCAGCACCACGTCCTTCTCCAGGGTGCCGTGACGCCCCGCGGCACCCGGATCCTCCCCGCCGTGCCCGGGATCGATGGCCACTACCACCTCCCGAGCCCGGTCCACAGGCCGATCCAGGCTCTTCACGGGGCCAGGGCGCCCTTCGTCCCTATCGTACAGGTCCACCACCAGGCGGTGACCGTACTTGCTGTTGGGTCTGAGCACGAAGCTCTTGGGGCGCACCGGGTTGCGCAGGTCCAGCACCACTCGCAGGTCGATCTTGTCGCGGGGGGCATAGCGCAGACCCTCCACGTGACCCTTGCGGAAATCCAGGCCCTCCAGGGTGCCGCGCAGATCGGCATTGGACAGGTCGATGACGATGCGCTCGGGCTTGGAGAGGGAAAACAGGTTATGGCGCACCGGGGCGCTGATGTCGAACACCACCCGAGTATGGTCCGGGGCCGCCCATACCCGAGCCCCCTCTACGACCGCGGGCTCGGCCGTCGCGGCGTTGGCCACCAGGAGCCAGACCATCGCGCCGATTATTGTTCTCATGGAGCGCACCCCACGCCGCTGGCTGAAGGCAATAGCCCAATTTTAGGTAAAGATAAAACATTTTACCATGTAATCCAATAGATACGCCGCAAACTTGTTTTCGCACCTAAGGTTTCGGGCCGACCTCCTTGGCCGGTGCGAAGAAGACCAATGCGGAAAGCACCCGTTCCCCGGCCGCGGTGGCCGCCCCCAGGCGCGCCCGGCGCCCGGCCGGCTCGTATTCGATGTCCACGGTGACGTCTGGGGGCGGAAGTGCTCCGGACCCCTGTTCCGGCCATTCCACCAGCACTACGGCATGCCTCGACTCCAGCTCATCCAGCCCCAGGTATTGCAGCTCGTCCGGGTCGGCCAGCCGATACAGGTCCAGGTGGTACACCGGTTCGGGGGCCAGATCCTCGTAGGGCTCCATGAGGGTGTAGGTGGGGCTTTTCACCGCGCCCCGGTATCCGCGCCCCCGCAGGAAACCGCGCACCAGAGTGGTCTTGCCGACCCCCAGGTTGCCGCGCAGATAGATGCGCAGGGGCCCGCTGGCGGCCCGTGCCAGGGCCGCGCCCAGGGCCTCGGTGTCCTTCGACTGGGCGAGCATCAGCTCCATGGTCGGTCAGCTTGGGATCGAGGGCCGGGGAAAAGCCTGTCGCTGGATCGAGGGCGCCACCGCGCAGACCGTTACCGCCCTACACCCCGGCAAGCCCATGGGGTCCGTCGCCCCCCGGGTCACCGGCGGCCACGGGATTGACGAGGGTGCGCAGCGGCCCCATGAGGTCCAGGGCCAGCAGACCTCGCTCGCCGCCGGCCCGCGCCGCCGCATCGCCTGCAACGGCATGCGCGTAGACCCCGGCCCGGGCAGCCTGCTCCAGGCCGAGGCCCTGGGCCAAGAACCCGGCGATGGCGCCGGTGAGCACATCGCCCATGCCGCCGCTGGCCATCCCCGGGTTGCCTGCATCGCAGAGGCAGGTCTGGCCCTGGGGGGCGCGCACCAGGGTGCCCGCGCCTTTGAGCACGCTGACCCCCCCGAAGGCCTCGGCCAGCGCCTCCACGGCGGCGAATCGATCCGCCTGGACCTCATCAGCCGTGCAGCGCAGCAGCCGGGCGGCCTCGCCGGGATGGGGGGTCAGCACCCAGCCGCCCCGGGCCGAGGGCTCGGCGGCCAGCAGGTTCAGCCCGTCGGCGTCCACCACCAGCGTGGCGCGGCTGTCCAGCACGGCCCCCAGCAGCTCCGCCGCCCAGGGCGAACGGCCCAGCCCTGGGCCGATGGCCACCACGTCGGCCCGGGCCAGGAGGGAAACCAGGTCGCGGGCCCCGCCCACCCCGCGGCACATCAGCTCCGGGCGCGGGCCGGTGATGACGGCCACATGCTCGGCCCGGGTGGCCACGCTGACCAGGCCCGCGCCGGTCCGGGCGGCGGCCTCCCCCGCCATGCGCGCCGCCCCGGCCATGCCGTAGTCCCCTCCCACCACCAGCACGTGGCCGCAGCAGCCCTTGTGGACGGTGCGCGGGCGCGGGGGCAGCAGGCGCGCCAGGGTCTCGGGGCCGATGCGCCGGGCCGAGGGATGGGAGGCACGATAGACCTCCTCGGGCACCTTCAGGGCGTCGAATACCACCTGCCCGCAGTGCTCCGGCCCCTCGCCGGTGAACATACCCTGCTTGAGCCCGATGAAGCTCACGGTGATCTGGGCGCGCACCGCCGCCCCGAGCACGGCCCCCGTATCGGCGTGCAGCCCGGAGGGCATGTCGACGGCCAACACCGGCCTGCCCAGCCGGTTGACGGCCTCGATAGCCTCGCGCCAGGCGCCCTCTACGGGACGCTCCAGGCCGGTGCCAAGCAGGGCGTCCACCACCACGTCAGCCGCCTCCAAGGCCTCGGGGGCGAAGGCCTCGGTGGCCCCGCCGCTCGCCCGCCAGGCCTCGGCGGCGCGCAGCGCATCGCCGTCCAGGCGGCCGGGGTCGCCTAGGGCGAGCACGGCGACCTCCAGCCCGGCCTGCCGCGCCAGCCGGGCCATCACATACCCGTCGCCGCCGTTGTTGCCGGTACCGCACAGCACCGCCAAGCGCCGCGCCCCCGGCCAGCGCCGGCCCAGGGCCTCGAACGCCGCCCGCCCGGCGCGCTCCATCAGCTCGCCGCCCGGGATGCCGGCCACCTCGATGGCGCGCCGGTCCAGCTCGCGCAGCTGGCCGGCGCGGTACAAAGACTCGGGTAATGCCGTCATGATTGCTCGCAAACGATGCCCTGGGCGCGATTATGGACCAGGCGCTGCGCGCAGACCACGCCCGCCCCGCCCGGTGATACAGTACTAGCTCGCATATCTCGCCGGGATCGCGGGAGCAGGCGCCGGGTGAGCGGCGGGATAGGAGCCGCGAACGTCCGTCCAGGGATGGCCGGGCCGGACTTCATCGCCACGCAAGACTGCGTGGCGATGAAGCGCGTTCGTAGGCGCCGCTCTGGAGCGAAAGTGGTAGCTGTAGCTAGCACTTGGCCGCTCACGCACATCCCTGTGCTTCGCGGCATAGGTACGTCCTGTACAAAACCGAAGAGCAAGCCTACGGGCGCGAAGACAAGCCTGAACCGCGATAGGACAACGGCGAAAACAGTGTGTCATTGCCCTATACCAACCACTACGATATGTCTAATTCCCATTGCAGTTCAGGATGTTGTGAGGCAGCCGTTGGCCGCCCGGTGAGATATGCGGGCTAGCGATGGCCGAGCCGCAGAATCGAACCGAGCCGGACTACGCCGCCCTCGCCTCCGAGATCCGGCGCTGGGGCCGGGAGCTGGGCTTCCAGCAGGTGGGCATCGCCGACACCGACCTGAGGGAGGCCGAGGCCGGCCTGCTGGCCTGGCTCGACCGGGGCTTTCACGGCGAGATGGGCTACATGGCACGCCACGGCACCCGGCGCAGCCGGCCCACGGAGCTGGTGCCGGGCACCCTGCGGGTGATCTCGGTGCGCATGGACTACTGGCCCGAGCCGGCGGTGGCGCCGGACGCCGTCCTCGGCGTCCCCGGGCTGGGGTATGTCTCGCGCTATGCCCTGGGCCGCGACTACCACAAGCTCATGCGCAAGCGCCTGCAGCGGCTGGCCGAACGCATCACCCAGCGGATCGGACCCTTCGGCTATCGGGCCTTCGTGGACTCTGCGCCGGTGCTTGAGAAGGCCCTGGCACAGCGAGCCGGCCTGGGTTGGGTCGGCAAGCACACCAACCTGCTGAGCCGCGACGCCGGGTCCTGGTTCTTCCTCGGGGAGCTCTACACCGACCTGCCTCTTCCCGCGGACCCGGCGGGCGACGAGCACTGCGGCACATGCCGTGCCTGCATCGAGGCCTGCCCCACCGGGGCCATTGTCGCGCCCTACCGGCTGGACGCGAGGCGCTGCATCTCCTATCTCACCATCGAGCTCGACGGCCCCATCCCCGAGGACCTGCGCCCGCTGCTGGGCAATCGGATCTACGGCTGTGACGACTGCCAACTGGTCTGCCCCTGGAACCGTTTCGCCCGGGCGAGCGCCGAGCCCGATTTCCTGCCCCGCGGCGGCCTGGATTCACCGCGGCTGGTGGAGCTGCTCGCCTGGGGCGAGCAGGAGTTCCTGCACCGCACCGAGGGCTCGCCCGTCCGGCGCATCGGCCACGAGCGCTGGCTGCGCAACATCGCCGTGGCCCTGGGCAACGGGCCGCCCCACCCCGAGGCCGTCGCCGCCCTGCGGGCGCGGGTCGCCCACCCCTCGGCGCTGGTGCGCGAGCACGTGGCCTGGGCCTTGGAGCGCCTGACCGGCGGGGAAGCGACCGGCGATGGGTCCTGAGGGGGCGTGCAACTATCGATTGCTGATCCGCATGGAGCGCCCCGGCCGTCTGCCCGTCGGCCGGCTGGGGCGCTTTGCCTTCCCCGCGGGACACTATGTCTACACGGGCAGCGCCCGGCGCAACATCCGGGCGCGCCTGCGCCGCCACCTGGCCCGCGGCAAGACCCTGCGCTGGCACATCGACTACCTGCTGGCCGCCCCCGCGGCCCAGGTGGTGGACGTGGCGGTGTTCGACGAAGAGGAATGCGCGGTCAACGCCGCCACCCCGGGCCGGGTGCCGGTGCCCGGCTTCGGGGCCGGCGACTGCCGGACCGGCTGCGGCGCCCACCTCAAGTACCTTGGGCCGATGTGCGGGGAAAAAAGTCGCACGAACGCAGCGCATCGCCTGTCGCCCTGCGGGCACCCGGTGGCGAGTAGCCAGTAGGCAGTAAACAGTGGACAGGCCGAGACGCAAAGGACGCAAAGAAGAAGGCTCTTCTGGCGGGAGACAAACGTCGAGTCGGGCGCCGGAGGCGCAAAGATCGCGACAAGAATGTCGCTCACCGGTTCTGGCACCCGTGCAAATATGCCGGTGGGAGCGGCTTTCCAGCCGCGACCAGCCGCCGGTGACAGACTCCACGCCGGTCGAGGAACGCAGAGGCGACAAATTGATCGCCTCTTCACCTTCTCCTGTTTTTCTACTGATTACTGTCTACTGTCCACTGTCTCCTTTCGACTGTTGTCTGCTGCCCCTAGGGCGGTTCGCCGAAGGCGAGCCGCCGTTCATGCCCCGACGCACCATCGGAGGTGGCTTGCGCTTGCGCGCAAACCATTCTCGCCCGCTTTCGACTTTCCTTCACGTCCCGCACCGCGCCAGGAAGTGATTGATCAGCCCGTTGGTGGAGGCGTCGTGCCCCGTTACCGGCCGGCCAGCCTGCAGCTCGTGCTGGACGACCCGGGCGAGCTGCTTGCCCAGCTCCACGCCCCACTGGTCGAAGGAGTTGATGCCCCAGACGATCCCCTGCACGAACACCTTGTGCTCGTACAGGGCGACAAGGGCCCCCAGGGCGTGGGGGGTGAGCTTGTGCACCAGGATGGAGTTGGTTGGGCGGTTGCCCTCGAAACAGCGGTGCGGCACTAGGGCGTCGACGCGCTGCGCCTCCAGCCCCTGGGCCTCGAGCTCGGCCCGGGCCTGCCCGGCGTCCTTGCCATTCATGAGGGCCTCGGTCTGGGCGAAGAAGTTGGACAGCAGCAGCTCGTGGTGGCGGCCCAGGGGGTTGTGGCTGACCACGGGGGCGATGAAGTCGGCGGGCACCAGGCGCGTGCCCTGGTGGATGAGCTGGTAGAAGGCGTGCTGGCCGTTGGTGCCCGGCTCGCCCCAGACGATGGGGCCGGTGGCGTAGTCCACCGGCTCGCCGCCGCGGGTGACGCCCTTGCCGTTGCTCTCCATGTCCAGCTGCTGCAGGTAGGCGGGCAGGCGGTGCAAGTACTGGTCGTAGGGCAGCACGGCGTGGCTCGCAGCGCCGAAGAAGTCCGTATACCAGATGCCGAGCAGACCGAGGATCACCGGCATGTTGCGCTCCAGGGGCTCGGTGGCGAAGTGCTTGTCCATGGCGTGGGCCCCGGCGAGCAGCTCCTCGAAGCGGTCCATGCCGATGCAGAGGGCGATGGACAGGCCGATGGCCGACCACAGGGAGTAGCGCCCCCCTACCCAGTCCCAGAATTCGAACATGTTGGCCGTATCGATGCCGAACTCGCCCACCGCCTCGGCGTTGGTGGACAGGGCGGCGAAGTGGCGCGCGACGTGCTTGCGCTCACCGGCCGCGCGCAGAAACCAGTCGCGGGCGGTGTGGGCGTTGGTCAGGGTCTCCTGCGTGGTGAAGGTCTTGGAGGCGATCAGGAACAGGGTGGTCTGCGGGTCCAGCCCCTTCAGGGTCTCGGCGATGTGGGTGGCATCGACGTTGGAGACGAAGTGCACGTCGAGCTGCGGGTGGCGATAGGCGCGCAGGGCCTCGCAGACCATGACCGGGCCGAGGTCCGAGCCGCCGATGCCGATGTTGACCACGTCGGTGATGGGCCGGCCGGTGTAGCCCGTCCACTGCCCGTTGCGCACCTGCTCGGTGAAGGCGCGCATCCGATCGAGCACGGCGTGCACCTTGGGCATGACGTCCTCGCCGTCCACCTCGACGGCCCCCCCGCCGCGGTTGCGCAGGGCCGTGTGCAGCACGGCGCGCCCCTCGGTGGTGTTGATCTTCTCGCCGGCGAGCATGCGCTCGCGCCAGCGCTCGAGCTGGCGCTCGCGGGCCAGCTCACAGAGCAGCGCCACCGTCTTGTCGGTGATCCGGTTCTTGGAGTAATCCAGCAGGATCTCCCCCCAGCGCAGGGAGAAGCGCTCGAAGCGCTCGGGGTCGGCGGCGAAGAGATCGCGCATGTGCACGTCGGCCATCTCTTCGTAGTGGCGGGTGAGCGCCTTCCAGGCGGCGCTTTCGGTCAGGCCGGACATGGGCCCTCCTGTCGCGTGCGGCCCCGCGCGGGGCAACGGCCCCCATTACACCCGCTCGCGCGGCGCCGATCAATGCGCCTCATTCGCCGTCCAGGGTGTTGCGCCAGCGCTGGTCGTCGCGGATGAACAGGCGGCTGGCCTCGGCAGGCCCCCAGCTGCCGGCCGGGTAGGTATGGGTGAACTCGCGCTCGCTCTCCCAGACCTTGAGGATGGGGTCGACCACCGTCCAAGCCCACCGGATCTCGTCATGGCGCAGGAACAGGGAGTGGTCCCCCTCGATCACGTCCAGCAGCAGGGCCTCGTAGGCGTCCAACTGCACCTCCTCCTGGGCGCAGTAGCTGGCGTCCAGCCGCGCGGTGCGGGTGCGCATCTCCAGGCCGTGCTCCTTGACCTGCAGCTCCATGCGCAGGCACTCGTTGGGCTGGATGCCCATCACGACCCAATCGGGCTCCACGCGCTCGATGCGGGTGTCGCGAAACAGCTGCTGGGGCGGGTGCTTGAAGCGGATGCTGATCAGCGAGTTGTCCTCGGCCATGCGCTTGCCGGTGCGCAGGTAGAAGGGGATGTTGCGCCAGCGCCAGTTGTCGATATAGAGCATGAGCGCGGCGTAGGTCTCGGTGGTGCTGTCCGCCGCCACCCCCTCCTCGTCCCGGTAGCCGCCCACCGCCCCCTCGTCGAGACGCCCGGCGGCGTATTGGGCGCGAAAGGCGTGGGTATGCACCGCCCGCTGGGCGATGGGGCGCACGGAGCGCAGCACCTTGACCTTTTCGTCGCGCAGGGCCTCGGCCTCCATGCAGGCCGGCGGCTCCATGGCCACCAGGGTGAGCAGCTGGAGCAGGTGGCTTTGCACCATGTCGCGCAGCGCCCCGGCCCCGTCGTAGTAGCCGGCCCGCCCCTCGATGCCGCGCGACTCGGCGTGGGTGATCTGGATGTGATCGATGTGGTTGCGGTTCCACAGCGGCTCGAGCATCAGGTTGGCGAAACGGAACACGAGCACGTTCTGCACCGTGCCCTTGCCCAGATAATGATCGATGCGATAGAGCTGCTCTTCGCCAAAGCTGCGGTGCAGGTGCTCGTTGAGCAGCTCGGCGCTCTGCAGATCGTAGCCGAAGGGTTTTTCCACCACCAGGCGCCGCCAGCCCGCCTCCTGGGCATTGAGCCCGGCCTCGGCGAGGCCGTCGCTCACCGCGCCGAACTGTGCGGGCCGGATGGCCAGGTAGAACACGACGTTGGCGGGCAGCTCGGGCGCCTCGGCCAGCCACTGGCCCAGCTGGCCGAAGACGTGCGGGTCGGCGATGTCGCCCCCGAAAAAGTGCAGCCGTTGCCGGAAGCGCTCCAGCACCTCGGCAGCGATGCCGCCGCGCACGCGCCCTTCCAACGCCCCGGCCACCCGCTCGCGCCAGTGCTCGGAGTCCCAATCACGGCGAGAGACGCCGACGACGGCCATGGCCTCGGGCAGCCGGCCGGCGGCGTCGAGCTGATACAAGGCAGGCAGCAGCTTGGAGGTGGCCAGATCGCCGGTGGCCCCGAAGATCACGAAGGTGCAGGGGTCGAGCATCTCGGGCAGGTCTCCGGATGGGGCTCAGCGCTCGGAGGGCTGCACGGCATGACCGCCGAAGGCGTGGCGCATCATGGCCAGGGCGCGCTGGGCGTAGCCCTCCTGGTCCTGGCTGGCGAAGCGCATCTGCAGGGAAAGGGTGATCACCGGCGCGGCCACCCCCTGCTCGACGGCCTCCTGCACGGTCCAGCGCCCCTCGCCGGAGTCGGCCACCACCGGGGCGATGTCGGCAAGACCCTGGTCCTCGGCCAGGGCCTGGGCGGTGAGGTCCAACAGCCAGCTGCGCACCACCGAGCCGTGGCGCCACAGCTCGCTGATCTGGGCCAGATCCAGGGAGAGCTCGGTCTTGCCGCGCAGCAGCGCCAGCCCCTCGGCCAGGGCCTGCATCATGCCGTACTCGACGCCGTTGTGGATCATCTTGGTGTAGTGCCCGGCCCCGCCCGGACCCACGTGGGCCCAGCCGCGGTCGGGCGCCGGAGCCAGCACCTGGAGCGCGGGCTGCACCGCGCGCACCGCCTGCTGGTCGCCGCCCACCATCAAACAGTAGCCCTGCTCCAGGCCCCAGATCCCGCCCGAGGTCCCGGCATCGACTAGGTGCATCTGGTGCTGGGCGAGCCAGGCGCCGCGCCGACGGGTGTCCCGATAGTTGGCGTTGCCCCCGTCCACCACGATGTCCTCCTCGGCGAGCAGCGGCACCAGCTGCCCCAGCACCTGCTCCGTCACATCGCCCGCCGGCAGCATCATCCACACCACCCGCGGTGCGGTGAGCTGCTCGATCGCATCGGCCAGCGAGCGCGCCGCGAGCACGCCCTCCTCCCGAGCCAGCCGCTCCACGATATCGGGGCTGCGGTTCCAGCCCACCACCTCGATGCCCCCGCGGCGCAGCCGGCGCGCCATGTTGGCGCCCATGCGCCCGAGCCCAATCATCGCCATGCGCATAGCTCAACGTCCCGCGTTGCCGTGCAAGTCATCACGCGGCCCCACGCCCCGGAGGCCGTCGTCATCCATTATAGACATCAGCCCGCCGGACCCGGCTCATGCCCCGCCGCTTCCCAGTGCAATCAAGCGGTGTTCGGTCCATAATGGCGCGCGAATCCGACCGCAGCCCGGGAATCCCCGTGAAGATCCTGTTCGCCACCAGCGAGACCCAACCCCTGATCAAGACCGGTGGGCTGGCCGACGTCAGCGGCAGCCTGCCGGCCGCGCTCAACCGCCTGGGCGAAGACGTGCGCCTGGTCCTGCCGGCCTATCGCGGGGTCGCAGAGGCGGCCGGGGCCCTCGAGAAGGTGGCCGAGCTGGAGCTGCCCGGGGCGACCCGGCCGGTGCGCGTGCTCGAAGGGCGCGTGCCCGAGAGCGGCGTGCATCTCTACCTGGTGGACTCGCAGCGCCACTTCGACCGGCCCGGGGCTCCCTACACGACAGCCGACGGCAGCGACTGGCCCGACAACGCCCAGCGCTTTGCCCTGTTCGCCCGCGCCGTCCGCGCCCTGGCCCAGGATCGCGCAAGCCTGGGCTGGGCGCCGGATGTGGTACACGCCAACGACTGGCAGTGCGGGCTGGTGCCGGCACTGCTGTCGCGGGACCCCCGGCGTCCGGCCACGGTGTTCACCATCCACAACCTGTCCTATCAAGGACTGTTCCCGTGGAGCACGTTCCAGGACCTGGACCTTCCCTACGACTTCTGGTCCCTGCACGCCATGGAGTTCCACGGCAAATTCTCGTTCCTCAAAGGCGGGCTGGTGTTTGCCGACCGGTTGACCACGGTCAGCCCCACCTACGCCCGGGAGATCTGCACCGCTCAGTTCGGCTACGGGCTGGAAGGCCTGCTGCAGCACCGGCGCGACGTGCTGTATGGCATCCTCAACGGGGTGGATTACAGCGCATGGGACCCGCAGCACGACAAGCTCATCCCGTGGAACTACTCCAGCAGCACGCTGTGCGACAAGGTGCTCAATAAAGCGCCGCTGCTGGACCGCTTCGGGCTCGAAGAACAGCCCAACACCCCGGTGATCGCCATGGTCAGCCGCCTGGTAGAGCAAAAGGGCATCGACCTGGTGCTCGCGATTCTCGACCAACTAATGGATCAGCCTCTGCAGCTGGTGATCCTGGGCACCGGCACCAAGCCGTTCGAGGACGCGCTGCGCGAGGCGGCCCGGCGCCACGACGGTCTGGGCGTGCACGTCGGCTACGACGAGGAGCTCGCCCACATGATGGAGGCCGGCGCCGACATGTTCCTGATGCCGTCGCGCTTCGAGCCCTGCGGACTGAATCAGATGTACAGCCTGCGCTACGGTACGGTGCCCATCGTGCGCCGCACCGGCGGGCTGGCCGACACCGTAATCGATGCCGACAGCGCGCACCGCCGCGACGCCACGGCCACCGGGTTCGTGTTCGACGAGCCCACTCCCCAGGCCCTGTACCACGCCATCGAACGGGCCCTGCTGCTCTATGAGAACGCGCCGGCCTGGCTCAACCTGATGCACAGCGGCATGCGCCACGACTATAGCTGGGAACGCAGTGCCGCAAGCTATCTTGACCTCTACAGCGATGCGACAGCCACGAGCGCCGCGGCAGCGCCCTGATCCGGCGCCGACGACGAGGACGGCCCTTTGCATATGACCACACCACAAGCGACATTGACCCAGCCCCGGGACAAGGAGCTGCGCTCGCGGGTGAAGCTGCTCGGACAGTTGCTGGGCAACGTGCTGCGTGCCCACGCCGGCGAGGAGGTGTTCGACACCGTGGAAACCCTGCGCAAGGGCTATATCCGCCTGCGCAGGGGCGCCAGCCCGCCGCTTCGCGACCGACTGGCGGCGATCATCCGCGACATGGACGTGGACACCGTGCGCCACGTGCTGCGCGCCTTCAGCATCTACTTCAGCCTCGTGAACATCGCCGAGGAGGACTTTCACCACCAGCAGCGCCGGCGCCAAATCCGCAGCGCGCAGCCGCTGTGGACCGGCTCCTACAGCGAGACCCTGACCGACTTCATCGTCCAGGGGGTCACCGCGAGGCAGCTGCAGAGCCTCATGGACCGGATGGCCTACATCCCCGTGTTCACCGCCCACCCCACGGAGGCCAAGCGGCGCACCATCATGGAGGCGCTGCGGCGCATCTTCCTCGCCACGGAGCGCCTGGACGACAACCGCCTCGGGCGCGCCGAGCGCCGGGCGATCATCCAGGACCTGCAAAACCAGATCCAGGTGCTGTGGAAGACCGACGAGGTGCGCGTCCACCGGCCGCAGGTCCGCGACGAGATCCGCAACGGGCTTTACTACTTTCGCGAGTGCCTGTTCGCGGCCGTGCCCGATGTGTACCGCAACCTGGAGAAGGCGCTGCATCAGACCTACGGCACCCGAGACGACGGCACCCCGGCGGTGCGCGTGCCGAGCTTCCTCCGGTTCGGCTCGTGGATCGGCGGCGATCGCGACGGCAATCCCTTCGTCAAGCCGGCGACCACCGAGCTCGCCCTGCGCATGCAGTCGGTGGAGATCCTGCTCGAGTACCTTCGCCGCGTCAGCGAGCTCGGGCACATCCTCACCTTTTCCAGCAAGATGGTGCGCCCCAGCGAGGCGCTGCTGGCGAGCATCGAGCGCGACGAGCGCGATTGCGAGAAGGCCTTCGCCGAGAAACCCTACCGCTTCAGCCAGGAACCCTACCGGCGCAAGCTGCACCTGATGCACTACCGTCTGCAGCACAACCTGCGCACCCTGCGCAAGCGCCTGGCGGGCGAGCTCACCAAGACGCCCAAGGCCGGCTATGCCGCACCCGGCGATTTCATCAACGACCTGTACCTGATCCGCGACTCGCTGTACGGGCACGGCGACGGCAACATCGCCGAGGGCAAGCTCAAGGACCTCATCCGCGTGGCGGAGACCTTCGGCTTTCACCTGGTCCAGCTCGACCTGCGCCAGGAGTCCTCCCGCCACAGCGAGGCGGTCGCCGAGGTGCTCGCCCACCTGGGCGCGAGCCAGGCCTACGGGGAGCTCGACGAGGCGGAGCGGATGCGGGTGCTGGCCGAATCGCTGGCCCACCCGGCCACCCCCAGCCTGGACGGCGAGGCCCTGAGCGAGCCTACGCGCGAGACACTGGAGGTGTTTCAGGTCATGGCGCGCCTGCGCCGCGAGATCAGCCCCGAGGCCTTCGGCAGCTACGTCATCTCCATGACCCACTGCGCCAGCCACGTGCTCGAGGTCCTGTATCTGGCGCGCTTCGCGGGTCTGGCCGGCCACGACGGTGAGCACTGGTACTGCAATATCCGCATCTCGCCCCTCTTCGAGACCATCGAGGACCTGGCCCATATCGAGCGGGTGCTGACGACCTTGCTGGACGACCCCACCTACAAGTGCCTGCTCGAGGCCTCGGGCAATACCCAGGAGGTGATGCTCGGGTACTCGGACTCCTGCAAAGACGGCGGCATCCTGGCATCGGCCTGGAGCCTGTACGAGGCCCAGAAAAAAATCATCGCCCTCACCGAGGCCCGGGGTGTGGTGTGCCGGCTGTTCCACGGGCGCGGCGGCACCATCGGACGCGGGGGCGGACCGACGCACGAGTCCATCGTCGCCCAGCCGCCCAACACCGTGCACGGCCAGATCAAGTTCACCGAACAGGGCGAGGTGCTGTCCTACAAGTACAGCAATATCGAGACCGCCATCTTCGAGCTGACCATGGGCGTGACCGGGCTGCTCAAGGCGAGCCGCTGTGTGGTCCAGACCATGCCCCACGATCGCAACGACTACATGGGCATCATGGACGACCTGGCCCGCGAGGGCGAGGCCGCGTACCGGGATCTGACCGATCGCACGCCCGAGTTCCTGGAGTATTTCTACGAGGCCACACCGGTGAGCGAGCTGGGCCTGCTCAACATCGGCTCGCGCCCCACCCACCGGATCAAGGCGGACCGCTCGAAGGAGTCGGTGCGCGCCATTCCCTGGGTGTTCGGCTGGGCCCAGTCACGACACACCCTTCCCGCCTGGTACGGCATCGGCGCCGCGCTGCAGGCATGGCGCGCCAAGGACCCGTCGCGCCTTGCCAAGCTGCAGACCATGTACCGGGAGTGGCCGTTCTTTCACTCCCTGCTGAGCAACACCCAGATGGCCTTGTTCAAGGGCGAGATGGACATCGCCCGCGAGTACTCCCGGCTGTGCCGCGACGCGCGCGCCCGCGAGCGGGTCTACGGGCGCATCCGCGAGGAGTACGAGCGCACCGTCACCCAGGTGCTCAACGTCGCGGGCACTCACGGGCTGTTGGAGGAAAACCCGCCGCTGGCGCTGTCACTGAGCCGGCGCAACCCCTACCTGGATCCCCTCAACCACATCCAGGTGGTGCTGCTGGAGCGCCACCGGCGCGAGCGCCCCGAAGAGGGGGCTGAGTCGGCGTGGCTGGACCCGCTGCTGCACTCGGTCAACGCCATCTCCGCGGGCATGCGTAACACGGGCTAGGAGCCTGTCCGAGTAACCATGTCACTACTGTGGCCGTGTCCTTTCGGCCCAAATTTCCGATCGTTCTCGTCACGTAGTCCCCGCTATGCTCCTCGAACGATCGGAAATTTGGCCTCGAAATTCCACTCGCCTCGCTACGCGCAGATCACTCGGACAAGCTCCTAGCGCCCGGCGGCCTTCCTCGAAGGCTTGGCCTCGCTCGGAACGGCACCGGCCTTCCAGATGGCCATCCATTCCCCCCGATAGGGCCGCACCAGCCCGGGACCGCTTGCCGGCGGCAGCTCGTCGAAATAGCGCACCACGTAGCCGCCGGGGTGGGCGCCCACCCACGCGCCCACCTCGCCTGCCTGCACTACGTCGAGCGGGCGGCGCAACCGGCCCAGGAATTGATACTGGCCGTGGTACTTGCCCACGTGGGCCACAGGCACCCCGCGAGCCTCCAGCTTCGCCAGGTAGCTCGCCGTCGGTCGAAGGTCGTAGATGCGCTGCGTGGCCTGGAACAGCGCCCCGCTGATCAGGGCCGCGGCGACCGCACCGGCCAGGCCCACCGCCCCGGCGGCGCGCGGCACCGGCCGCGGGGGGACGACCACCAGGGCGATCGCCACCAGCACCAGCGCCGCGCCCCAGGCGGGGCTGAGGTCTTCTGCCCCGGGGAGCGCCCGGGCGCCCAGCAGGCGCGGCAGAGAGATCAACGCCGCGCCGACGACGGCGATGGCGGCCGCCGGCCCGGCCCGGGCCAGGCGGCCCGCCGGCCCCTTCAGCTTGTCCAAGCCGCGGGCGGCGAGCAGGGCGAGGGCCGGGAACAGGGGCAGCAGGTACTGGGGCTGTTTGGCACTCAGGGCGCAGAACGCTGCGAACGCAGGCACCAGCCAGGCCAGGGCGAAGCGCAGACCGGGGTCCCCGGCGCCGCGCAGGCGTGCCAGGCCCCGCCACAGCGGGGCCCAGACCGCCCAGGGCAGCCACAGCGCCGGCAACAGTGGAAGGTACCACCACCAAGGCCGGCGGTGGGCGAAGCTCTCCACCATGCGATCGGCGGTCTGGTGCCAGAGGATTGCCTGCTCGTAGTCGGGCCCGCCGGCCCTGGCCGCCGGCAGGACCCATGCCAAGGCCAGGGCCACAGCCAAGCCCACGGCCCCCAGCAGCGCGGCATACCACAGCAGCGGCCGGCGCCGCGCGGCGGCGCTCCACCAGGGACCCAGCAGGGCCGGCGCCACCACGTGCAGCACCACCACCGGGCCCTTGACCAGGATGCCGGCCCCGACGGCAACGCCGAACACCAGCCACGGCAGGGGCCGCAGGCCCTGCGCGGCGGACCACAAGGCGAGCATAGCGGCCGCGACCAGGCCCGCGAGGGGCATGTCGAACATGGTCATGGGGGTGAACACGGCCCAGAACAGGCCGCCGGCCAGCAGCCACGGGGCCATGGCGGCCACAGCGGGCCGGATCGGCCACAGGCACCGCGCCAGCGCCCGGGTCGCAGCAAGGCTCCCCAGGGCGAACAGCGGCGGCACCAGGCGCGGCCACCACTCGTTGACGCCCAGGCCCCACCAACCCAGATGGAACAGCCAGAACAGCAGCGGCGGCTTGTGGCTGTACGGGGCACCGTTGAGGTGGGGTACCAGAAAATCGCCGCGCAGCCACATCTCCCAGGCCACGCTCAGATAGCGGGTCTCGTCCAAGGGGACGGGCCCTCGCAGGGCATAGCCGACGGCGACCACCGCGAGCCAGGCCAGTACCCAGCCGCCGCCAGACCAGGCGCCCGTCATGGGCCGCCGACCTCGGGGTCCAGCCTGCGGCGCTCCTGGGCGATGAAATAGAGGTTGCGAGCGTAGATGAATACGCCCGTGGACTGGCCGACGATGAATACTGGATCGCGGCGATGGATAGCGTAGGTCAGAAGGGTCAGCCCGCCCGCGATGCTGAAGTACCAGAAGGCGACCGGGATCACGCTGCGCCGCTGGCGCTCGCTGTAAAGCCACTGCACCAAGAAGCGCATGAAAAACATGGCCTGGCCCGCAAACCCGATCCCCAACCAGATCCACTCGGTGGTACTGAGCTCACTCCAGGCCATCTACGGCGCACCGCTGGACTGGGACAGGATGGGATCCTCCTCGGCGCCGGCGGCCTCCGGCCCGCCCGGGTCGCTTCTGGCGCGACCGGGGGCGGCGTCCAGCTTGGGCTCCAGGCGACGGCGCTGCAGCCATCCCACGCCCGCCAGGTCGACCAATCCGGCCCACAGGCGGTTGCGTACGCCGTACTTGGACTGGCCGCGCATGCGGGGGCGGTGATTGACCGGCACGTTGACCACCTGCCCCCCAGCCCGGATGAACAGTGCCGGCAGGAAGCGGTGCATGTGATCAAACTGGGGCAGCCGCGAAAACGTCTCGCGCTCGAACAGCTTGAGCCCGCAACCGGTGTCGGGACAGCCGTCGCGCAATACCGACTGGCGCACGCCGTTCGCCACCCGGGAGGATATCCGGCGCAGCCAGCCATCGTGGCGCTTACGGCGGATGCCCGCAACCAGCAGCGGGACGCCGCGCGCGCCTTGCCTCACGCTGGCATACAGGTTCGGAATGTCGGCCGGATCGTTCTGCCCGTCACCGTCCAGGGTGGCGACCCACGGCGCGCGCGCCAGGCGCACCCCGGTGGCGATGGCCGCGCTCTGGCCGTAGTTTTGCACGTGCCGCGCCGGATACAGGCGCGGCACCGATCGGCGCAGCCCGGTGAGGATCTCGAACGTCGAGTCGCTGCTGCCGTCGTCCACCACGATGATCTCGTAGTCGAGGCGGCCCTCGAGGGCACCGCGCACCTCATGCATGAGGGTGGCGGCGTTCTCCGCCTCGTTGAGCATGGGGATGACGACCGAGAGTTCCATTGACGGTCCTGATACCGGCAAAGACCGCGGTCCGCGGTTTGATGGGGAGCTGCATGGCCCCGCTGATGAGAGGCGGCATGTAGTATAGCAAAAGCCCGCGCCCATCCAGCTAACCGGCGCGCCTGCGCCACACCAGCGTACGGTTGTCGGCGGGCATGGCGCGATCGTCCTCCGGCTCCAACCTCACCGCTTGGGCGAGGTCATGTAGATCGTCCACATCGCGGATCCCGCTGTTGGGGTCCCGGGCGCGCAGCCAACCATCGAAGCGGGCGTTGCTCTCACTGGTATAGCGCCCGTGGTAGTTGAACGGACCGTACAGACAAAAGGGGGCGTCATTGTTCATGACGCGGGCGAGGCCCTTGAACATGGCCTGCACCTCGGGCCAAGACATGATGTGCACAGTGTTGGCCGAGAACACCGCATCGACCCGGGCCACCGGCCAGCGACCCATGGTCACGTCCAGCTCCAGTGGCGTGCGCACGTTAAGCAGCTCCGCCTCTTCGACCCAGGCCGTGATGCCGGGCAGATTCTCCGCCACGTCCGCGGGCTGCCACTGCACGTGGGGCAGGTGCCGGGCAAAATACACCGCGTGCTGACCCGTGCCGCTCCCGATCTCCAGCAGCATCCCGGGCCGGGTGTAGACCTCGCGGATCACCGCCAGGATCGGGTCGCGGTTCTGGTCACAGGACTCGGCGTAGGGCTTGGGCTCACGCGCCCGGCTCACGGCGCCGCGCCGAGCAAAGGAAACGGCTTCATGGGCGTTGCCGCACGTCGCTCCGCTATCATGAGATAACTATAGCGCGCGGCAGCCCGGACAAGGAAAGCCCGGCGCCATTCTCTTTGCCGGCATGCGGCCTTGGACAAACGCCCGGGGAAACCATCGGGTGAGGGCGTCGGTGTGCAACTATCGTGTCGAGTGACCTTCGGGCCTGCCGTTGCGGATCAACAGACCGGAGGTGGATACGCGCACCTCGAAGGTGGCCGCGCGGTCCACGGGCACGTAGCTGGCGGAGCCGTATTCGGTGTCCACGAGCGGGCTCAGCAGCGCGTAGCGACCGCGCAGATCGAACAGGTCCAGCAGCCCGTCAGAGGTGAGGGCATAGACGGTGCGCTCGCCGTTGCGCTCGTGCTTGAGCTGCGTGTAGCGCCCGGCAATCCGATCGAGCTTGTAGGCTGTATGCAACCCCAATACATTGGCAATCGGCTTCCACTTCAGGATCTGGGCGTCCACGTAGAGCTGGTCGCCGACCAGCTTGTACACCGCCCGGCGCCCGTCGGGAAAGTGTACCGTGGCCAGGAAATGCCGCCCGCCCAGAGGCTCCGTGGTCACTCGGGCCGCCACCTGCTCCCGGGTGAAGGCCCGGTAGCCCTGTACCGCCACGCTGAGGGTCCCCGCCAGGGCGGCCCCGGCCAGCAACAGCATGCCCAGGCTGAAGGCAGTCAGGCCGCCGAGCAGCCGCCGGCGGCGCAGCGCCGCCACGGCAGCGATCAGCAAGGTCACACTGAGTGCGGCCAGCACCAGGGCGAGCAGGGTAAGCGGGCTCCACATGGGGTCGGCTCCTGACGGGCGTCGGGGTCTCGGTTGGCTGCGCGCATTTACGGGACAGCCCCTACCGCAGGGCGGCTCAGCCGCGCACCCCCAGTATATCTGTTGTCACTTCGAACGAGCCCGCGGCCCCCGTCACAGTTCGCGCGACCTCCGCTGCGGCCCGCTGAACCCTGTACGGGTCCAATCAGTGCAGGGCCGGGGCTCTGCGAAGCGGCTTGCCCACAGCGAGCGCAAGCGGGGCAAGGCCCCGCTACCCGATCCCACCACCGATGCGATCCAACCCCAAGCGCCGAAAACGGGGCAGACATCGGGATTGGCGTCTATCTCGGCCCGGCGCGGCTGATTACTCAGCTACCGGCTGGATTCGGGCTCCAGGGCTCGCCCTGACGGGTCCTCGCGATGACGCGCGCTCGTATACCACAGCCGAGTGCCCGTGCCCGTCTCCCGCGCCACCCAGACCAGATGCAGCCACCCGGCCGAATCGAATGCCAGCACCGGATGGGTCTGGTCGCCGGGCCCCGTTGCGCCGGGCACCGCCAGGTCGTCGCTCCAGCCCTCGGGGCCGCGCCAGGACATCCACAGGTCGGCGCTGCCGTCCCGGGGATCGTCCCAGGCGACTACGACTCGCCCGTCGGGTCCCAGCGCCGCATCGGGGTGCCATTGGGGGGTGTGCTCCCCGAACAGGTCCTGGACCCTCTCGTTGGGTCCGAAGCGCCGACCGCCGTCGCGGCTGTGCGCGGCATAGATATCGTAGCCCCCCTCGAAGTAGCGCTTGTCCATCCAGGCGGCGGCCACCCGGCTCCCCGCGCTGGCCAGGGCCACTCGGGTGACGCCGGTGCCACGCCCGAAGCGGGCGCTGCGCGGCGGCAGCTGCTCGTTCAATTGACGCAGAGCCCCGAAGCTCTCGCCGTGCAGCGCATGACTGTAGTACAGGCGGGTGTGGCCGTGGCGCCTATCCTCCCAGGCCACGGTCACGGCGCGGCCGGTCACAGCCAGGGCGGGATAGAGCTGCTGGTCGGTGGGCGGCGCCGGATCCACGGGGTCGGCGCCGGCAACCTGCAGCCGCTGTCCCCGGATCGCGAGGCGCCCTACGACGATGCGATACAGACGCCCCTCGCGCCGGGCCCAGGCGGCATAGGCCTCGCCCCCGGGGCCGATCCCGAGGGTAACCTGGGCCGCCGGCCCGACGTCCAGGCGCTGCGGGGGACCCAGCGTGCCGGGGGCGGCGACGCGGGCCCAGACCGCCCCGGCCTGCTCCCAGGCGACCACGAAGCGCCCGCTCGCCAGACCCACGATAGCCGGCGCAAAGGCCTCCCCTCCGCCGCTTACCGGTACCGGCGCCTCAAAGCCACCGCCATCCAAATCCTTGAACGCCACATGCGCGCGGGGGGTCCCCGAACCGTTGTCCTCCCAGGTGACGGCCAGGGTGGTGGCGCTGACCGCCAGGCTGGCGCGCCCAGCCGACTCCAGGTGGTGGAACACCCCTGGGCGCGGCGCGCCGGTGACGGCCAGGGGCTCAGCGAACTGCCACCCCGCGGCATTCCCGGCGGCGGCCAGCGACAGCCCGAGGGCGACCGCGAAGGCGTGCTCACGGCGTATCCGACAGGAACTCGGTGATGGTCTGGTGGCGATAGTGTCCCTCATCGACGAAGCGGTGGAACTCGCGAAAATCCTTCACCGTCTTGAATCCGGGAGCCCGCAAGATGAGCTCGCCGTCGGGCTCCAAGTAGACGAACACGGGGGTGGCAAACACATTCAGGCGGGCGCCGAGCTCCATCTCGGTGATGCGCTCACCACTGGGCAGTTGCAACCGCTCGCCGCTCTCGGCGTCCACGTAGACCAGGACATAGTGGCGGATAAAAAGTGCCTGCAGCTCCGGGGCCGAGAACGTCTCCCGGTTGACCTTTTCGCACCACCCGCAGCCATAGCGGCCGAAGTAGAGGAATACCCGCTTGCCCTCGGCCTGGGCACGCCTCAGCCCCTCGTCGTAGGAGACGAACGGATAGCCCTCGGGGGGATCGGCCCCGGCCGGCGTCAGGGAGAGCGACGCCGCCAAGGCCAAAACCGCGGCTGCGTGGGTTCGACGCATGGACATGGCCTCCCCGCGGCGCGCGCCCTGCACCGCCCTCTACCATTGTTATCGGCCCCCGCGGACCAGGCTATAGCGACACGCTCGGACGGCCACCCCCTCACGAATGATGGCTAATCTGCCCGCGGGCGGCCCCGTTCATCAACGTCTCGAATTGCGCCCGATCGACATGGATGAGCTCCTCGTGGTCGCCGGCCTCCAGATAGACCTCAGGCTGCTCCATGAGGGCGTCGTCGACGATGGTGTCTATGCCGTAGGCCGCCCCCACGGGTGGGACAGCGCCGGGGTCGCAGTCGGTGAACAGGTCGGTCAGCTCCTGTTCCACGGCCAACCCGAGGATGCGCTGGGTCTGGTGGTGCAGCTTGCCCAGGTCCAGGCGGTGAGTCGAGGGGATCACCGCCATGACATAGCCGTTGTCGTCTTCCAGGATCACCGATTTGGCCAAGCGGTCGCCCGGCACGTGTGCTGCGGCCGCGGTGCGCTGGGCCGATTCCGTGCGCGGGTGGCTGACGACATCGTAGGCGATGCGGTGGGTGTGCAAGAACTGCTCGAGCGAGTGTGGGATGGCCATGGGGCACCTCCTTGCGTCCGCGGGACGAGCGCAACGGGACGCGGTCGGGGGGAAAGCGCTGCGCCGAGGCAGCGGGCAGCATCACTGAACTAAATAAAGCACGCCCCCGGAAGGTTGCAATCGGGGCTTGGGGCTATACGACCTGCACCGGGATGGAATTGCCGCGCCGGACCACTCGGTTGCCCTCATCCACGTAAATCAGGGTCGGCCGGAACTCGGCCAGCTCCTTGGCGTCTACGGCGGCATAGCTGCAGATGATCACCCGGTCGCCCGGGCTAGCCTTGCGGGCCGCGGCGCCGTTCACCGATACGGTCCCGGAACCGTCCAGGGCGCGTATGGCGTAGGTGGTGAAGCGTTCGCCGTTGGTGAGGTTATACACTTGGATCTGCTCGTACTCCCGGATGTCGGCGGCATCCAGCAGTACGCCGTCGACGGCGCACGAGCCCTCGTACTCGAGCTCCGCGTGGGTGACGCGGGCGTGATGCAGCTTGGCCTTGAGCATGGTCCGCAACATGATAGGTACCCCCCAACCGCGAGGAGCCTCGCAGTATATCAGTTGGGTGCGGCCATATTCACCCGAAAGTCGCATCGACAACGGCGTTGGGTGCGGGTGAAGGCCTTCGGCTACGGCATCTGTTCTCCGCGAGAAGGCGCCGGCCGCTCGATCGCGGCGGCGGTAAGGTCGAGTGCGGGGAGCCTTCCGTAGGGTGAGCGGCGCAAGGCCCCGATGCTCGGTCGATTTATGCAATGACCGGGGCCACCCTGCGCACGGCCAGGTTGTCTATGAGACGTGCCGCCCCCAGGTATGCCGCGACCAGGATCACCAGGTCGCGGTCCTCGGGGACCGGGGGCTGCAGGTCCGGCCGGCGGATGGCGACATACTGGGGGCGAAATCCTGCCGCGCGCAACGCCTCGAGGGTCTCGGCCTCGATGGCCGCGAAGTCGGGGTGCGGACCCCGCAGCCGCCCGGCGGCCTCTTGCAGGGCAGCGTAGAGCCGCGGGGCGCGCGCGCGCTGCTCGGCGGTCAGATAGGTGTTGCGCGAGCTCATGGCCAGGCCGTCGGGCTCGCGCACGGTGGGCACGCCGATCACCTGCACCGGGAAATCGAGATCGGCGGCCATGCGCCGAATGACGACCAGCTGCTGGTAGTCCTTTTCGCCGAACACGGCCGCGTCGGGCTGCACTATATTGAACAGCTTGGCCACCACGGTGGCCACGCCCGCGAAGTGCCCGGGGCGAAAGGCCCCGCACAGGATGTCGCCGAGCGCGGGCACCTCGACGCGCGTCGCCCGCTCGGGTCCGCGGGGATAGACCTCCTCAACTGCCGGGCTGAACAGCAGGTGCGCACCGCACGCCTCCAGCCTGTCGCGGTCCTGGACCGGAGCGCGGGGATAGCTCGTGTAGTCCTCGCCCTCGCCGAACTGCATGGGGTTGACGAAGACGCTCACCACTACGCGGTCGACCTGCTGGCGCGCCGCGTCCACCAGGCGCAGATGCGCCTCGTGCAGCGCCCCCATGGTGGGAACCAGCGCCACGCGCAGCTCGTCGCGCCGCCACCGGCCCACCCAGCGGCGCAGCGCCTCGATGGTCTCTACCGTTTGCACGCCATACCGTATCGGGATCGATGACCTGCCGCAGCGCCGGTCGCCGGGAACGCCGCGCGCGGCCCGTTGTACGGCCCTGCGCTCATACGGGGGGGCCGCGTCATTGGAACGTGTGCTCGGGGCCCGGGAAGCCGCCGTCCTTGACCGCTCGCACGTAGCTCTGTACCGCCTGGCGGACGCCGGCGCTGCCCTCGGTGAAGTCCCGGGCGAACTTGGGCCGCCTGCCGGGGCTGATGCCGAGGATGTCGTAGAGCACCAGCACCTGGGCATCGGGGTGAGGCCCGGCGCCGATGCCGATCACGGGCAGGTCCACGGCCTCGGTGATCCGGCGGGCCAACTCCGCCGGCACGCACTCCAGCAGCAGCAGGTCAGCGCCCGCCTCCTGCAGGGCACGCGCATCGGCGAGCATGGCCTCGGCGGCGGCCGCATCCCGGCCCTGCACCCGGTAGCCCCCCAGCTTGTGCACCGACTGGGGCTGCAGACCCAGGTGGGCGCACACCGGAATGCCGTTTCGGGCCAGGTGCACCACGGTCTCGCCCTGAGCCGCGCCCCCCTCCAGCTTGACCGCATGGGCGCCCCCCTGCTGCATCAACCGGGCCGCATTGCGCAGCGCCTGCTCCGGGCTGGCAAAGCTCATGAACGGCATGTCGGCCATCACAAGGGCGCGCCGGGACCCCCGCGCCACGCACCGCGTGTGGTAGACCATGTCGTCCACGGTGACCGGCAGGGTGGTGTCGTGGCCCTGGATCACCATGCCCAGGGAGTCACCCACCAGGATCACCTCGACCCCCGCCTCATCGAGCAGCGCGGCGAAGCTTGCGTCGTAGGCGGTGAGCACCGCGAAACGCTCGCCGCGCCGCCGCATGGCGTTGAGGGTGGTCAGCGTGATCTGCGAATCGGAGTCAGCGCGGTGACGGGTCATTGCAAAAGCTGCGCCTACAGGGCGATGGGTATGGGGTTGAAATAGTGGCGGCCGGTGCGCACGCGGCGGATATACTCCAACAGCTGGTTGAAATCCTCATCCGAGGCCACGAGATCGATCTGCGCGGCGTTGACGATGAGCAGCGGGGCCTCGGTATAGTCGTGAAAGAACCGGGTATAGGCCTCCGCGAGACGAGACAGATAGGCGGCATCCATGAGCTGCTCGTGGGGAATAGCCCTGCGGGCAATGCGTTGGCGCAGCACCTCCACGGGGGCCTGGAGATAGATCACCAGGTCCGGGCACGGGGCGTCGATGGTGAGCCTTCCGTAGACCTGCTCGTAGAGCTCGAGCTCGTCGCGGTCCAAGGTGATCTCAGCGAACAGCCGGTCCTTCTCTATCAGAAAGTCGGCCACCCGCACCGGGGCAAACATGTCGCCCTGGCGCAGCTCCTGCATCTGCTGCGCGCGCTGAAAGAGAAAAAACAGCTGCGCCGGCAGTGCCCCTTGGCGGGGGTTGCGATAAAAGCGCTCCAGGAACGGGTTGCGCTCGGCGTCTTCCAGGAGCAGCTCCGAACCGTAGGTCTCGGCCAGACGCCGCGCCAGGCTGGTCTTCCCCACGCCGATGGGACCCTCTACGACGATGAAGCGGCGGTCGTTATGATTGTTCATGACCTTGATTCAAACGAAGCAAACCCGCCGGGGAACAGCGCCGGATCAGCGTCTCGAGCTCGCCTTCCCCTGGCACCTCGACGTTGCCCGCCACCTCGCGTAGAGGATACAGCACGAATGCGCGCTCGTGCAGCCCCGGGTGAGGCACGATCAACCGGGGCGTTTCGATGCGCCAGTCGGCATAGAGCAGCAGGTCGAGATCGAGCGTGCGCGCACCCCAGCGCGGACCAACGCGCGCCCGCCCGTGGGCATCCTCGATGCCCTGCAGCGCCTGCAGCAGCTCCGCCGGCGTGCGCATGGTCTCGAGGCAGGCCGCCGCGTTGATGTAATCGGGCTGCGGGGCCGGTCCCATGGGCGGGCTACGGTACAAGGCCGAGCGCTCGATCACGCGCGTATCGGCGATGGCATCGAGCTCCTCGAACGCCCGGTGCACCTGATCTGAAGGGTCATCCAGATTGCTGCCCAACCCCACATAGGCTCGTACGGAGGCGTCTAGGCGAGTGTGGGCCTTGTCGGCGTGCATCTCCGGCCGCTCGACCTTCCGCGGGCTAGACCTGCTTGGCGGAGCGGTCGCCGGAGCGCTTGCGCCGCCGCCGCCCGGGGCGGGCCGCCGATTGGGTGGCCTGCTGGCGCTCGCCGGGCTCCATCTCCTGCAGCGCCGTCCACCAACGAGCCAGCTCCGGATCCGCCTCGCCGGACTCGGCACGTAGCACCAGAAAGTCATAGGCGGCGCGGAAGCGCGGGTGCTGCAGCAGGCGCAGGGGGCGCTTGCCCGTGGTGTGGCGCAACCGCGCCTGCAGCATCCAGATCTCGCGCATGGGCATGCTGAAGCGCTTGGGGATGGCCGTGTGCGCGGCCTGCTCACCGACCGTGCGGCTGCCCGCCGACTGCAGCGCCTGCAGCCAGGTCCACTCCCCGGGGGCCTCGTCCGTGAGCTGCTCGGCACGCCGGCGCACCGGCTCCCACAACAGGGCCGCGAATAGGAACGCCGGGGTGACCGGCTTCGCCTCGGCGATACGCGCATCGGTGTTGGCCAGGGCGCGCGCCACCAGCGTCAACGGGAACCCTTGATCCTCCACCGCCAGCGCCGCCTCGGTCTGGGGAAAGAGCCGGCCGAACAGACGGTAGTGGCGCATCAACTCGAAGCTCTGCACGGCACAACCTCCGAGAAACAGCTTGAGCACCTCATCGAAGAGCCGGGAGGCGGATACGTCCCCGAGCAGCCCCCCCAAATCCCACAGGGGCGTCTCGCTGTCGGCATGGATGCGAAAACCCAGCTTGGCGGCAAAGCGCACCGCGCGTAGCATGCGCACCGGATCTTCACGATAGCGCTGCGCCGGGTCGCCGATCATGCGCAGCGTGCCGGCGTGCAGGTCCTGCATGCCGCCCACGTAGTCCACCACCGAGAAGTCCTCGATGTTGTAGTAGAGGGCGTTTACCGTGAAGTCACGACGCAAGGCGTCTTCTTCGATGCTGCCATAGACGTTGTCGCGCAGCAGGCGGCCGTCGTCGGCCTGCAGCAGCAGGTCCTCCTCCACGTCATCGCCGACCTGGCCGCGGAAGGTCGCCACCTCGATGATCTCCGGCCCGAAGTGCACGTGCGCCAGCCGAAACCGCCGGCCGATTAGCCGGCAGTTGCGAAACAGGCGCTTCACCTCCTCGGGCCGCGCATCGGTGGCCACATCGAAGTCCTTGGGCTCGCGCCCGAGCAGCAGGTCGCGTACCCCGCCGCCCACCAGGTAACTTTGGTAGCCGGCCTTTTTCAGACGGTAGAGGACCTTGAGTGCGTTTTCGCTGATGTTGGCCCGCGAGATGTTGTGCTCGGGCCGTGGAATGGTAATCGCCGCGTGAATGTTGTCCGTGCCTCGCAAGTAAATCCGGTCGCCGCAAAACGGTTTGAGCGATGTCTGAATCCGCGTATAATAGCACTCTTCCACATCAGCTCCTAAAACAAACGCTTACGCTCCCTTCGTCTAGTGGTCTAGGACACCGGCCTCTCACGCCGGCGACAGGGGTTCGAGTCCCCTAGGGAGCGCCAATTTCCATCAGGGAACGAGCGCGCAACGCCCGCCGCCCTAAACCCGCGCCCCGTTCTAGCCGATACGTTCTGACGGGGAGCCCGATGTGGGCCTCGACCCTGCCCGACCGTATTCGACCGCAAGAACTCAACGGCAGGAACCCTAATGGCCAAGATCATCATCTCCCGGGATGGAGCGCAGCTCGACGAGTTCGCCCTGCGCCCCGGCACGATCAATATCGGGCGAGGCGGCGACAACGATGTCGTCGTGGGCGACAGCTACGTCAGCACCCGACACGCCAAGATTATCACCTATTTCAACGCCTCGTACGTGCAGGACCTGGGCAGCACCAACGGGACTTACGTCAACGGCAAGCGCATAAAGATGCACACCCTGCGTGACGGCGACGCGATCACCATCGGGCGGCACCGTCTTGTGATGAAGGCGGATACACCTGCGGGCCAGGCCGGCGCCGACCGCGCGGCATCCCTGCAGGCGACCACCATCATCAGCCCCGAGACACTGGGCGAGGTCCTCGCCGCCGGCACACCCCAGGCAGAGCAGTCACCCGCAGGGTCCGCACCCCGCGCAGCGCCGGGAGGTGGGCCGTTCCTCCAGGTGGTAGCCGGACCCTCGGCGGGCCAACACATTGCCGTCACCGACCCCATCACGGAGCTCGCGGCCGGCGTGCGCCTGGAAGGCGACTCGAGCGGCCGCAAGCTGCGCTATGTCCCGGATGCCAAGGGGACGGCGCGCGCGGTGCGGATCAATGGCCGGAAGGTCACCGCCGAGCCGGTACGGGTCAAGGATATGGACATGGTGCAGATCGACGACACCTGGATGGCCTATCACGAGGGCTAGACAAGGAAGCCCGACCGCATCTGGGATACGCCCATGAGCGCTCGCCCCAGCGCATGTACTACGCCTATCTACAGCTGCTGGCGCTGCTGGGCGATGCCGCGGGCCAGCCGGTGGATTTGCTCGCCCTGCCCACGGCGCGCCAGCTCGACCTGCCCGAGCGCGGGACCTACGGCCTGCAGGTGAACGTGACGGACAACCGCGTGGCCGTCGAGCTCACCTTCGAGAACAACCCCCTGGAGTTCACGCTGGGCCAGAACCTAAGCACGGTGGCCGTGGCCGGTATCCTGGCCGCCATCGCCATCCCCGCCTACCAGGGCTACACCCTGCGGGCGCAGGTCCTCGCCGGTCTCGAGCAGGCGGCGCCGGTACGAGCCGCGCTGGCGCGCTACCACGCCGAGCACGGCCATTATCCGCCGGCATCGGCGCTGACCGAGATCAAGCTGCCCGGGCCCCGCCCACCCCTGGCCGACATCCGGGTAGCACCCGAGAGCGGGCAGATCATGCTCACGTTCGGCCCCTCGGGGCGCCTGGCCGATCGCCACCTGGTGCTGAGCCCGGTAGCCGAGGGTGGCACCGTGCGCTGGCGCTGTACCAGCGATCTGGACACCCGCCTGCTGCCGGCCCGGTGCCGCTGAGCGCCTCGGTCAAAAGACAGGTACGAGGCTGTAGCCTCGATGCTGCCAGCCGATCAAGGAGACGAGCCCGTCGCCCACCAGGTGCAGTTGCGGGAGGACGGCCTCACGGTCCAGCCGGGATGCCGCCATGCGGACCCCGGGCCGATCCAGGGCGCGAAGCTGGTCGCGTATAGCCCGCAGCTCATCCTCGGACTCCATGGCCAGCAGCCGGTCCGGTTCGGTCGTCAAGTAGCGCACGGTTCCGTCGAGAAACACCAGCACGATGTCCGGCTCGACACCCTGTTCCCGCAACCTGCGGTGCAAACCGCGAACGCGCTTGAGATAGCGCGCCGCGGCTGGAACATCGATCGGGACCACGACCCTTGCCTGCTCGATCCCGGCCAGGGCCGCGGCGTCATTGATCCCCTCGTCTCCGGCGGCCGTTCCCCAGGCGAGCGCCAAGAGCAAGAGCGCCGATGAGAGTCGATTGTATAATCTCATGATGAGCTCCTTGGGATCCGCCTGGCGCAGCCGCCCGCGAACGGCATCATTGCCGGCGCGGGCCCGCGGTGAACTTGATCGGCATCAAGTACCCCTCCCGTTGCCCGTGGAAAGCTCCGGGCATCTTTGCTCGGACGAAGGGAATTGCGCTGCGCTCCCCCCACGCGGCAAAACAAATCCAATGCGCCCCATGAAATGGCTGCCCCTGCTGGCCGTGAGCCTCACCGTGCTCGCCACCGTCGTGCTGTGGCGCGCCCTGGCGAGCCAGGACCAGACCCAGATCCACCGCATGGTTCAAATGCAGGCCGACGCGATCCGGGCCCAGCTCGACCACGGCGTGGAGGCGCGCATGCTCGCCCTGCAGCGCATGGCCCGGCGCTGGGCCATGCGCGGCCAACCGCCGCGGGCCGAGTGGGAAGAGGACGCCCGCCAGTACGTCGAGCACTACCGCGGCTACCGGGGCATCGCCTGGGTGCAGCCCTCGTTTCGCCTGGGCTGGCTGGTGAACGCCGCCGGCCGAGAGACCGCGCCCAGCCTGGGCACGGTGTTCGCCGGGGCCGGGCGGGAGGCCGCACGGGCCGCCCGGGCCCGCCAGGAGGCCGTGTTCACCCCGCCCGCCGAGCTCCCCGAAGGGGGCAGCAGCTTTCTGGCCTACGTGCCCATCGGTACGGGCGAGGGCTTCGGCGGCTTCCTGGTGGGCATGTTCGATACCGCCGAGCTGCTGGAGGCCATCCTGCGCGACCAGCTCGGGCGGAATCAATGGGAGGCCGCGGTGCGCGGCAACGGCACGGCGCTGTACACCTCGCGCTCCGAGGCGCCGGAGCCGTCCGAATGGGCGCACCGCGGGCCGCTCGCCCTCTACGGCGTGACCTGGGAGATGGCCGTGTGGCCCCATCCATCCTACCTCGCCCGGATCCGATCACCGCTGTCCCAGGCCACCCTGATGGGGGGGCTGCTCATGGCACTGCTGCTGGGCGCGGCCGTGCACCTCGGGCAGCGCGCCCGGGAGCGCGAGCGCCAGGTCGAGGCCATCAATCGCGAGCTCGAGCGCGAAAACGAGGTGCGCCGCCAGGCCGAGGAGCTGGCCGAGCGCCATGCCGCCGAGCTGCAGCGCTCCAACACGGAGCTGCAGCAATTCGCATACGTGGCCTCCCACGATCTGCAGGAGCCGCTGCGCATCATCTCCAGCTACGTGCAGCTGCTGGCGCGGCGCTACCAGGGCAAGCTGGATTCCGATGCCGACGAGTTCATCGGCTTCGCCGTGGACGGCACCCGCCGTATGCAGCACCTGATCAACGACCTGTTGAGCTACTCCAGGGTCGGGACGCGCACCTTGGCCCTAGAGCCCACCGACTGCAACCGGGTGTTGGAGGCGGTGCTCGCCGACCTGCAGGCCTCCATCGAAGAGAGCGAAGCCCAGGTCACGCACGATGCGCTGCCCGTGCTCGAAGCCGATGCCTTGCAGCTGCATCACGTGCTTCAGAACCTGATCGGCAACGCCATCAAGTACCGCGGCGAGGCGCCGCCGCGCATCCACGTCTCGACGCGACGCGACGAAGGGCAGTGGCTGTTCTCGGTGCGCGACAACGGCATCGGCATCGACCCGGCCCAGGCCGAGCGCATCTTCGTCATCTTCCAGCGCCTGCACGGTAAGGGCCAGTATTCGGGCACCGGCATCGGTCTGGCCATCTGCAAGAAGGTCGTGGAGAGCCACGGCGGGCGCATCTGGATGGAGCCGGCGCCCGAGGGGGGGACTATCTTTTACTTCACATTGCCGGCGCGGGGGGCTGCACAATGTTGACCTGGATCAATTACCGACACGGCACCCTGTGGAAGGCTTGCCGTCTTCCAATGGTCTCGACCAGCGCACGAAGCTCCAAATGAGTCTTGCCGACCACGTCCATACGTTTGGACAGGACCTGCTGCGCCGCTACGGCGAGCGGGTGCACAAGGTAGCGATCCACGCCGGCTTCACCTGCCCGAACCGAGACGGGAGCAAGGGGCGCGGGGGCTGCACGTTCTGCAACAATGTGTCCTTCAGCCCCAACGCACGCAGGGCGCCCTCGGTGCCCGAGCAGATCGAGGCCGGGCGCCGGGTCATCGCCAAGCGCACCGGGGCGCGGCGCTTCATCGCCTATTTCCAGGCCTACACCAATACTTACGGGGACGTGGACCATCTGCGCGGACTCTACGAGCAGGCCGTGGCGGAGCCCGATGTCGTTGGCCTGGCCGTGGGCACCCGGCCGGACTGCGTGCCGGATGAGGTCCTGGACCTGCTCGCCGGCTATCAGGCCCGCGGCTTGGAGGTGTGGCTGGAGCTGGGACTGCAATCGGCCTTCGACCACACCCTGCAGCGCGTCAACCGCGGCCACGGCCTGGCCGAATATCGCGATGCCGTACGCCGCGCCCGCCTGCGCGGGCTGCCGGTGTGCGCCCACCTCATCGCGGGATTGCCAGGCGAGGGCCCCCGCCATACGCTGGAGTCCCTCGAGCAGGTGCTCGAGCTGGGCGTGGAGGGGCTGAAGCTGCACCCGCTGCATGTGGTCAAGGGCACGATGCTGGCCAACGAATGGCGCCGGGGCCAATACCGGCCCCTGGAGCTGACGGAGTACGTGGACACCGTCGCGGACCTCGTCGCCCGCACCCCGGCCGAGGTGGTGTTCCATCGAGTCACCGGCACCGCGACGGCCAATCTGCTGCTGGCTCCGGCCTGGTGCGTCAAGAAGTGGAAGGTGATCAACGCCATCGAGGCGGAGCTGCACCGGCGGGGGACCCGCCAGGGCAGGGACCGCTCCGCCGACCCACCTCAACGGGCCCCGTGCCGGGCCCAAACATCGTAGCGAGGCGTCATGGAGCTCGTCTGCCCCGCCGGCAACCTGCGCTCGCTGAAGTCCGCCGTGGACAACGGCGCCGACGCCGTCTACATCGGCTTTCGCGACGACACGAACGCCCGGCGCTTCGCCGGCCTGAACTTCAATCCCGATGCCGTGCGCAGCGCACTTGCCTACGCCCACGGCCACGGCACACGCGTGTTTCTGGCGGTCAATACCTATCCCCAGCCGGCCGGCTGGAACCGCTGGCGCGAGGCCGTGGACCGCGCCGTCGAGCTCGGCCTGGATACGCTGATCGCGGCCGACCTCGGGGTGCTGGACTATGCCGCGCGCCACTGGCCCGATTTGGCCCTGCACCTGTCGGTGCAGGGCTCGGCGACCAACGACGAGGCGATCCGCTTCTACCACGAGCACTTCGGCATTCGCCGCGTGGTTCTGCCTCGAGTGCTCTCCCTGCGCCAGGTCGAGTCCCTCGCCGAGCGCAGCCCCGTACCGCTGGAGGTGTTCGGCTTCGGCAGCCTGTGCGTGATGGTCGAGGGGCGCTGCCTGCTGTCGTCCTTCGCGACCGGGCAGTCGCCCAACACCTGCGGGGCCTGCTCGCCGGCCTGGGCGGTGGAGTGGAATGACACCGGGGGGGCGCTGGAGACGCGCCTTGGGGGCATCCTCATCGACCGCTTCGCCGAGGGCGAGAACGCGGGCTACCCGACCCTGTGCAAGGGCCGCTTCCAGGTGGGCGGACACACCTATTATGCGATCGAGGAGCCCACCAGCCTGAACACCCTGGACGTGCTGCCGCAGCTCCAGGCGGCGGGCGTGGCAGCCATCAAGATCGAGGGCCGCCAGCGCAGCCCCGCCTACGTGGCCCAGGTCACCCGCGTCTGGCGCGAGGCCCTGGACAGCTGCCGCGACGACCCCGAGGGCTACGCCCCGCGCCCCGAGTGGAGCGAACGGCTGCGCAATGTCTCCGAGGGCACGCAGACCACGCTGGGCGCCTACCACCGGCCGTGGCAATGAGGGACCCAATCCGATGACCACGCCGGCACTGCGACTGGCCCTGGGGCCACTGCTGTATTTTTGGCCGCGGGCCGACGTGCTGGCGTTCTACCGGCGCATCGCCCAAGCCCCCGTGGATATCGTCTACCTGGGCGAGACCGTGTGCAGCAAGCGCCGCGAGCTGCGCCCGGAGGATTGGCTCGCCCTGGCCGACGAGCTGGCCGCCGCCGGCAAGCAGGTCGTGCTCTCCACCCTGGCCCTGATCGAGGCCGAGTCCGAGCTCGGGGCGCTGCGGCGCACCTGCGCCGACGGACGCTACCTGGTGGAGGCCAACGACATGGGCGCCGTGCACTTGCTGCAGGGCACCGGATTCGTCACCGGCCCCAGCGTCAACGTCTACAACACCCGCACCCTCAACCTGCTGGCCGGCCTGGGCCTGCGCCGCTGGGTGCTGCCGGTGGAGCTTTCCCGCGACACCCTGGCCGACCTACTGGCCGGACAGCCCGAAGGGATCCAATCGGAGGTGTTCGTCTACGGGCGCCTGCCCCTGGCCTACTCGGCCCGCTGTTTCACCGCCCGCGCCCACAACCTGCCCAAGGACGACTGCCAGTTCCGTTGCCTGGACTACCCGGACGGCCTGACCCTGAGCACCCGCGAGGAAATGCCCTTCCTGACTCTGAACGGCATCCAGACCCAGTCGGCACGGGTGTACAACCTGCTGCCGGCCCTGCCCGAGCTGCAGGCGCTGGGCGTGGACGTGCTGCGCGTCAGCCCGCAGTCGCGCCATACCGAGACGATCCTCGAGGCCTTTCGCGACTGCGTGGACGGCAGGCGGGACCCGGTCGAGGCGGCCGCACGGCTGGCGCGCCTCGCGCCCCAAGGCGCCTGCGACGGCTACTGGTACGGCCAGGCGGGGATCGAGGCAGAGGCGGCGAGGCTGCTGGCCGGGCCGGAACCCGATTAGCCGGGCGGGCCGCCGGCCGGACCCGCTGAACCGGCGGGCCGGCCTCGGACCCAGCGCTCGGCGAGATCGACCGTGTGGTCCATGGCACGCAGCAGCGGCTCCTGCCAACCTTCCGGCTCGAAGGCGTCGAGGAAGTTCTTCACGTACAGACCCAGCTCGGTATCGCCGTTCAACCGCAGACGCCGATTGAAGAACAGGGTGTCGGGGTCCTCGCGCCGCGCCGCCAGCAGCAGGAAATCGTAGAGGCTGCCCTCGATGCACGCGTCCGCCCGGCGCCACGCGCGGGCCGCCCGCAGGGCACCGTCTTGCACCGTGAGCGCGAACCGAAGCCCTGCGTCGCGCACCTCGATCCGCAGCACCTTGCCCTGCAGGAAGTCCAGCTCGCCCTCGTCCAGGGCGCGGGCAAACATGCGGTTGAGCAGAACGGTGAGGGCGGTGCTGTTGAAACCCGTGGGCAGCCTGCGCAACGGCAGCGACAACAACCGTGGGAACGCGGGTGCCGTGGAGAGGTTTGGCTCGACCATGGGATGATTTATCGCATCGTCGGCGCGCCACGCGCATTGACCCCGGTCAATCTCGCGCAGCGTTGCAGCTACCAGTGTGCGACCTCCTGAAGCTCGCGCAGCACCTCCGAGAGCGATCCTTCCCGCTGGTCCAGTAGACACACCAGGTTCCCTGCGCCGCACACCGACACGGTCTGGCCGCGCACGATCCATCCGACAGGCGGGGTCCAGCCCCGAACACCGCCAAACATGGAAAGCTGATCGGCATTGCCCTGGAGCATGCGTTTGTAGTCACGGGCGAACCGGGCGAGCCCAGCCATCTTTGTCTCGTCCAGGGACCCGTAGCCCGCCACGAACGCGCCGTCATCGCGAAACCGGCATACCGCCGTCACCCCCTCCACGGCCATCAAGCGTTTGATCATGGTGTCCTCTGCCGCGCCAGGACCTCATAGGCCGCCTCATAATCGGCCTGCGCGTTGGGAAGCACCACCCCGCAATTGCCGCTGGTGATGGCCGACCACTCGTCCCCGATCAGGGTGAAGCCGGTGATCGGGTAAAAGCCCTGCTGGCCGGTCATCCCCTCCCAACCGCGCGCCTGCATGGTGGCGATGGCACGATTGGCAACACACACATGACACAGCAAATCGAGCACGGTGTCGTTCAGCTCGCACCCTTCGGCCATGCGCGACGCCGCCAGCTCGCCGCGGTCGGAAAACTCGAATGCCGCCAGGGCCCCGGGGAGCTCCATCAGCGCGTCCAGATCCAGCATAGCCCCCCCGTATTGTGTCGACTCGCGCTCATACCAACGCCTCGGGAGCATCGCTCAGCCTTTCGCGCAGGGCGTGCAGGACCTCGCCAACCGAGGCCTTTTCGTTTTCCAGAAAACAGAACACGTTGGCGAACACGCACACGGCGTAGCGCGGCCCCGTTACCACCCAGCCCCTGGCCGGTGTCGTACCACAGTCGGCGCAAAACGAGCCGAGGATCTTCGCCTGCATGTGCACGCCCAGGGTCGTGGCGCGGCACATGACGGACGCCATGCGTGCCTGCTCTTCGCTCAACCGCCCCTGGCAGGAAAAGCGATCGCCCCTGTAGGAGTACTCGCCGGCCGCCATGACGCCTGGCATGGCGCACAACTCTGATAGAATGGTCATACTGCCCCGCTGGGATTTTGGTTTTCTTTAGTCTTGTCTTTGTATAGCACAGCGTTTGCGCAGGTGCTGCACAGCATGATGCAACACGCCGATCGGTGGTCGCTGCGGTACCGGGCCGGGCGAGACTGCCCGATGGGTCGCGTTTGCCGTGGGCGGTGAGCCCACCCGCCGATCCGGCGCGGAGCAAGCCCCAGCGGGCCTGCTGCGCAGGCTGGGCGCCCTCTTCTATGACGCCCTGTTGACCTTTGCCGTATTGTTCGCGGCGACGGCCGCGGCGATGGCGCTGAGCGGCGGCGAGCTCCGCTATGCGTCGCCGGCGTTTCGGTCCTATCTCGTACTGGTGGTTTTTCTTTTCTTCGGATGGTTCTGGACGCACGGCGGGCAAACGTTGGGCATGCGCGCGTGGCGGATCCGCGTCCAAGGCGAGCGTGGCGGCTCCATCCAATGGTGGCAGGCCCTGATACGCTTCGCAGCCGGGGTGTGCACCCTGGGCCTCGGACACCTCTGGCTTCTTCTCGACCGCCAGGGCCGCTCGCTCTACGACCTGGCGTCACGCACGCGCATGGTACGCGTACACGGAGAGTTCGTACCGGGGCCGCGCTGAGGCCCCGTCACGCCACGCGGCGGATGGCGAGCACACCTCCGATGACGAACAAGACGCTGGGCAGGACTGCGCTGATCAGCGGTGCCAGGCCGTAGACAAGCCCGACGTGGTTGAGCGCCTGGTTCAAGAGATAGAACACCAGCCCGATGAGCATGCCCACCAGCAGACGCGAGCCGCCGCCGGTCGAGCGCAGCGGACCGAAGACGAATGGGATGGCGATGAGCAACATCACCAGGGTCGAAAGCGGGGCGATCACCTTGACCCAGAAGGCCAGTCTGTAACGGGCACTTTCCAAGCTGTTGCGCTTCAGGTACCCGATGTATCTCGCAAGGGATCGGGCCGACAGGTCCTCGGGCTCGACGGTGAGGACGGACACCAGCTCGGGATCGAGCACCGAGCGCCACTCTGTGGTCGAGCGCAGCTGAACGGCCACGCGTTCGTCGCCGACCACACTGCGGCGCACGTTCTCCAGCAGCCAGCCATCGTCACGGTAGTGGGCCGAGGCGGCATGAGTAAACGAGCGCAGCCGCTGCCCCTCGCCATATTCATAGATATAGACATCCTCGAACCGCGGACCCGGCAGCACGCTCCGGATATTGACGAATCGCGAGCCGTCACGGGCCCAAAATCCATGGTCACCTTGCAGCGCGATGCGACCGAGCTGGGCCGTGCTGCGCAGCACCTGGGCCTGGCGCTCAGCCGGCGGTGCCACGACCTCACCCAACGCCGCGGCCACTACCACCAACAACAAGCCCGCCTGCAGCACGGAGCGCACGACACGTGCGACCGATACGCCGGCCGCCCGCACTACCACCAGCTCGCTGTTGGCGGCGAGATTGCCCAGGCTCATGAGACTGCCCACCAGAACGGCCGTGGGGAACAGCTCGTAGGCCTGGCGGGGCAGGGACAGCAGCACGAACAAGGCGGCCCGGGCCACACCGTAGTCGTTTCTGAGGTCGGCGAGCTCGCCCAGGAAGGCGAAGAATCCGGACAGGGCGAGCAGCACCAGCAGCGCCAGCAGCGAGCCCTGGATCACCGCCCTGCTCAGATAGCGATCGAGGATTCTCATGGTTGGCGGCGCTCCTGCTGGGCCGTGCCCGCCTCCCCGCCGAGCCGCCCGGTCGGCCACCCCGTGCCGAGGTAGCGCACCAGCAGCGTCGCGGCAATTGCCAACATCAGCCCGTGCACCCACCACAAGCCCAGGACGGGCGGGATCACTCCGTTCTCGGTCCATTCCTGGGCGACGGCGAGCAGATTCACATACCCGATGTACAGCAGGATGGCGACGAACAGCCGCCCGTAACGCCCCTGGCGCGGGCGCGAGCGCCCCACCGGAAGGGCCAAGGTGCCCAGCACCAGTACGCTCAACGGGACCGCCAGGCGCCACTGCAGCTCCGCCGCATCCCCCGCGCTCTCCGAGGCCCACAGCTCGGAGGTGGGCCGCGCGCTGCGCTTGATGGCCCGCGAGCGGCTCGCCGGACGCTCCAGGCGCATGCCGTGGCGCTCGAAGCGGATCATCCGGACGGCCTCCGCGCCGGGCACCCCCTCGTAACGATAACCGTCCCGCAGCATCAGATAGCGCTCGCCGTCGGCGGCCTCGTAAAGCTCGGCCCGCTCGGCCGAAAGAAGCGCCTGGCGCGTCTCCAGCTGCACGCGGATGAAGACATTGCTCATGGACTCCTGGTCCTCGGCGATGTCCTCGGCGTAGATTACATAGCTGCCCCCGTTGCCTTCACGAAACCGCCCGGCGCGCACGCCCGTCACCTCCAGGTTCTGTTCGGCGCGCTCCAGCACGCGCTGCTCGGCCTGGGCGGTCCAAGGCACCCCGTAGAGCGACAGCCAGCCGACCGCAAGGGCCAGGGGCACGCCGATGCCCATCACAGGGACGTAGAGGCGCCCCAGCCCGACCCCGCAGGCGGCCAGGGCCGCCATCTCGCTGTCGCGATACATGCGCCCGAGCGCCAACAGCACCGCAAGATACAGGCCCAGGGGCAGCAGCAGGATCAGGTAGGTGATCGCCTTTAGCCCGATCAGAGTGATGATCGCGTCGCCCGGCAGTTCTCCTGCTGCTGCAGAAGCCAAATACCGTACGAGCCGGTTACTAACAAAGATGAGCAGCAAGACGACAGTAACTCCGAGGAAACCCTGGAGAACCTGCCAGGCAAAATAGCGGTCAAGCAGCTTTATCATACGGGACCGGACCCCGGCAAATTGGTGTTTTCACTGAAATCCGCCATCTTTGTGGTGTACACTACGCAAACCTCAAGTATTCTACCCGACCGGAGGATGGGACGCAGGCCCTTCATAGACAATCGGACCGTGGCAAACCGTCGTCGTGAGTGCCTGACGCGGAGAGTATTCTATGGAATTCAACGTCAAGAGTGGTAATCCGGAAAAGCAGCGCACCGCCTGCGTTGTGGTCGGCGTATTCGAGCCGCGGCGGTTGTCCGGCGCCGCCGAGCAGCTCGACCAGGCCAGCAACGGGTATATCTCCAATCTGGTACGCCGCGGCGACATGGAAGGCAAGGTGGGCCAGATCCTGATGCTCTACGGGGTGCCCAATACCCTGTGCGACCGGGTGCTGCTGGTGGGCTGCGGCAAGGAGCGCGAGTTCGAGTCCGCGACCTACCGGCAGGTGGTGACGACGGCCACCACCACCCTCAACGAGGGCGGCGCCATGGAAGCGGTGATTTATCTCACCGAGCTGCCCATCAAGGGCCGCAGCAGCGCCTGGAAGATCACCCAGGCGGTGCTCTCGGCGCGCAGCGCCTTGTACCGGTTCGAACAGCTCAAGAGCGAAAAGGAGAAGCAGCGCCGGCCGCTACGCAAGCTGACGCTCAGCATCCCCAGCCGCCGCGAGCTCACCGACTGCGAGTTCGCCGTACGCGCCGGGCGGGCGACCGCCAACGGCATGGCCCTGGCCAAGGACCTGGGGAATCTTCCCGGCAACGTTTGCACCCCAACGTACCTGGCCGACGCCGCCCGCGAGCTTGGCGACGAGCTCGAGGGATTGGAGGTCACCGTCCTGGAGGAATCGGACATGGAGGCCCTGGGCATGGGGGCGCTGCTGTCGGTGGCCCGCGGCAGCCGCCAGCCGGCCAAGCTGATAAGCCTGAAATACAGCGGCGGAGGCGACGTTGACAAGCCGACCGTGCTGGTGGGCAAGGGCCTGACCTTCGACGCGGGGGGCATCTCCCTCAAACCGGCGCAGGCCATGGACGAGATGAAGTACGACATGTGCGGCGCCGCGGCCGTGCTGGGTGTCATGCGCGCCTGCGCCGAGCTGGAGCTACCCATCAACCTCGTCGGGGTAATCCCCAGCTCGGAGAACCTGCCGGACGGAGCGGCCAACAAGCCCGGTGACATCGTCACCAGCATGTCGGGCCAGACCATCGAGATACTCAACACCGACGCCGAGGGCAGGCTTATCCTGTGCGACGCCCTCACCTATTGCGAGCGGTTCGACCCGGCCAGTGTCATCGACATGGCCACGCTCACCGGTGCCTGCGTGATCGCCCTGGGCAAGCATGCCCACGGGCTGCTCGGCAACCACCGTCCCCTGATCAACGAGCTGATCAGCGCCGGTAAGGAAATCGGCGATCGGGCCTGGGAGCTGCCCCTGTGGGACGAGTACCAGGAACAGCTCGACAGCAACTTCGCCGACATGGCGAACATCGGCGGTAAGGAGGCCGGCACCATCACTGCCGCCTGCTTCCTGTCGCGCTACACCAAGAAGCTGCGCTGGGCGCACCTGGACATCGCCGGCACCGCCTGGCTCGGCGGCAAGGAGAAGGGCGCCACCGGGCGGCCCGTGCCATTGTTGATGCAGTACCTGCTCGATCGCACGTTGGGTGCAAAATGACCGTGCGGGCTTGCACCCGCGGAAAGATCCACTGAGACTGGGGCCATGACACGCATCGATTTCTACGTGGTCGCGAGCGGCGGCCCGCAGGCCCGCCGCGGGCTGGCCTGCAAGCTGGTGGAAAAGGCCTACAAGCTGGGACACCGGATCTACGTCCATACAGGATCCGCAGAGGAGTCCGCGCAGCTCGACGAGCTGCTGTGGACCTTCCGCCAGGGTAGCTTCGTGCCGCATGGCCTCCACCCGCAGAGCGACGTCGGGGACGCCCCGGTGCTCATCGGACACGACGCCGCTCCGGAAGAGATCCAAGACGTGCTGGTCAATCTTACCAATGAGGTCCCCGCGTTCTTCAGTCGCTTTCAGCGCGTTGCCGAGCTGGTGGACGGCGGCGAGGATAGCCGGCGCAAAGGCCGCGAGCGCTTTCGCTTCTATCGCGACCGCGGCTACGAGCTGCAGTCCCACGAGCTCTGACCCATGGGCGATCGACGCCAGGACGGGACTCCCGGATCCGGCGGCCAAACCGAGCCGAGGGCCGACGGCGTACCGGTGCTGGAGGAGGTGGTGGAGGCCGGCAAAGCCGCGCCCACGGCGGCCGACGCGGAGCGTTTGGAGGCGCTGGTCGCGGCCGTCGCCCACGACGTGGCCCGCGACGTGCGGCGCGAGCTGCAGACCGAAGCCCGGGCTGCGCTGCAGGACGCCGTGGAACATGCATTGGCGCACGTCCTGGCCTGCACGGACCGGCAGTTGGAGGAGCGCATTCGCGCCAAGTTGCGCGAGCGCCTGCCCGAGCTTTTAGCCCACATGATTCGCGAAGGCGGCTGACAGCTGCATCATGGCCCGCCGCTGAGAACCTGACCGACCCGACAATTGCCATCCATGGAAAAGACCTACGAACCGCACGCGATCGAGCAGCGCTGGTACGAGACCTGGGAGCGGGGCGGGTACTTCGCTCCGCAAGGAGGCGAGCGCGCCTACTGCATCATGATCCCGCCGCCCAACGTCACCGGCAGCCTGCACATGGGCCACGCCTTCCAGGACACCATCATGGATGCGCTGATCCGCTATCACCGCATGCTGGGAGACAATACCTTGTGGCAGGCGGGCACTGACCATGCCGGCATCGCCACGCAGATGGTGGTGGAGCGCCAGCTGAACGCCGAGGGCAAGACGCGCCATGATCTCGGGCGCGAGGTCTTTATGGAGAAGGTCTGGGAGTGGAAGCGCGAATCCGGCGGCACCATCACCCGGCAGCTGCGGCGCATCGGGGCGTCGTTGGACTGGTCGCGGGAGCGCTTCACCATGGACGCGGGTCTGTCCGAGGCGGTGGTCGAGGTGTTCGTGCGCCTCTACGAAGAGGACCTGATCTACCGCGGCAAGCGCCTGGTGAACTGGGACCCGGTGCTGCACACCGCGGTCTCCGACCTGGAGGTGGTCTCCGAGGAGGAATCGGGGCATCTGTGGCACATGCGCTACCCCCTGGCCGACGGCAGCGGGCACCTGGTAGTGGCCACCACCCGCCCGGAGACTATGCTGGGCGATTCGGCCCTGGCCGTGCACCCGCAGGACGATCGCTACCGCGACCTGGTGGGCCGCACCGTGGTGCTGCCGCTGGCCAATCGCGAGATCCCGGTGATCGCCGATGACTACGTGGACCCGGAGTTCGGCAGCGGCTGCGTGAAGATCACCCCGGCCCACGATTTCAACGATTACGCCATGTGGCAGCGCCAAGGCGAGCAACCTTATTTCCGGGCTCAGCCCTTCGGGGGACTGATCAACATCTTCAAGCCGGATGCGCGCATCAAGGACAGCCGGGACGATGACCCCGAGGCGGCCGGAGCGGCGACCGTCGATCTGATCCCCGAGGCCTATTGGGGGCTGGACCGCTACGAGGCCCGGGACCTCATCGTGCACGACCTCACCGAGGCCGGGCTGCTGGAGAGGATCGAGGACCATAGGTTGATGGTCCCCCGGGGCGACCGCTCGGGTGCGGTGATCGAGCCGTTTCTCACCGACCAGTGGTTCGTGAAGATCTCCCCCCTGGCCGAGCCGGCCATCCGGGCCGTGGAGGACGGGCGCCTGCGCTTCGTGCCCGAGAACTGGAAGAACACCTATTTCGAGTGGATGCGCAACATCCAGGACTGGTGCATCAGCCGCCAGATCTGGTGGGGGCACCGCATCCCCGCCTGGTACGACGGCGCGGGCAATTGCTACGTGGGCCGGTCCGAGGCCGAGGTGCGCACCCGCCACGGGCTGGGGGCCGGCGTGGGGCTCGATCGGGACGAGGACGTGCTGGACACCTGGTTCTCCTCGGCCCTGTGGCCGTTCTCCACCCTGGGCTGGCCCGAGGAGACGGAGGAGCTGAAGACCTTCTACCCCACCAGCGTGCTGGTCACCGGCTTCGACATCATCTTCTTCTGGGTGGCGCGCATGATCATGATGGGGCTCAAGTTCATGGACGACGTGCCCTTTCACGAGGTCTACATCCACGGCCTGGTGCGCGACGCCCATGGCCAGAAGATGTCCAAATCCAAGGGCAACGTGCTCGACCCCATCGACCTCATCGACGGCATCGACCTCGAGGCCCTGGTGGACAAGCGCACCACCGGCCTGATGCAGCCGCAGATGGCCAGGAAGATCGAAAAGGCCACGCGCAAGGACTTCCCCGACGGCATCCCCGCCTACGGCACCGATGCGCTGCGCTTCACCTTTGCCGCGCTGGCCTCGACCGGGCGCGACATCAACTTCGACATGGGCCGCATCGAAGGCTACCGCAACTTCTGCAACAAGCTGTGGAACGCCGCGCGCTACGTGCTGATGAATACCGAGGGGCAGGACTGCGCCCGGCACGGCGAAGAAGTGGAGCTCACCGTGGCCGACCGCTGGATCCTCTCCCGCCTGCAGCGGGCGGTCGGCCAGGTGCGCGAGGGCACGGAGCAGTATCGCTTCGATCGCGCCGCCCAGGCCATCTATTCCTTCGTCTGGGACGAGTACTGCGACTGGTACCTGGAGCTGTCCAAGCCCGTGCTCTCCGGCGAGGCCGGCGAGGCCGCCAAACGGGGCACACGCCGCACCTTGGTGCAGGTGCTGGAGACCCTGCTGCGCCTGGCCCATCCCGTCATCCCTTTCATCACCGAGGAGATCTGGCAGCGGGCGGCACCGCTGGTCGGGCGCGGGGCGCAGACGATCATGCTCGCCCCCTACCCCGCGCCCGACAGGGCACTGGTGGACGAAGGGGTGGAGGACGAGATGGGCTGGATCATGACGCTGATTCAGGGGGTGCGGCGCATCAAGGGCGAGATGGATATCGCCCCCGGCAGGCGCATCCCGGTGCTGCTGCAGGGTTGGACCGCGCAAGAACGGGAATGGGGGGAGCGCAACATTGCCTGCATCATGGCCCTCGCCCGACTCGACGAGGTGCATTGGCTCGGCGCAGATGCCCCCGCCTCCGAATCGGCCACCGCCGTCGCCGGCAAGACCACTGTGCTCATCCCGCTGGCCGGGCTCATCGACAAAGAGGCCGAGCTGGGGCGCCTCACCAAGGAGATCGACAAGCTCAAGGGAGACATGGACCGCTGCGAGGGCAAGCTCGCCAATCCCAATTTCGTCAAACGGGCGCCGGCCACGGTGGTGAAGAAGGAACGCCAGCGCCTGGCGCAGATGGACGACGCGCTGGCTCAGCTCAGCGCCCAGCTCGAGCGCATCCGGGCCCTGTGATGGCGCCCGCTGCAGGGACGGCTTGCGGCGCCGGCCCCGCAAACGGATAATCGGCGCAGGAACAGCGACCTTCTGCCGGGACGCCGCAACCGTCAGATTCACCCCGGGCGGCAGCACGATGCGCGTCACGGCCGCACCCAGCGTTGTCATCGGCGATGACCAGTCGATTGGTTGCAAGGTGCTGGCAGGGCTGTTCGATACCGCAGCTCGCGGCGTCCGTGTGTGCACGTATGCCGACCCCCTGGCCGCGCTGGACGGCGTGCGGCGCGACCCCCCCGGATCTGCTGCTGACCGACTACAAGATGCCGGGGCTGGATGGCCTGGCGCTCATCCGGCGGGTACGCGCGCTGCCCGGCGGCCTGCAAATCCCGGCGCTGCTAGTCACCGCCGCCGAAGACCCTGCGCTGCACCGCGAGGCCCTGGAGGCCGGCGCCGCCGAAGTGTTGACCAAACCGTTCGACCACGAGCATGCGCGCACGCGCTGTCTCGCCCTTCTCGCCACGGCCCGGGCGGCGCCCCGCACCCGGCTCCGGGCTACGCCCCACAAGACGATCCCTGCGGGCACCATATCGAGCACATGGGCCGGTGCGCCGGCCTGATCGGGGAGGAGCTGGGCCTGCCCGCGGACCAGTGCAGGCTGAACGAAACCGCCATCCCCTTGCACGACATCGGAAAGGCCGCGCTACTGGCTCCCATCCTGGCCAGGCCGGGGCCGCTCAGCGCCACACCATCGTAGGACACGAGCTCCTGCGCGACAGCTTGTCGCCGGATCGTCGCCTCGCTGCCGAGATTGCTCTGGCCCACCACGAGCGCCATGACGGGCAGGGCTATCCCCGGGGGTTGCGCGGCGAGGCCATTCCGGTGCCGGCGCACATTGCCGCGCTGGTCGACGTGCTCGATGCCATAGTCTCGGCGCGCCCCCACCGGAAGGCCCGCAACATCGAAGAGGCCGCGGCCTACGTGCGGCGCCAGCGCGGCGCCCAATTTCATCCTGCCTGCGCGGACGCGTTCGCGGCGCGGCTGCAGGAGGTGATCGAAGTCTATGACCGCTCTGCGCAGACGCCCGCCTCGCGGGCTCGCTGACGGCCCGATTCCCGCTCCCGCGGCGCCTCAGGCGCCCGCGAGCCGGGTCACCAGCATGACCACCCCGGAAAGGATCAGGACGAAGAGGACCGTGAAGACGATCCCGACAACGACATAGACCGCCGGCCGCCCCTGGGCGACGTCACGCTGGTGATACTTGCCGGCACGGACACCGAACATGGCCGCCATCACGCTGGCGGCCACCTTTAGGATGCCCACCTTATCCTTCGGCTGCGCGTCTTGCCTCATTGATGGTCACCCGATCCGGCCGGCGGTCGCTGGCAGCACCGCTCAGCCCTCCAAGGCAACGCCGTGCTCGCGGGTGGCATGGAAGCGGATGTCCGGCCAACGCTCCATGGCCAACTCCAGGTGCACGCGGGTAGGCGCCAGGTAGGTGAGGTTGCCGTCCCCGTCCAGGGCCAGGTTCTCGGCCGCCTTGGCCTTGAGCTCTTGGAGCTTGGCCGGATGCTCGCTGGTCACCCATCGGGCCGTGGTCACCTTCACGGCCTCGAAGGCGCACTCCACACCATACTCGTGCTTGAGCCGAAAGGCCACGACGTCGAACTGGAGCACGCCCACGGCGCCGACGACGAGGTCGTTGCCGCTCAGGGGACGAAACACCTGCGAGGCCCCCTCCTCGGCCAGCTGCTGCAGGCCCTTGTGAAGCTGCTTGAGACGAAGGGGATCGCGCAGCACGACCCGTCGAAACAGCTCCGGGGCGAAGTTGGGGATGCCGCTAAACCGCAGGGCCTCGCCGTCGGTGAAGGTGTCGCCAATCTGGATGGTGCCGTGGTTGTGCAGGCCGATGATATCCCCCGCGTACGCCGTGTCGACGTGCTCGCGCTCCGCCGCCATGAAGGTGACGGCGTCGGGCACCTTGATGTCGCGCGCCAATCGCACAAGCCGAAGCTTCATGCCCTTCTCGAACTTTCCCGAGCAGATGCGCGCGAAAGCGATGCGGTCACGATGCGCCGGGTCCATGTTCGCCTGGACCTTGAACACGAAGCCCGTGAACTTGGACTCCGTCGCGGAGACCTCGCGCGTGGTCGTGGCGCGCACCGTCGGGGCGGGCGCATAGGCGACGAAGGCGTCCATCAGCTCGCGCACGCCGAAGTTGATGAGTGCGGATCCGAAGAACACCGGCGTCAGCCGCGCCGCCAGGTACGCCTCCTCGTCGAAGGCATGGCTCGCGCCGTGCACCAGCTCGATCTCTTCGCGCAGCGATTGCGCGCGCGAGCCCAAGACCGCGTCGGCCTCGGCGCTGTGGAGGCCTTCTACGCTGCGGGTCTGGCCGGCACGGCCCCGAGCGGTCGGCTCGTAGAGATAAATGCGGTCTTCGAGCACGTGATACACGCCGCGCAGCTCCCGGCCCATACCGATGGGCCAGGTGACGGGGGCGCACGCGATGCCGAGCACCCGCTCGACCTCGTCGAGCAGCTCCACCGGGTCGCGCCCTTCGCGGTCCAGCTTGTTGACGAAGGTCATGATGGGCGTGTCGCGCAGCCGGCAGACGTCCATCAGCTTGATGGTGCGCTCCTCCACGCCCTTGGCGCCGTCGATCACCATCAGCGCCGAATCCACCGCCGTCAGCGTGCGGTAGGTGTCTTCGGAGAAATCCTCGTGGCCCGGGGTATCCAGCAGGTTGACGATGCGCCCCTTGTAAGGGAACTGCATCACCGAGGAGGTCACGGAGATGCCGCGCTGCTTCTCCAGCTCCATCCAGTCGGAGGTGGCGTGGCGCGCCGCCTTGCGGCCCTTGACGGTGCCGGCAAGCTGGATGGCGCCGCCGAACAGCAGCAGCTTTTCGGTGAGCGTCGTCTTGCCCGCATCGGGATGGGAGACGATGGCGAACGTGCGCCGCCTGGCGATTTCGTCAGTCAAAGGGGACATCTTGCAAGAGGAAAGAAAAGAGTGCAGACGTGAATAGACGACAGTTTACACCATGTCGCGCCCGCGCGCATTCCCGATGCTGGTGGGGGAGAAGGTCAGAGCTGCAGGGCCATCACCAGGGCGTCCTCGCGCCCGTCGCGGGCGGGGTAGTAGGCCCAACGCACGCCCACCTCGTTGAAGCCGAGGGAGCTGTACAGCCGCACGGCGGCCTTGTTGGACGGGCGCACCTCCAGCAGAACCGCCTGCGAGTGCACGCGGCGGGCGACCTCCACGAGGTGCTCGAGCATGGCCCGACCGAACCCCTGGCATCGCGACCCCGGGTGCACGCACAGGTTGAGCACGTGCGACTCGCCCGCGCCGGAGGACATCACGCCGTAGGCCACGATACGACCCTCGAGCTCCAGGACACGGCAGTAGTAACCCACCCGCAGGCAGTCAAGGAAGATGCCCTCGGTCCAGGGATGCTCGTAGCCGTCCCGCTCGACGGCCATCACCTGCGCCAGGTCGGCGCGGCGCATGGGCCGAAAGTGAAGCTGCTCGCTGTCGAGGACTGCGCTCATGAAGACATCATCCGCCGAGCATGCAGCAGGTCCTGCCAAGCCTTGCGCTTGTCCCGGGGCGAGCGCAGCAGGTAGGCCGGATGATAGGTCACCAGCACGGGAACCTCGCGGTCCCCATAGCTGTGGCACTGCCCCCGCAGTCGCGCCAGGCTCACCTGCGTCTTGAGCAGATTGTGGGCCGCCACCCGGCCGAGGGCCATGATCAGCCTCGGGGCCACCAGCTCGACCTGCCGGCGCAGGAAGGGCTCGCAGCTGGCGACCTCGCCGGGCTGCGGGTCACGGTTGTTGGGTGGCCGGCACTTGAGGATATTCGCGATGTAGACCCGCTCGCGCCGCAGGCCGATGGCGAGCAGCATTTCGTTCAGGAGCTGTCCGGCCCGGCCCACGAAGGGCTCGCCCTGGCGGTCCTCGTCCGCGCCCGGGGCCTCACCGATCAGCATCAGCCGGGCGTTGACGTCCCCGACACCGAACACGGTCTGTGTGCGTGTCGCCCGCAGCTCGCAGGCCGCGCAGGCGCTCACCCGCTCGCGCAGCGCGGTCCAATCCAGCCCGGCGACACCGTCGGCGCGAATTCCGGCATCCGCCGGCCCTTCGGCACCCGCAAGCCCGGACCCGGGCGCCTGCGGCGGGCGGGGCTCGCGTGCCTCCCAGGTCTGCATCCCCATGGCCGCCAGATAGGCCTGTCTGGTCGCCTCGTCCATACCGCCTCCGCGAACGCCTGACGTGCTCAGGCTGCCGCCAGCACCGGGCGCTGTAGCGGGTAGCTCATACGTCTGCACCCTGCGGGTGAGCCCGCTCCACCGGGAACAAAATCTTGTTGAGCGCGTTGAGATAGGCGTTCGCCGATGCGATCACGATGTCGGTATCGGCCCCCTGGCCGTTGACGATGCGCCCGCCCTTTTCCAGCCGCACTGTCACCTCCCCCTGAGAGTCGGTACCGCTGGTGATGTTGTTCACCGAGTAGAGCAGCAGCTCGGTGCCGCTCCGGACGATGGCGTCGATCGCCTTGAAAGCGGCATCCACCGGGCCGCCGCCGGTGCCCGAGGCCCGCTTCTCCTCGCCGTCCACGCTGAGGGTGACGCTGGCCTCGGGCAGCTCCCCGGTCTCCGAGCACACCTTCATGGCCACCAAGCGTATATGCTGGTTTTCCTCTGCGAGCAGGGTCTCGGTGACCAGTGCCTGCAGGTCATCGTCGTAGATCTCGTGCTTCTTGTCGGCAAGCTCCTTGAACCGCTGGAAGGCGTCGTTGAGCTCTTCCTCCGAAGCGAGAACGACGCCGATCTCGGCCAGGCGCGTGCGGAAGGCGTTGCGCCCGGAATGCTTGCCCAACACCATGCGGTTGGTCGCCCAGCCCACGTCCTCGGCGCGCATGATCTCGTAGGTCTCGCGGTTCTTGAGCACCCCGTCCTGGTGGATGCCCGACTCGTGGGCGAACGCGTTGGCGCCCACGATCGCCTTGTTGGGCTGGACCGGAAAGCCCGTGATGCTGGCCACCAGGCGCGAGCATGGCACGATCTGCGTGGTATCGAGGTCCACGTCGCAGGCGAAGACATCCTGGCGCGTGCGCACTGCCATGACGATCTCCTCCAGTGCGGCATTGCCGGCGCGCTCGCCCAACCCGTTGATCGTACACTCCACCTGGCGGGCGCCGTTCATGACGGCTGAAACGGAGTTGGAGACCGCCAGGCCAAGGTCATTGTGGCAGTGCACCGAGAACACGGCCTTGGCGGAGTTCGGCACACGCTCGATGAGATTGCGTATGAGGGCTCCGAATTGCTCCGGTACGCTGTAGCCGACCGTGTCGGGGATGTTCACCGTACCGGCCCCGGCGTCGATCACCGCCTCGATCACCCGGCAGAGAAAATCGGGATCGGAACGCCCCGCGTCCTCCGGCGAGAACTCCACATCGTCGGTATAGCGCCTCGCGTGGCGCACCGCCGTGACCGCCTGCTCCACCACTTGGTCGGGCTCCATGCGCAACTTTTCCCTCATGTGGACGGGCGAGGTGGCGATAAAGGTGTGGATGCGCGCCGACTGGGCATCTCGCAGGGCCTCGCCGGCGCGGTCGATGTCCCGATCCATGGCCCGCGCCAACCCGCACACCGTGCTGTTCTTGACGCTGCGCGCCACCGCCTGTACGGCCTCGAAGTCGCCGGCGCTGGCCGCGGGAAAGCCGGCCTCGACCACGTCGACGCGCATGCGATCCAACGCGGTCGCGATGCGCACCTTCTCCTCCTTGGTCATGGAGGCACCGGGGCTTTGCTCCCCGTCGCGCATCGTGGTGTCGAAAATAATGAGTTTTTCTTTGTTGCTCATCGCCTTGCTCCGTGTGCTGCAACACAGTTTACCCCAGGCCCCGGGCGTACAAAACCGTCGGGCGGGGATGAATCAAGAGGTCGCGTGATGTAACCCTCGCCAGGGTATGGAGAGATCGCTGCCCTAGGGCAGCAGTCGCAGCAGCAAGGCGAGCGGAAGGCGGGCGCATGCGGCCCGCGACCCGGGAAGGGCCGGACGGAGGGTCCGATTGTCGGCCGCGTGTTTCATGGATGTATCGACGTTCAGCTCAACCCCAATATAGCCTTATTGGCGCCGTTTGCCAAGCCAGGCGTCTTTGCCGAATCACTGCGGAGATCGAATGAGAACCGGCACCCCGTACACCGCTCCGCCAAGCCCCGGGTTTCCGACCCGCCGCCGGTGCAGCCCGGAAGGGCGCCCCAGGCAGGGCAAAGTCACGGTAGGAATGACAGTTGCCCGCCACACCCGTACAGATCCGTACGTGCGGAGCTACCGCATACGGCTCCCGCCTCGGGTAACGACGGCGAAAACGCACGGTGGGCCAGGGGTGAAGCACTCGCGGTGCCGGCAGCCTACCTTTTGGATAGCCTTGAACTTCTCCCAAGTCATCCCTTTCCGAGCCTTCTGGCTGCGTCGCCTAAGCAGGCGGAACCAATCGCGGCTCAGGATAAAGCGAAACTGGGACCACGTATCCACGTTGTACGGCACCGCAAAGTATTGGTAATACCCCTGCAGAACCTGACGCAGCCACCGCCCGGTGTCCGGTACCGGGTCCTGGAAGCGGCGTCGCAGCTCCCTCCTGATCTCCTGCAATTTACGTCGTCGACGTTTACCTATCGTCTTGCGCCGGATGACAAAACGGCCGTTTCGGGTTCTATTTGCTATGTGCGCAAACCCGAGAAAGGTGAACGTCTCCGGTTTCCCAGCACTCGCTGCTTTGCGACTGGCCGCATGGCGGCCAAACTCAATTAGCCGGCTTTTGCCAGGGTGCAGGGTGAGCCCGAATTTGCTCAACCGTTGGGCCACGTCGCGCAGAAAGGCCTTCGCCTCTTCCCTGTGTTGAAAGCCTGCTACGATATCATCGGTATATCTGACCATGATCATCGCTCCTCGCAGGTCTCTGCGGCGCCGCTGCTGCGCCCACAGGTCGAAGGCGTAGTGCAGGTAGATATTCGCCGATAATGGCGAGATCACTGCCCCCTGTGGGCTGCCCTCTTCCGTGGGCCGCCATCGTTCGGCCTCGATGACGCCTGCCCGCAACCATTTACGAATCAGGCGCATCATGCGCTTGTCTGCGATACGATGCTCGACAAAGCGAATCATCCAGTCATGTTGGATGTGATCAAAATAGCCCTGAATATCCAGATCAACCACCCAGTTGTTGGGCTTTTCGGTCAATCCTACCCACAGGGCATCCAGCGCCTGGTGTTGATCTCGCCCCGGTCGGAAACCGTAGCTGAATCCAACAAAGTCTTCTTCGTAGATCGCGTTCAGTACCGTGACTACCGCCTGTTGGACGATCTTGTCTTCCAGGGCGGCGATCCCCAGCTTGCGCTCGCTTCCGTCTTCCTTGGCGATGCGCGCCCGCTTGCTGGGTAGCGCCCGGTAGCTTCCTTTGTGGACCCGGTCATGCAAATCCTTCAACCGTCCCAGGAGTCCTTCCTGGTAGTCCGTCCATCGTACTCCGTCCACTCCCGGCACCGCTCCCCGTTTGAGCTGCTCAAAGCTCTCCCAGAGTCGCGGCACGTCTATGTGGTGCAGCAGTGTCGTAAATCGCAGTCTCCTGTCCCTACGTGCGGCTTCCCGTACACCCGTCAGACCACGCGACGCCCTCCCCGAACCCTGTGTTTCGGCAGTGGGCGCCCTCCGGGTGTTCCCCTCGGCCAAACCCCTTTGCTCCACGGACTCCGCCGGCCTTTGGCCGTCTCCCGACAGTTGATTGCCTTTGTTCATCCGCTTCCTCGCTCATATGGGTTTGTCCGACTTCCCGATCGCGTACGTGTGAGTCGTTCGGCTCTTCACCTTCTCTCACCGAACTGGCGGGTTACCACCCCTCCAGATACGACCGGAACCTCCCAGGTTCCGTGCACGAAGTATAAGGGCACATGTTCAGGGTCTCTGACTCCGTGGGGCCTGACGATCACTTGCCGGTGGCGCAACCGCCAGTATAGCCTTCCGCATATTGGGAGAGCGTCGGCACCCCAGTAGCGCAACTTTCGAAGCTCAATACCTGACCTGCACCCGCCCCTGTCAACGCTTGCCCTTCCGGGTTACCCCATCAGGCCATGACTCGGGGCCAAGGCGGCCGGCCTGCCTTACCTCGTACGACATTTACAGTCGCACCTCCATGCCAGATTGACCTGGCGCTTCCCCAATCGTTGCATAAATCGATCGAGGACAGGGGGCCTTGGGAAGCGGCACAAGGCCTCCTGTCCTCGATCGCACCGGCGGTACGATCCGGCCGCAAGTGCCCGATCCAAGCCAGACACCGGGATTCTCGGTGTTTCGCTCGTTTCTATGGCGCTATTTATGCAACTGTCGGGCAAACACAGCGGCTTTCGGCATTGAACTGGTTTCAACGGCCTTGCCTGTGCAACTGTTGGGCATCAGTCGGCGGCCTCTCCGCTCTCCGATCCCGTTTCCCGGCCGCGCCGGCGCTTGCGCCACCAGCGCACCACCATCAGGACCGGCCCCGAAAGGGCGTAGGCGAGAAAACCGATGAACAGCACCTTCGGCGGATCGATGGCCACCAGGATGAGCGCGAGGACAAGCAGCAAGATGCCGGCGAACGGGACGCGGTCCCTGCGCTTCACCTCTTTGAAACTGGCATAGAGGATGGGGCTGACCATCAAGGCGCCGCACGCCACGGTGAGCAGAAACGCTGGCAGCCACAGGCTGGGCCCGGGCAGCTTGAGGTCCACGCACACCCAGATGAACGAGACCATCAGGGTGGCCGCGGAGGGGCTGGCCAGACCATAAAAGTAGCGCTTGTCCATCTGGCCCACCTGGACGTTGAAGCGCGCGAGGCGCATAGCGCCCATGGCCATGTAGAAGAAGGCTGCGAGCCAACCGAGCTTGCCCCATTGCCAGCCGAGATCGGCCATGCTGAACAGAGACCACTTGTACATCACCAGCGCAGGGGCCAACCCGAACGACACCAAATCTGCGAGGCTGTCGTACTGCGCGCCGAATTCACTCTGCGTGTTGGTCATGCGCGCCACCCGCCCGTCGATGCCATCGAGCAACATGGCGATGACCACCGCGATGGCGGCGACGTTATACCTGCCCCCCATGGCGGCAATGATGGCGTAGAAGCCGGCGAACAGACCGGCGGTCGTGAACAGATTGGGAAGCAGGTAGATGGCCTTGCGCCGTCTCTTGGCTTCTATGGCTTGCCTGTCCATCCTATCCACCCGTGATTGCCAATGTGTCCGCGCCTCCGGCGTTCGACCGATCCTGTCGGGTTTAGTAGACAGTAGACAGTGGACAGTGGACAGGGGTCGGCAACCGCCAGTGGGGTTTACTTTCGTGACGGCCGCCGACTGTTCACCGTTTTCCTGTCCACTGCCAACTGTCTACTGCACACTAAGCGACCGGCCCTCAGGCGGCCTGGGCAGGCTTGTGGATCAGGGTCCCAATGATATCGGCACCGGCGCGTACGCGAGAGCCTGCCCCCACGTTGACGCGCGAGCCGACCGGGAGATACACGACCACCCGTGAACCGAACCGTATGAAACCGCAGCGCTGCCCCTGGCCCACCCGCTCGCCGGAGTGCACGTAACAGCGCGGACTGCTCACCGCCGAGACGCGGTTCATCACCAGGACCACGTCATCGTCCTCATCGGTACGGATCCATATGCCAAAGCGCGCGCCCCCGTCCCCCGTCGGCATGTGCCAGCGCTCCTGCACCTTGCCTTCCACCGGGCTGCGCGTGGTGTAGCTGCCCAGCGTGCTCATCTTGATGGCCACGCACACGGCATCGCGATTGAGGCACGGGTCCGTACACTCCTTGACGAAAAGCACGTGCCCGTCGGCGGGGCTGAGAACGGCCAGGGGGATCGCCGGGATATCGCGCTCCGGATCACGAAACAGATAGGCCACTGCAAGGACCCCCAGCCAGAGCGGTACGGCCGCCTGCCAACCGAACTGATGATGCAGGGCGAGCGCGGCGACGGCAAGCGTTGCAATGTACAGCCAAGCCTCGCGCTGGACGATGGGATATCCGGCAGCAGCCATACCTCCGTTGCCCTGTATGGAATGGCGGAATCGGCGCTTGACGCGAGGCTGTTCAGTTCTTGCTCTTGTCGACGATCTTGTTGGCCTTGATCCAGGGCATCATCTCACGCAGGCGCTCTCCCACCTGCTCGATGGGGTGCTCCCTGCCGATGCGGCGCTTCGCGCGCAGCGTCGGTGCCCCCGCCTGGTTTTCCAGGATCCACTCGCGCGCGAACTCGCCGTTCTGGATCTCCGAGAGGATGCGGCGCATCTCCGCCCGCGTATCGTCGTCGATCACCCGACGCCCGCGGGTAAGGTCGCCGTACTCGGCGGTGTTGGAGATCGAATAGCGCATGTTGGCGATGCCGCCCTCGTACATCAGATCCACGATCAGCTTGAGCTCGTGGAGACACTCGAAGTAGGCCATCTCCGGTGCGTAACCCGCCTCAACCAGGGTCTCGAAACCGGCCTGAACCAGCGCGGTTGCACCGCCGCACAGCACCGCCTGCTCGCCGAACAGATCGGTCTCGGTCTCCTCGCGGAAGCTCGTCTCGATGATGCCGGCGCGCCCGCCGCCATTGGCCGATGCGTAGGAGAGCGCAACGTCCCTCGCACGACCAGAGGCGTCCTGGAAGACGGCGATCAACGAGGGCACCCCGGCGCCCTGAGCGTAGGTAGAGCGCACCAGATGCCCCGGCCCCTTCGGCGCGATCATGATCACGTCCAGATCGGGCCGCGGCTGGATCTGCTCGAAATGGATGTTGAAGCCATGGGCAAACGCCAGCACCGCCCCCTGCTTGAGGTTGGGCTCGACCTGTTCCGCGTAGAGCTTCGCCTGGTGCTCGTCTGGGGCGAGGATCATCACCAGGTCCCCGCCCTTGACCGCCTCGGGGATAGCCTGAACGGTGAGGCCCGCGCCTTGCGCCTTGGCCGCCGAGGCCGATCCGGGGCGCAGCCCCACGACCACGTCGACCCCCGAATCTTTCAGGTTGTTGGCGTGGGCGTGGCCCTGGGAACCGTAGCCGATGACGGCCACCTTCATCCCTCGGATAATGGACAGGTCGGCGTCTTTGTCGTAATAGATGTTCATGTCACTACCTTTTTCTTGGATTCTCGATGACGAAGGGTTTGCCGCAGGGCGCGCGGGTTAGAGCGTCAACGCCTTCTCACCGCGCGAGATGCCGATGGCGCCCGAACGCACCACCTCGAGGATGGGCACGGCGCCGACAGCCTGGATAAAGGCGTCCAGCTTCTCTCCCGTGCCGGTGAGCTCGATGGTGTACATGTTGTCCGTGACATCGATGATGCGCCCGCGAAAGATATCCGACAGGCGCTTGATCTCCTCCCGGTGATCGCCCAGGACTCGAACCTTGACCAGCATCATCTCGCGCTCGATGTGCACGCCCTCGGTCATGTCGGAAAGCTTGACCACGTCGATCAGCTTGTTGAGCTGCTTGGTGATCTGCTCGATGATCTCGTCGGTGCCGCTGGTCACGAGCGTCATCCGAGACATGGAAGGGTCGTCGGTAGGGGCCACCGTCAGGGACTCGATGTTGTATCCACGCGCCGAGAACAGCCCGGCGACGCGCGACAGGGCGCCGGCCTCGTTCTCCAACAGGATGGAAATGATATGCCGCATGGCAAGTCCTCAGCGTTGAAACCCCTGCCCGACCGAAGTCGGATTCATATCAGGATCATCTCGTTCTGACCAGCGCCGGCCGGGATCATCGGATAGACGTTTTCGGTCTGATCGGTGATAAAATCCAGGAACACGGCCCGATCCCGGATCTTCATGGCCTCCCTCAGCGCCCCCTCTACGTCCTGGGGCTTGTCGATGCGCATACCGGTGGCGCCGTAGGCCTCGGCCAGGGTCACGAAGTCGGGGAGCGATTCCATGTACGACATGGCATAGCGGCCCTGATAGAAAAACTCCTGCCACTGGCGCACCATGCCGAGGTAGCGGTTGTTGAGGTTGACGATCTTCACCGGCAGGCCGTACTGGCGCACGGTCGACAGCTCCTGGATACACATCTGGATGCTGCCCTCGCCGGTCACGCACACCACCGTCTCGTCGGGGTGGGCGAGCTGCACACCCATCGCCGCGGGAAAGCCGAACCCCATGGTGCCCAGCCCCCCTGAGTTGATCCAGCGCCTAGGCCTGTCGAACTTGTAGAACTGCGCCGTCCACATCTGATGTTGACCGACATCCGATGTGACATAGGCATCACCCCCCGTGACCTCGTAGAGCTTTTCGAGCACCCACTGTGGCTTGATCAGCTCGCTGTCGCGGTCGTACTTGAGGCAGTCCATGGCGCGCCACTCGTTGATCTGCTTCCACCACTCGGCGAGCGCCTCCGAATCGGGGGGCCCGCCGCTCGACTCGAGCACCTTGACCATCTCGGTAAGCACGTTGTGGACCGAGCCCACGATGGGCACGTCCACCCTGACGTTCTTGGAGATGGACGAAGGGTCGATATCCACATGGATGACCTTGGCCGTGGGGCAGAACTTCTCGATGTTGCCGGTCACCCGGTCGTCGAAGCGGGCGCCGATGGCCAGCAGCACGTCGCAGTTGTGCATCGCCAGGTTGGCCTCGTAGGTGCCGTGCATGCCGAGCATGCCCAGGAACTGGAAGTCGGTTGCCGGGTAGGCCCCCAGACCCATCAGCGTATTGGTGATGGGAAAACCGAGCCGGCGGACGAGCTCGATCAGCGGCCCGGAGGCGTTGTCCAAGGTCACGCCCCCGCCCGTGTAGACGACGGGGCGCTTGGCGCCCAGGATCAGGTCGATGGCGCGCTTGATCTGGCCCGGGTGCCCCTTCACCACGGGACTGTAGGAACGCAGCGACACCTTCTCCGGATACGTGTAGGCGGCGCGGTCGGCGGTGACGTCCTTGGGGATGTCCACCACCACCGGGCCGGGTCGGCCCGTCGTGGCGATGTAGAAGGCCTTTTTGATGGTCAGGGCCAGCTCCTCGACGTCCTTCACCAGGAAGTTGTGCTTGACGCACGGGCGGGTGATTCCCACGGCATCAACCTCCTGGAAGGCGTCGTTGCCGATCAGGTTGGTGGGCACCTGCCCGGTGAAGGCAACCAGCGGGATGGAATCCATATATGCGGTGGCGATCCCCGTGATGGCGTTCGTGGCCCCGGGGCCCGACGTCACCAGGCATACGCCGGGCCGGCCCGTGGCGCGCGCATAGCCGTCGGCGGCATGCGCCGCCGCCTGCTCGTGGCGCACGAGGATGTGCTGGACGTCCTGCTGCTTGAAGAGCTCGTCGTAGATGTGCAGCACGGCGCCGCCCGGATACCCGAACACATGCTTGACGCCCTCGTCCCTCAGACAGCGCACGAAGATCTCGGCACCGGTCAGTTCCACGCTGGTCTCGCTCCTGGTTGGGCCTGTCGTGGCCCGCCTGCTCGAATATTGCAGAAATGGGCGCCCCGGCGGGACTACGTGCCGGGTGAGCCCGAAAACCTACGAAAATTGCCGCGGAATCGCGCGATTTGCATGCGCTCGGCGGAATCTACAGAAGCTACTGATAATGAACGCGCAGGTCAAGAGACGTTCCAGAAAAACCGTCGATGGCTCGGCAGGTTAGGCTGCGGGGGACCACTTTGCGGACCGCCGCGCCGTGCCGGCGCTTGTCATTCGGTAAAGTTCCCTCATAATGAGGCCGAAAACCTTTGAAAACCGACGACTGGAAATTTTTTCCGAGCGCCATGACCTCGTTGCGAAGCGCACTCACCGCCGCCGCGGCCGTGATCGGTCTCATCGCCATGGGGCTGGTCTGGGCCGGGACCTACAAATGGGTGGACGACCATGGTGTCACCCACTACGGCGAGACTCCCCCGCCGGGCGTCTCCGCCGAGCCTCTCGCCGCCCCGGCCCCGCCGCCCCAGGGAACAGACGCAGCCCGAGAGGACCTCAAGACGAGGCTGGAGGCGGCGGAGAAGGCGCGCCAGGCCCGGCAGGAGGAGGAGGCCAAGGCCGCAAAGGAGCGCGCCCAAGCAGAGAAACTGAAACAGGACTGCCAGAAGACCCGCAAGAATCTCAACACCCTGAAGAATCGCAACCGAGTGCTGATCAAAGAAGGCGACGGCTACCGGGTGATGCCCGCCGAGGAGCGCCAGAAAAAGATCGACCGGCTCGAAACCTGGCTCGCCGAAAACTGCTAGCCCGCAGCCCCGGGGAATCGACCATGCCCTACCTTCAGATCCAAACCAACCACAGCATCGAGGCCGAGCACCGCGCCGTCGTCCTGCATGGGGCGTCGGGGCTGGTGGCCGAGCAGTTGGGCAAGGCCGAGCGCTACGTCATGGTCGCGCTGCGCGACGCGGCACCGATGCTGTTCGCCGGCTCGGATGCGCCGGCGGCCTATTTGGAGCTCAAGAGCATCGGCCTGCCGGCCGAGGCCACCGCACGGCTCTCGGATGCCCTGTGCGAATTCATGGAGCGGGAGCTGGAGATCCCCCGTGATCGGGTCTACGTCGAGTTCGCCGACGCACCACGCCACATGTGGGGCTGGAACGGGGGCACCTTCTGAGCGTCGGGCACCGCCCTCGCGCGCACCGCCAAACCGCCGATGGCGTGGCGCAAGCCGCAGCCTTTCCACATAATATCCCTGCCAGGCGGATCCTGCGCGACGGCCCCGCAACCCATGAAAAGGCTTGGCTGGACAATACTGATCATCGTTGCTCTATTGGGCGTGGCCGCCTATTTGGCGCCCGAGCTGCTAAACGAGATCAAGAAGCACGCGGCGGGGCCGGGCGAGTCGACCACGGTATACAAGTGGCAGGATGAGCAAGGCAACTGGCACGTCACCGACGAACCGCCCCCGCTCGGCGTCGAGCATCGTGAGCAGAAATATCGGCACGACACCAACGTGCTTCCGGCCCCGGCCGCGGAGGAAGGCGGCCGGGACTCGCCCTGAGGCCCGGACCGCCACATACGGCACGCTGACAGCGCAAACCGAGGGCTTGGGGAGAGGGCCCGAAGAGCCTCGAGCGGATCGCGCGGGAACGCGCGATTCGGGCTTGCCCGCGGCGGGCGCGAGCGGCGCAAGGACGCCGGTTCTCGAGCAACTCATGCAAGGATTGGAATTACTGAGCCTTACCTAGCTGGACGGCGGGCGGCTGGTATGTCGCCCACTTACGTAAGTCTCAATAGAAAGGCTATCGCATGCGCATTTCGCAATTTCCACTGTCCACCCTCAAGGAAACCCCGTCGGATGCCGAGATCATCAGTCACCAGCTGATGCTCCGCGCCGGGATGATCCGCAGGCTCGCCGCAGGCATCTATACCTGGCTGCCGCTGGGGCTGCGCGTGCTGCGCAAGGTCGAGCAAATCGTTCGGGAGGAGATGGATCGCGCCGGGGCGCTGGAGCTGCTGATGCCCGCCGTCCAGCCGGCGGAGCTGTGGCAGGAGTCGGGACGATGGGAACAATACGGCCCGGAGCTGCTTCGCATCCAGGACCGTCACCATCGGGATTTTTGCTTCGGGCCGACCCACGAAGAGGTCATCACCGACCTCATACGCCACGAGATCAAGAGCTACCGTCAGCTGCCGGTGACCTACTACCAGATCCAGACCAAGTTCCGGGACGAAATCCGCCCCCGTTTCGGCGTGATGCGCGCACGGGAGTTCTTGATGAAGGATGCCTACTCCTTCCACCTGGACGAGGCATCGCTGCAAAAGACCTATGGGCAGATGCTCGAGGCCTATTCGCGCATTTTCCAACGCCTGGGGCTGGTGTTTCGCGCGGTGCGGGCTGCAACCGGCGCGATCGGCGGCAAGCTCTCGCACGAGTTCCACGTGCTGGCCGAGTCCGGCGAGGATGCCATCGCCTTTTCATCCGAGGGCGACTACGCGGCCAATATGGAGCTGGCCGAGGCCCCGGCGCCTGCGGGCGAACGCCCTGCACCCGCTGCGCCCATGCAGGCGGTGGACACCCCCGGGCGGTACACCATCGACGATGTGGCCCGTTACCTCGGGGTAACGCCGCAGCAGTGCGTGAAGACGCTGCTGGTTCAAGGCGCCGAGGGCGGGCTGGTGGCCCTGGTGCTGCGCGGCGACCACGAGCTCAACCCCATCAAGGCGGAGAAGCTCGAGGCGGTGGCCGTGCCGCTGACCTTCGCCAGTGCGGAGCAGGTGCTCGAGGCCCTCGGCGCCAGCCCCGGCTCCCTGGGACCGGTGGGCATGTCGATCGAGGTCATCGCCGACCCCGCCGCCGCCCACTTGGCCGATTTCGTCTGCGGCGCCAACCGGGACGACAAGCACCTGACGGGCGTGAATTGGGGCCGCGACCTGCCCGAACCTCGGACCGCCGACATCCGTAACGTGGTGGAGGGCGAGGCCAGCCCCGAGGGTCGCGGCACCTTGTGCATCACCCGCGGCATCGAGGTCGGGCACATCTTCCAACTGGGGCGCAAGTACAGCGAGACCATGGGGGCGGCGGTGCTGGACGAGGCGGGCCGCTCGGTGGTGATGACCATGGGCTGCTACGGGATCGGCGTGTCGCGGATCGTGGCCGCGGCCATCGAGCAGAACCACGACGCCCGCGGCATCGCCTGGCCCGAAGCCATCGCACCGTTCGAGGTGGCCGTGCTGCCCGTGAATGCGGGCAAATCGCCGCGGGTACGCGAGGACGGCGAGACCCTGTACCGCGAGCTGCGCGAGGCGGGCATGGACGTGCTGCTCGATGACCGCGAGGTGCGCCCGGGCGTCATGTTCGCGGACATGGAGCTCATCGGCCTGCCTCACCGCATCGTCGTCAGCGACCGCGGCCTGGAGGCAGGCACGGTGGAATACAAGGGCCGCCGCGACGCCGAGCCCACGCACGTGCCGCGCGATCAGCTGGTCGAGTTTCTGCGCTCCGCCCGACGGGAGGCGCCGCGGTCGTGAGAACGGGGCGTGCCGCAGCGCTCGGCCACGGCCTGCTGGTATGGGCGGCGCTGGTGATCTGGGCCCACCCGCGGCCCGCGGCGCCCGCCGTGCCGCAGGGCCCCGACCCGGAGCTGCGGCGGATACTCATGGAGGCCATCCGCGACACCGAGGCCTTCAGCGACCGGTTTCATGCGGAGGTCTGGCTGATAGACATGTCGAAGCGCCTGCGCCCCTGGGTGCCGGACGCCCGCGCCCGCGTTCTACTGTTGAAGACGGTCCACCAGGAGGCCACCCGCGCAGAGCTGCCCCCCGAGCTGGTGCTGGCGGTAATCGACGTGGAGAGCGACTTCGACCGCTTCGCCATCTCCAGCTCCGGCGCACGGGGGCTCATGCAAATCATGCCGTTTTGGCTCGAGGAGATCGGGCGCCCGGGAGACAACCTGTTTCACCTGCGCACCAACCTGCGCTTTGGCTGCACCATCCTGCGCTACTACCTGGACAAAGCCAGCGGCGATCTTCGCCGGGCGCTGGCGCGCTACAACGGCAGTGCCGGCAGGCGCCACTATCCCGACAAGGTTTTCCAGGCCCTGCGCGAACGCTGGTACCGGCAGTGACCCATGCCCGGTGCCCGTCCCGGGGCGCCGCCGGCCTGCGGTCTTCTCCCTAACCTCGGCCCGCGCCGCAGGCCGCGCGATTCAGACGGTCAAGCGGTTGTGAAACCGCTGTAGCGCTCATCGGGGTGATCCTCGCAGCGCACCCCCTCCACCTGCGCGTGAGGCGGGCCCTCCCACAGCCAGTCGCAGAGGGCGCGCACAGCGCGCTCGTCGCCGCAGGCCACCACCTCCACGCTGCCGTCGGGCAGGTTCTTCGCCCACCCGGTGAGCCCCAGCGTTCGGGCCTCGCGCTGGGTGGCGGCCCGGAAGAACACCCCCTGGACCCTTCCCGACACGCGGCAGCGCTTGCACACCCTCATGGCAACTCCAGCGTCGCCGGCTGTCCGGCGCGCAGCCCCTCCTCGGCACGGACCGCGAACTCCACATCCACAGGATAGCGGGCCCCGGCCCCCTCGCTAGACACCGGTTCCATACCCAGGCGGGCCACCCGGCCCGCGTAGCGCTTGCCGGCGACCCACACCGTCAACTCCTGGCCCCTGCGCAGCGCCCCCAGTTGGTCGCCCGGCACCGCGGCGCGCGCGAGGATGCGCCCGCGCTCGGCCACCACCAGCAACGGCGTGCTCTGCAGCCGGGTGACCACGGTCTGGCCGGGATCGGCGCGACGCTGCACGACGATGGCATTGAACGGCGCGCGAACCACGCTGTACTCCAAGTCCAGCTCCGCCTGCGCCAGGGTCGCCCGGGCGCGCTCAAGCTCGGAACGGGCACGGGTGCGGGCGATCTGCACCAGCTTCAGCTCGTGCACCGAGAGCACGGTGCGCTCAAAGAGCTCCTGGGCCCGCTCCACCTCCCGCTCGGCCTCGGCCAGGGCGTCTCGGGCCTCCGCCACGTCGGCCTCGGCCTTATCGACCACCGCCTCGAACGGGCGCGCGTCCAGCTCCAGCAGGGCATCGCCCTTGCCCACCGCGCTGCCCACGTCCACCAGGACCCGTTCGATCCTGCCGGAGACCGGGGTGCTGAGCTCAACGCGCTGTGCCCAACGCAGTGTGGCCTCCACCTCGGCCGCCTCCACGGCCGGCATACAGAGGGCCAGTGCAACCCACAGCCAATCGGAACGCCTCTTGTTCATGGCATCTACCCCATCGCTCACCACGCCGTTCACTGAGCTACTTCGCCTCGGGCGCCGCCGGCCTGCCCAAAAGGGCATCCAGGCGGCCCAGGGCCAGGGCCAGCCGATATCGGGTCTCGGCCTGCAGCAGCCGCGCCGCCGAAAACTGCACCATGGAGTCACCCAGATCCGTGCGCACGTCCAACTCGTACAGGGCGCGGCTGCGATCCAGGTAGAGATCGCGATAGTCCAGGGTGACCCGAGCCTGGTCCCGCTGCGCCCGCAGCACGTACACCTCCTGCCACAGCTCCAAGGCCGCTTGGCGCACCTCCATCTCTCGCGCGGCCAGGCGGGCAGCCAGGCCCTTGAGCTCGGCTTGGCGCCGGGCGATCTCCGAGTCGATGGCGCCGCCCGTATACAGCGGCACCCGCAGGGTAACACCGCCGCGCAAGGCATCACTGGAACCCAGCTCCCGGGTATACTCGGCCGCCTCCAGCGCCCCGTCGATCACCGGATACTTGCCGGCGCGCGCCGCCTGCACCCGTTGGCGCGCGGCCTCCACCTGTTCGCGCAGGGCCTGCAGCTGTGGATTCCAGGCCAAGGCGAGCTGCTGCAGCTCCTCGATGGCCGGCAGCTTCCGGTCCAACTGGGCCAGCTGCGGCTCGACGAGGTTGGCCGACAGCATCCCCGGACGGTTGAGCAGCAGCGCCAGCTGCGCCCGCGTCGAGCGCCGGCGCACGTCGCTGGCGTAGCGCCGCCGTCGCGTGTGCTGATAGGCCGTTTCGGCCTCCAGGACCTCGATGTCGGAGACCTGGCCCTGCTCACGGCGGTCTCGCAGCCGGTCGAGCTCTACGTAGGCCACGGCCATGGCCTCGTTGTCCCGCGCGTAGCGCAGGTCGGCGAGCAGCACGTCGAAGTACGCCCCCATGATGTCCAGGCGCCGCTGGGTACGCGCATCGGCGTAGAGCAGCTCCTGGCTCTTGATTTCGGCGTCCGCGGCGAAAAGACGCGCCTCGGTGCGGCCGAAGTCGTAGAGGCGCTTGCGCACCGACACGCCGATCAGGTGATCGTCGTGGTCTTGATTGGGCGAGACGGCGGACGGCTCGACCCACTGCAGTCGGCTCTCCAGTGCGGCCTGGATTCCGCTGTCGGCGGCGACCCGCTGGCGGGCGGCCTCTGCCCGCTCCAGTTCGGCCTGCGCCTCAACGAGCGCCGGATGGGGCTCGTCGGCCAGCGACAATGCGTGCTCCAGCGTCAGGGGTTCGGGCAGCGGCGGCGGCTCTTGCTGTGATGCCGCCAGCGCCTCGCCCGCCAAGAACCAGGACATCACCACAGCCTGCATCGCGCGGACGGGGGAACACGAACACATCATGTTATTATATGGTGGCGGCCCGGGATGATCCGAAACGGGATGATCCGAAACGCGGGGGCGTTCCGAAACGCGGCCCTCCCCCGGCTTGACGGACCAGTGTAGCTCAGGGCATCCAAATCTACCATGGTGCCGACATCATAGCGACAGCGCCCCGTGCGGGCACTGTGCAAATACACGTTTATCTCCGCGGCCACGGATCGCTAGGATGGAGGACCGCACCCAGACGCGTACGACGTTCGATGAACCTTCCCCTCAAGTCGCAGATCCTGCTGGCGCCCGCGGTGACCCTCTTTCTCATCATGGGTCTGATCGGCTTTACCCTGGCGCAACTGACCGACATCAAACGGCAGAACGAGACCGTGCGCGAATGGGTGCGCATCTGCGCCCATACCCAGGGTGCAATCACGGCCGGTCAGCGTATGCGGGATATCGCCCGCAAGCTGCAGCGCCAGGCCGTGGACCGCGACGACGACCTGCATTTCAGCTATCTGGAGAATTCACGTTCGTTCAGCGATCACCTGCGCTACGCCGAGCTGCGCAAGCGCCTCGAACCGGACACCGTTGCGCGCCTGCATCACGTGGAGCAGCTGGTGCAATACAAGGACGAGCTCGACCCTGCCACCGTGGAGAACAGTCTCGGGACGCTGCTTCCGAGTCTGGAGCAGATATACCGCGGTTTCCGCGTGCAGAAGCGGGCCGCCTATACCGACTACTACGACAACGTCAACAAGATCACGTCGCAGCTCGCGACCATCTCGCTTTCGGTGTTGGCGCTGTCGGTATTCTCGGGCGTCGCCCTCTCGGCCTGGACGATCCGCCGAACCAAGGGCAGGCTCGGTGCCCTGGCACGGGATGCGAGGAATATCTGCGCCGGGAACCTAGTCAGCCCTCCCCCGCCCGACACGGTGCGCGACGAGGTGGACGAGCTCGCATCGTGCATGTCCACCATGACTCGGCGCCTGCTCAACGTGGTGGCCACGGAAAAGGTGCTCGAAGGCGCCGAGGAGGAGCGCAAGCGCATCGCCATGGACATGCACGATCAGGCCCTGTCCGACCTGACTCACCTGGCACGAGATCTCCAGGCCCTGGGCGCCAGCGCCGGGTTGACTCCCGAACAGAGGCAGCGCATCGGCGGTATCCACCGGGAGCTGGAGGAGGCCGCCAACAGCATCCGCAGGATTATCGACGACCTTCATCCCCAGACCCTGGACATGCTCGGACTGGACAAGGCGCTGCGTTCCTACATGGAGAAGCACCTGGCCGGGCCGGACCTTCCGGACTACTTCGTGCATATCGACCCCGACGCGGATGAGGATCTGAGCGAGTTCCAGCGCCTGACCGTGTACCGCATCATCCTGATCGCGGTCGCCAACGTGATCCGCCACGCCCAGGCGACCCGCTACGAGATCGAATGCCGGCGCCGAAACGGCGTCGTCACGCTGATCATCGAGGACAACGGCGTCGGCTTCGACTACGAACGTGCTCGCCACAACGGCGGACGAGGCCTGACCAACATCGAGGAACGGGCAAAGAGCATCGGCGCCGCCGTACGCTGGGGGCGGTCGCGCTTCAGCAGCGGCACGCGTTTCGAGCTGACCCTGGACACTAGCGCTGGGTAAGACGATGCCACGAATCGCGCCCGTAATCATTGCCGAGGACAACCCGCGCGATCGCGAGTTCCTGGGCAATGCACTGGCGGATTACGAGGTGGTGTTCACCACCAACGGCCGCGAGGCGCTGGAAGCGGCACTCAAGTCCAAAGAGCCGTGGCTGATCAGCGACCTGCAGATGCCCGAGATGGACGGCATTCAGCTGGCGCGCGAGCTGTGGCATGCAAGGCCGGCCGCGCGCATAGTGTTTTGGTCGCAGCACAAGGATGAGATGTACGTTCGAGCGCTCGCCGACATCATCCCGCCCGAAACCGTCTATGGATACGTGCTAAAGAGCAACCCGAGCGAGGTCCTTTGCAGGGCCGTGGACGCGGTGTTTCGCGAGTGCCAATGCTGGATCGACCGGAAGGTCCGTCCCGTGCAGGCGCGGGCCAACAAGCCCGACAGCGGCATCACCGACCTCGAATACGAGGTGCTGACCGACATCGCCACGGGCCTGACCGATAATGTCATCGCCAAGCGGCGCTATCTGTCGCGGCGGGGCGTGCAGAGCCGACTCAAATCGCTCTACGCCAAGCTCGGCATCGACCAGGAGCAGCACAGCTCCGAGAAGGTCGGAGAGACGCTCAATATGCGCACCCGCGCGATCTCCGTGGCACTGCGGCGCGGGCTGATCAACGCCTTCGAGCTGGAGCAGGAAGAGGCGCGCCTGCAGGACTGGCTGCGGCGCGAGGGCCTCGGCGGCTGAGGCGGTTTTCAAAAAGGCCATCAACGCAAAGACGCCGGGTATCTATTTCCCGAACGCGGTTGACGAACGCAGAGGCCGCAGAGGCGCCGAGATCGTAGAGAAGATCGTTGATGTGATTTTCAGGCCCGCCGGACACCGCAGGTGGCGCTCAGAAAGTAGGGTGGCTCGCCTTCGGCGAGCCGCCCTACAGGATGCTTTTGCCTTTTGCCTTCGTTATCGGTTCCGCTGTTCGCGGCGCCGCTGGCGCTTGTAGCGCGTGAAGGGCGTCTCCGTGTAGAGGCCCTCGACGACATACTCGCCCAGCCACATGAACTCGTCCACGCCCGATGTGGCACCGGTGTAGCGCACCACCAGATTGCCGTCCAGGTCGAAGAAGGCAAACACCGGCGTGGCCCCCCGGTGGCGGGTGACGGACTCGAAAAAGTCCTTCTGGGTGGTGGGATTACCCGCGAAGTCGACGAACTCCACCGTGCTCTCGATATCGACGCTGAAGATCAGGAAGTGCTCCTTGAAGTAGTCCTGCACCTCGGGTTGATTGAGCACGCTGTTTTTCATCCGGTGACAGAACGGACATTCCTCTTGCTCGAAGAACAACAAGATGCCGTCCTTGCCGCGCTCTCGCGCCAGGGCCACCTCCTCGGGCATATAGCCAAAGGTGCTGTCGAAGAAATGCGTGTCAGGGTCGCGGGGCACGCTGGCCTGCGCGCCCGCAGTCGTCAGGCCGAGCGCCACCACGGCGATAAACATCCTGAAAAACAAATGCATAGCCAAACTCCGTGCAAGCCTCGTCGAGGCCGACCGATCGAAACCATATGTAAAGTATTGCGCCCGCCCCTGCCCGGGCGCAACGTCCAAACCCACAGTGAGGCACGGGTGAGCGCTCGCGCTATGCCTCCTTCACCGCCGTTTGACAGGGCCACGAAATTTCCATTAAAGTCGTGCAGCCTTCAGGTGCTCCCGGACCCCGCGTCCGGCGAGTGAAACGGGAAGCCGGTGCCTCCGCAAGCGGGCCCGCGGCCGATCCAGCCGCCGGTCCACATCGGGGAATTCCGGCGCTGCCCCCGCAACGGTAGACGAGTCAGGAAGCGGCACTACGCCACTGTGCATGCGCGCATGGGAAGGCGACGCTTCCGGCCCCGCCGCCTGATCAACGTGCGTACCGCCCTCGATGCGCCCTCGGCACGATGATCGCCCGGCAGGAAGCTCGTGAGCCCGGAGACCGGCCTGGTGGAGTCCGGGGCGCCCCCGCGGCGCTTCCGTGTGCGTGCTGCGGAGGGCGGCGCGGCCGGGCAGCGTCCGATCCGAGCGACCCGTTCCGATCCCTTCCTCCGCAGCGGTGTGTTTTCGGTGTGCGGGTGAGCACACCCCTCGGAGGAACCATCATGAGAACAATTCCCGCGACCGTGCTCGTGCTGTATGTTGCACTTGCATTTGGCACCGTCCTTGCCGCCCCCAAGACCGAAGAGCCTATCATCGTCACCGCGACTCGCCTGCCCACTCCCTTGGAGCGGACCAGCAGCACCGTCGCGGTAATCACCGCCGGGGAGATCGAGCGAAAACAATACCGCACCGTCGTCGAGGCCCTGAACGCACTGCCCAGCCTGAGCGTCGTGCGCAACGGCGGCCCGGGCAAGTTGACCTCCGTGTTCAGCCGCGGCACCAACGCTAACCACACGCTGGTGCTCATCGATGGGATCGAAATGAACGATCCGAGCAGCACGGACGGACGCATCGACTTCTCGCATATCCTGATCCAGGACGTGGAGCGTATCGAGGTTCTCCATGGCCCACAGGGCACCCTTTATGGATCCGACACCATTGGTGCAGTGGTCAATATCATCACCAAGCGAAGCGAGGGGGCACGAGCCCTGAGCGGCACGGTCGAGGGCGGCTCGTTCGACATGGACTATGAAGCGGGGCGCCTTGAGGGCGGCGCGGGGAAACTGCGCTATAGCATGAATGTGCAGCGCCTCACGACGGACGGGGTCTCCGCGCTGTCCGAGAGATTCCGCCAGCCTGACGGGACCCTGGACGAGGACGGTCACCGCAACCTGACCCTCTCTATGCGCCTTGACCTTGCCCTACCCGGCGGCGCGACGCTGGACCTCAGCGCCCGCCACGCCCGAACCGAGAACGACCTGGATCTCAACGTCTTTCCGGTGCGCGACGACTCCGACAGCGCGGGAGAGGACAATCGAACCTACGGGGCGGTCAGCCTCGAGTTCGACCTGCTAGACGGGCGCACCTCACATCGCCTGGGTCTGACCCATACGCGCGTCGATCGCGAGACCCGGGACGACCCGGACCCGGTCAATGCACTCGATTTCGTGCGCGAATCCCACCTCGGAACCAAGACCAAGCTCGAGCTTCAGAACGACATCTATCTCAACGCCTCGCACACCCTGGTCGTCGGACTGGAGACAGAACGCGAGAAGGCCGAGTCCTCGCACCGCTCCACCAGCGCGTTCGGGAGCTTCAGCCAGCTGCTCGATGCCGACGCGCGCACCACTGCGTTGTATGTGCAGGAGCGGTTCGATCTCGGGCCGCGGCTTTTCGGGGCGGCCGGGGTGCGCCTCGATGACCACGACCGCTTCGGGCGCGAGACAACCTATCGCGCGGCGGGGACCTATGTGCTCCCCGGAGAGCAGACACGGGTGAGGGGCGTATATGCCACGGGCTTCAAGGCCCCGTCCCTGTACCAACTGTTCGGCACATCCGTGTCGGCCTTCGGCGCATTCCAGGGCAATCCCGACCTGCACCCCGAGACCAGCCGCGGCTGGGAGCTCGGGCTGGAGCACACGTTGGCCGATCGCATCCGCCTGGGCGCGACCTATTATGAAAACGACGTCGACGACCTCATCGTGTTCACACCGGACTTCTCCTCCAACGAGAATCGCGACGAGGTGGAGACCTGGGGCGCGGAGGCCTTTCTCAATGCCGAGCTGAGCCCGGACCTCTCATTGGGGCTGAGCTACACCTATGCGCGCGCACGGGACGCCGAGGACGACCAGGACCTGCTGCGCCGCCCGCGGCGCAAGGCATCCCTCGAGCTGCGCCATAGGCCCCACCGCACCGTGACGCTCGCCCTGGAAAGCATATACGTCGGCCCCCGGCTGGACACGGACCCGGTGAGCTTTGCGCGCACGGAAAACCCCGAATACCGCACCTTCCGGCTCGCGGGACAGTGGCGGTTTCATCCCAACTGGGAGCTCACGGGGCGAATCGAGAATCTCTTCGATGAGGATTACGAAGAGCCGCTGGGCTTTGGCCAGCCGGGGCGCGGCGTCTTCGTCGGGTTGAAGGGCGCGCTATAGCGCGGCAATTTCGCCCGATCGCCACACGGACAACGCCGTTGAAACCCGCGAAACGCCCAAGATCGCGGTGTCCGCCTTGGCTAGTACACCTCCTGCTGGATCGCGCCGCCGATGCGATCGACGACAGGGGACTTTGCGAAGCGGCGTGTGAGCGTCAATCGCGCACAGCGCAGCGAGCGTAGGCGGCGCAAAGCCTCTGTCCTCGGTCGATCGATGCACGATTGGGCCCATTCGGCGGCGAGGATCAATTCCGCGCCGCCTGCAGGTGCTCGCACACCCGCTGGGCCCCTGTCAGTATCCTCGGCGTGGGCCGGTGCAGCAGGTCCGGGTCGACGGAGTAGAGGTGTCGATCGCGTACCGCCGCGAGCTCGCCCCACCGGCGCCACGCATCGAGCCCAGCGCCCGCGCTGATGATCACCTGCGGGTCGCGGGCCACCACCGCCTCAATGCTCACCCGCGGCGCCAGCGCGGGCAGGTCGGCGAATACGTTGCGCCCACCGCAAAGCTCGAGCACGGCGCTGATGAGGTGTTCGCCATTGACGGTGATCAGCGGGTGGTCCCAGACCTGGTAGAATACCGACAGCGGCGGCCTGCCGGCGTAGCGGCGGCGCAGGGCGTCGAGGCTCCGCTCGTAGGCGGCGGCGGCAGTACGGGCGTGCGCCTCGGTGCCGGCGAGCCGGCCCAGGCGGCGCAGCGCGCGCCCGATGTCCTCCAGCGCCCGGGGCTCGGACACATATACCGGGTAGCCCAAGGCGCGGAGCCGCTCGATCGCGGCGGCCGGATTGCCGCTATCCCAGGCCACCACCAGCTCCGGGCGCAGCGCGACGATGGCCTCCAGGTCCAAGGCCGCGGAGCCGCCGACGCGGGGGATAAGCTGCGCGGCGGGCGGGTAGTCGCTGGACTCCACGGCCCCCACGACGCGCCCGCCGGCGCCGGCGGCGAACAGCAGCTCGGTCACGTGGGGGGCGAGGCTGACGATGCGCCGGGCCGGACGCTCCAGGGCCGCGAGACGGCCGAGGTCGTCACGGGCCTCCACCCCGGCGCCTCGCGCGCCGCCCGCGGCCGCCAGCAGCGCCAGCAGTACAGGCCAAAGATGCAACCTCATCGCTGCCATTTTACCGCACTGTGGTCTATTCTACCGGCGCGCAAGACCGGTATCGCGACGCATCAGGCAAGCCCAACATGACCCTACCCTTCTGGAAGACCAAGACGTTGTCGGAGATGACCGATGAAGAATGGGAAGCGCTCTGCGACGGCTGCGCGCGGTGCTGTCTCCACAAGCTGGAGGACGAGGCCACGGGCCTGGTGCACTACACCCGCGCAGCCTGCCGAATGCTGGATATCGCCAACTGCCGCTGCAAGGCCTACGCGTGTCGCACCCGCCTGGTTTCCGACTGCGTGAAGCTGGATGCGAACTGCGCGGCAACCGCGCGCTGGCTTCCCTCCACATGTGCCTACCGGTGCATCGCCGAAGGCAGGCCCCTGCCCGCCTGGCACCCGTTGATCAGCGGCAACGCGGCGAGCGTCCACGAGGCGGGGATCTCCGTGCGCGATTTCGCCGTTCCCGAAGGCGAGGCCGACGACCTGGAGGACCACTTGCTGGACGAGCCGCTCTGAGCGCCGCCTCTCTGATGCCGGATTGCTCGCTCAAGGGATTTGCCCTTCCCGCTTGACGCGATGTTCACTCCTGGACGGCAGGTGGTCTGCCGTGCTCACCGGCGTGGGACAGATACAGGGCCAGGCCGATGAGCGCGATCCCGCCGGCCAGGTAGAGCAGCTCCAGGGGCGTCGTGAATCGGATGTCCACCACGTATTCGAAGAACTTCACGATGAGGATCATTGGCA
>JABAHQ010004646.1_pt1 | contig 74171 bp, 93 predicted proteins | sample 7062091 | NCBI WGS metagenome assembly JABAHQ01 (sample SAMN14534359, study PRJNA622989) | marine sediment metagenome | biome: marine biome [ENVO:00000428]; feature: marine pelagic biome [ENVO:01000023]; material: deep marine sediment [ENVO:00002113] | place: India: Gulf of Kutch | collected...
CCAGCTATCAGCAGTATCTAAAACTTGTGATAATTGTTCTATTTGTTTCTCTTCATTTTCCACGTCTTCTCCTAAAAAAAAGCGGAGGCGGGTTTCGAACCCCGCTTTAACCCCATGAGGAATCGAACCTCCTGCCGAAGTAGTCAGAACTCCGACTGCGCCTGCACCCCGCTATATACTAATATAATGTATTTTATATAGTCTGTCAATAAGTAGTCTCAAATTAATACCCATTTAGTAGGTTATATCACCTATATTATAGGTTATTTTCAGCGATAATCTTCTGTAAATGAATAGGAAGGATTACGTCTTGACCTTTGACATATTTCTTTAAAGTTTGATAGTCGGCTCTAGCACTTGTAGCTTTTATTGAAACTGGAGACTTATAAGGAGTTCCATTTATATCTAATAACTCCATATTTTTATAAGCCCTTTCAGCTTTTGGGTCGAAACCTGTAAGATCTCTTAAATGTTTTGCTAATTTTGAATTCATTTTACTCTCCCTTTTTTATTGGCTTTACGAATTTCTTTTTAGGTTCAATAATCTTAATTATTGAGTATTTATTTTCATCTCCATAGACATTTTTAACAATTCCCTGTTTAGTTTTAAAACCTCTCACCCAGAGTTGTCTAACTATCCAATCAGGTAATTCTGCATTAATTCTACACTCAAAAGTTTCTAAAGATCTGCATCTCACATACTCACGTCTAATCTTAGTCAATACGTGTCTAGCTTTAGAAAAATTTTCTTTAAATTTCTCTGAGTTAAAATATTTTTCCCTATCTCTATCTAATTTTGATTTACTTACGAATTTAAGCATGTTAGTCCTTTATATTATGTATAAGTATATTCTTATATTTTCTACTAAAATGTATGTATATTTTTTTAAGTCCTTAATATTATTAATAATTCTTAAATTTATAAAAACTTAATGTATATACATATCGTACTTTTTTATTGTAGTGTATTACTTATTTACTAGCAATCTTCCGATAGTTCGGTCTTTACATCTCTCTAACTTAAAAGATAATATTTCAAATTGGTATTCATTTAACGTTCCAAAATCCTTAGCTTGATGTATAAGTCTTATATATTTATTTAAAGTATCTAATACTGCTTTAGTCATTTTTAAATCTTTTCGATCAAAAATAGCTATTTGTCTGTCTATTATTTCATTAGCCTTGTGGAAGTCCACACCATTCATTATCCTTGACCTTTTAAATATTTATTTCTAAAATATCCAAAGGCATTTTCATAAAAAACTACATTTTTCTTAGCCATACCACTTTGAATATAAGGTTTTACTAACTTATCTTCTCTGTCTTCGGGCTTAGTAATTTCTTTTAATATATTCTTTAAATAGGCTTCTGTGTGTACAACTCCATGCGCTTTCACGTAAGAATCTAACCACTTGCAAGGATTAATTTTAGCTGGAGCACCTGCTGCCACATTAGCTTCAGATCCTTGCATATCCATAAAAATACAATGTCTTTCAGACTCAATTCTACGACGAGTGTTGGTATCTTTTGTTTTGATACCCGCAAACACATCACCAGCAGCCATTAACTTTTTTCTAAAACTAGTAGGTTTCATTCACAACTCCTATTGCATTTGCATGTTAACTGTTTGTTGAATCATTTCAATTTTTTCATTGAGTACTTGATCGAGATCTTCGTTAAGTTTTTCAGTAACTACTTTTTTAGCTTCTTCTATGTCATTAGGGTAAAAAGTTACAATTGTTGCAGCCATAATAAATAAAGTTTGCTGTAGTAAAACTTCTACTGCCGCGTCAGATCTTACTAAAATGTCCTTTTCATTTGGTGATTGTTTAGAATCTTCAAATTGTAGAAAAGAGTTAATTAAATTATTTATCGATGAGTTAAGTTCATCAATCTGTTTTACATGTTTATTGTAATCTTTTTCTGAAATGTGTTGATTATCGTCCATTTAAGCCCTCCCTATGCTTATTATTATATTAATAAATATTACGCGTTAAGTCAAGGATTATTTTCGAGGTTTTATCTTATATTTTAGAATGAAACAAATTGCAAGTAAGTTACATCCATAATTGAAAATTAAAGGAAGTAAATCTACGGGTTTATGTAAAGTATAAACTAGCATTAAGATTTCACCAAACAACCATAACAACAAAAAGAGCCAAGATATTTCATTAGAATGGCCGTCTTTGTAGCTCTTGTAGGCTTGAGGTACACCACAAATAGCAAATAAAATACCACCTAACCATCCTATAAACTCTATCATTTCTTAAAATCCTTTACAAAAGCATACCCTAAGGCAATAGCGTCCACTTCGTCTGCATCTCTTTTACGCTCAACTACGTCAAATTCGGTTTTAAATTTCTCATTTACAAACTCTTCAGCAGCCTTTTTCCACTTGATAGAAGCCCCTTTTAAGTGAGGGTACTTCTTTGCAATAGTAAGTTTAAGTTTACCTCTCCAGCCTTTGGCCCCATTTGAGTCTATATAATTAAGTTTGTCAAAAAGATCATCACAAAAACAAGCTTGAAGTACGAAAAAGTGTAATGAATCTAGCGATTTTTGAGCAATTCTATTGATCCCGCGGTTAACTTCTTCTATAACTATTAGATCTGGTTGAACTTCCTCGTAAAGGTCTCCTATTTGGGCTGCAATACTTAAACATTTATGGAAAGCATTTTGAGGGTACCTCATTTTAGAGATTCCTTTAATTTTGGGCTTTATTTGACCACTTTTTAATAATTTCTTCGTTTTAACGTCAAATATGGCATAACCAGAGTTTGAAGTTGATAAATCAAGGGCTAAAAGTTTCATACCCTTTATTATATCACTTATTTGTCTTGCTTTTTTCTTTCTATATAATGCTCTAAAGAAGCTTTAAGATCAGCATACATAGCTTTTCCAAGCTTAGTTATAAAAAATTCCTCATTATCTTTTAGGTCTCTTAAATCGTCCTGGGCCATATAAAGTCTAGGTTCTATTATCCTTTTTGCTAACTCTATAATTTGTTTGTGCGATACTGGAGATAGACCCCAAGCGTCAACCCCTACATGTATCATGCGACCTCTTACTTTTTGCTTAGAATGGGTGTGGCCGTGTAGTAAAATGCTTTCCCCGTCGTCCACAACTCTTTTGTGAAGGTATCTTAAATCTTCTTGACTATAAATAACTTCTACTTTGTGCTCTCGTTTATGATACTCTTTTATAGGAGCATAAGGGAAGTGACTCAAAAGAAACTCATACCTTTCGCCTTCACTGTTTAAAAAGATTTTATGAGATTCATACACCTCGTCAAACCCTAATTCGAGCATTTTGTGTGGTTTTCGATCATGGTTTCCCCAGATAAGTATTTTATATCCGTTTAACTTTTCTAATAAAGCTTTAGTATTTTTACTACCCATAAAGGAGAAATCACCTAAAACATAAACTTTATCTTTAGGTTTAATTTTCTTGTTCCAGTTTTCAGTTAAAGCTATATTCATTTCGTGAACGCTTTCAAAAGGACGGTCACAAAATTTTATGACGTTATTGTGGCCAAAATGTAAATCAGATGTGAACCAGATCATTTTATACTCCTAATCATCAAACTTAACTTTACTGAGATGGGCTGAATCTAATCCCGTGTGTTCAGAGTTCCAATCATCTAGCAATTTTTGCGCTTTTTCTTTACTCTTAAATCTGCCCATTGTCGTATAACCTAAAGGAGTTACTCTACCTACTTCATAGTAATAGTCTATAGTTCTGGTGTGTGTTATAGTTTTTTCAAGATCTGTAGGTCCTCCAAGATCTCCGCCTAATCCGTCTTTTCCCATACTATTTCTCCCAATAAATTATTTATAGATTTTTAAACTTACACTCTGCAGCCGCTGGATGCGACATATAAAAAAAAGATGAATAGCATATAGCTTCTTTATTCTCACAACGATACATACCATGGCCAACTGGAACACATTTAAACTTGAACTCAGAATCTGCGTTCATAGCTTGTTCATGTTGAGTTTCACAGCCCATCAAGCCCAATATTGAAAGTGTTAATATTAATTTTTTCATACTTCCTCCGTTATAATAAAATTGCTAATTAGAGGCCAGTCGCGACTCTGGCACACAGACAGGAATTGAACCTGCATCTCCCATCTGCCGACAGGGTTTTACCAATTAAACTACTGTGTCGTTCTGTGCTTCAGTGCCCATCCACACAGTCCTAGTGCTTCTCCAGTGGTATCAGGGATCCATCTCCTAGGCGTCACCCGTGACTACTCCACAGCGATTCCAGCACCGCTCTAATTAACAATAACTCTTTGTTTACGCGCAGGAGTTAACTGCGACACTTTAAAACTTAAAGTAAATCTGGTATATCTTTTTCATCTTTACCACAGACTACATTGTACATTCTGTCACCCCATGGGTCAAGCTTTATTATAAACTTCTTAACACAAGGAGAACCTATAAATAATTGCCCACATCGAACTAAAGCAGCATTATAAAAAAGAGCATCTTTATAATTTTTCATATAAGACATATTATCTACTCTATTTTCTATCACAGGTTGTGAGCAGTTTAATGTCGCTGCGACTAGTAATTCCGTTAGCATTTAATTCTCTTTTGTAATTTAAACTTTAACCATATAAAAATCTTACTATAATATAAGTGAGTTTTTATCTTATGTCGTAGATTTAGTTTTGACCCGTTTCTGTGGGCTATGAATTCTTCATAATCGAAATTATTAGTAATATTTTCCCATTCGTAGTAGTAACTATATCCAAAATTGTTTACTATAAATCGACCTACGGAACAAACTTTGCAATTACACATGATATCTCCCATAAAAAAATCCCCAGCATTGCATCTGAGGAGGAGGCTAACCAGCTCGTCTGGCTTTTAAATGGTAACCCGCTTTAAAGACATTACCGACCTCTACTGTGAGCCTAGAAGGTGGAATTAATACAATTTTGCTTATAAAAAAGGATTTTGAAAAGCTGGCTCGACACCCTTCTATAAAAGAATAAGTTATTTATTTTTAATTGTCAAGGATTAAATTTTCTTTATTTTATCTAACCAGCCATGCCTTTTGGCGGCTTTAATGCCGTTTTTTTCGATCATTTCGGCCATTTCGTATTTTGCTTGATAGTTTTTCATACGCTTTTTGAGGGCCTTCTCCTGGCCTTTAGGGACTTTTACACCTCTCCACGCGTCTTTAGTCACAAGTGTAGTTTGCGTCGCTCCTGAGGGGATTTGAGCGGTATTAGTAGTACCACACCAAGGACACTTGATTGCTTCGTCTGAAGCGGCCAAGTCCTGATAATTATTCTTGCATTTTTTACATTTATAGTTATAAAAAGGCATTTTACCAACCTAACTTTTTAGTAGCTTCTAAAAAAGCCTCATCTGGATCATAATCTACTATTTCTCTAGCTTCGTCAGCCATTTGGTGAATTTGTTCTCTTGAAAATTGTTTTCTAGCTTCTACAAACCATGGCGGAAGTGTAAACGCATCGACATTTTTTAAATAAGTAAATTGATATAAAAAGAAGCTTTTAATTGCTATCATAGCGTCATGTTCATTCATTACTCTACCTTTTCGTAGGTTTTGTGGAAAATATCAGGTTTACAAGGGTATACCTCGTTATTAACTCCTTTAATAATATAATCACCGATTTCAGCAGTCATAATACCTTCTAGAGTTTTAATATGCAGCTTTACTCCTGAATTTCCAACTTCAGTAAAATATACTTCATTGTTCTTAATTTTATCTACAAGCCAAGTTGGGTCTTCTTTTTGGTTAGAATCTCCAGTCCACTCAAAAGCCTCTATTACTACTGGTTTTTTGCGATATTTAGCCATTAGCACTCTCCTCATCTTTAGTAGTTGTTGAATATTCCTCTACTACCTGAAATGCCTGTTCAATTTCAACATCTACTTCAGCTATACGTTTAATGATAACTTTACCATCTTTTAGGAAAGGTTCAGTTTGATAGTAAATTTTATTTCTACTAGGATCGTACACAGCCTTTATCTCTAAAGTATTAGATTGATCACTTGGGCCTAGTACTTTGTTTGAAATTTCTTCGTTAGTCATTATTCTTCTCCTTCTTGGTTTAAAAGACTTAAATCTACATCTTTAGTTAATTTTTTCATTTTAGTTCTATGTTCACAATCTTCATTGTTACACATTCTGTAATAAAAGTCACCATCTCTACGTTTGAATATCCTAGGCATCATATAACCTCTTGCACACACATGACACGACCATTTCTTTTTAGCTTTCTCATTATCTCTTTTTATAGTCTTGTCGAATTCTCTTTGCTCTTCTATAAGCTTTTCTAAGTACTCAACTCTTCCGATGTCTACTCTATCTAATAAATTTCTAAGTCTTTTAATTTCCCTTTTTAGTTTCTTGTTTTCTTTTTTAAGTCTGCTTTCTAAATTAAAGTCCGTTTTCTCTCCTCGTTGGATTCCACGGCCTTTATGCTGTTTTCCCATAACTTACCTTAAGTGTGTTTTTTTAAAATTATCTAACTCCGCTTTATCTGCCACTAACATTCCAGTTGCCACTGTAAAGACTGGGTGTTTTGGCATTGTATGAGTGATATGATTCTTTTTAATTTCTATTAAAGTTTCAAGACCAATAACAGTATCCCTACCTTTAAGTTTCATTTTAAGATCCTTTTTTCTTCTTAACCGTATATTTAAAACGCAAGAATAAGGTACGCCGTCTCCTCCATAAGGAGTTTCAATAGCTGGCCCATAAGCTGGCATAGAAGTGTAAGACTGATTTAATAGTAAAATCCCTACTCGCTGTCTTAACTCTCTTTTCCCTACTATCCGGTTAACACGTTTAGTGAGTCTTTTTAAAGCTTTTGCATGCTTACCCATCGATTTATCACCGTCTTCAGCATCATACTCTAACTCATCCTGTGACATAGTATTTCCAATAGAGTCCATAAAAATAAACACATCTAACCCACTAACGTCAATTTCTACATCCTGACCATCTGGATCTTCAATTACTAATACTCCAGTTCTTAAGTCATTTAAAATCTTCTCCATAAAAGAGTAGGCTTGCTCGATTGTGTCGGCGTGAAGTATTAACATCTCCTCAGGATTACCGCCCATATACTCTTCTAAACGTTTAAAAGAAAATTTATGCTCTGTTAAAATTAAAATGGGTAAAAAGCCTTGTTTTTGAGCTTGGACTATACCTTCCATTAACATGGTAGTCTTACCTGTATTAGGCTTACCATAGACATGAGTAATATTACCTACGGGAAACCCTGGAAGTCCTGTAGCATCTTGAAATGCTTCAGGCATCTCTAACCACTTACTAATACTTACTTTAGCTACTTCATCTTTGTCAGGCACGTACGAAACAGCTTCTTGATACTGATGATTTAAGTGAGTTTGAAACGCAGAGGCCACATTTTTAAGTGTATTCTTTGGAGTTTCTTTTGTATCTTTTTTTTTAGTTTGCTTTTTTGCCATTATTTCCTCTTTATAGTTCTACTTCTTTGATCTCTGGTAATTTTGAAATATTATAAGGCTCTCCACCTTCTTGAAAAGCTAACAATTCCCTTTTAATATTACCTGGGTTTATACTCATAGCATGATAGTATAGCTCAGACAATTTAGAGTTAACATGTACGATTGTATAAAGTGCAAACCTTGTCTTACCATCACCTACTACATCTGCTAAAGGAAGTTGGTAAACACCTAGGTAGCTTTTTATTTCAGTTCCTAAACTTTCAATAACGTTGGATAACATATCATAAGCCTTATCTTGATCTTCTTCTGAGAACTTTACACCTAAGTAAATTGCCTGTGAGACCTTTCTAAGGTAGACGCTTTTTCGAAGTTTATCACTAATTAATTTATTAGGTAAAACTTTAATTAAAACTTTCTTACAAATTCTCTCTAATTTATTAAATACTCCAGGTTCACAAGGTAATTCATCATTGTATTGTCTAAGTGTAGTTTGAATTTTTTTATTTAAATAGGACTGAGCTTCAGAGCTTAAAGATGTTGTAACTTCCTTTGAAGATAGAGTAGCAAAAGGTAAAGCAGGAGTACTACCATCTTGAATTTCTATATCTCCGTCAAACTTTTCTTTTTTAGCAATTGCTTCTTTTACTCGTTTTTGAAATTCTCCCTTCTCAGACGAAAACGTAAAATCTACCGGAAATGAGAAATGAGTAATACTTCCGTCGGAATTCTTCTTAGCTAGTCGATATCTTAAATCTGTCATGGCTAGTTCTTTTAATTTCATTATTGTTCTCCTTAGTCTAGTAATTCTTTTCTTAAATTTGCTGCTATGTCTTTTAAAACTTCATGTCTTTGATAAAAAGCTTTAACAATAAGTTTAACGTCCGCCAGTTGGGATTCCGCTTCTAGAAGTTCAGTTTTAATTCTTTGCACTTCGGAGTCAAGCTTTATTGATACTTCTAAATCTTTAATAGTAGGTTTTTCTCCTCTATCTGCGAAGTCTAATCTAGCATTTCTATAAGCATTTGATTCAGCGTTTTCTAATGCTAATCTTAGAGTTTTGACTTGCCTTTCGCATTTAACTTCAATTTTAGCCCACTTTCTAAATTTCAAGGGTTGATCCATAAGCTCTTCGTTGATATGTTCATCCTCGATGTAAAGCTCTTCATCTACATCCCCTAGAATAAGTTCTTTACTTTTTACAAGCTTTTTAGGTTTTTTCATTCATAGCTCCACTTTTCTAGTTTTCCATCAAGCCAGTCTTTCATTCGCTGTCTTTCTTTATGATAAGCTTTCCATTCATCAATGTCAAACGGAGTAATATCGTCATAACCACATTCTTCACAGTATAATTTTCTTTTTCTAACTTTTCCAAAATCACCGTGATGTCCGCAATTCACACACCCATAATATCTAGTAGCTTGTGTATTATTTTCAACGGATAATTCGGATAAATCTATTTTCTTTTTCATCTTAATTGTCCTGCCCCGTATACTGCCGCTCCTGTAGCTAATACTCCAATCCCAAACCATATCCACTTATCACGTTCTCGCATTTTATCTAAAGTGTTTACCCTCTTCTGTAAGTCTAGTGAAAGTGTCTTCCACTCTTTAACGCGCTCTCGTTCCGTTTTAATAGTTAAGTCTTTTAATTTAACTGTTAGATTTAATTTTTCCACTTGCTGTCTTCTCTTATCCAACTCTTCAAGACTTTTGCCCACTTCTATATGACAGTCTCTAGTATAGTTAAAAGACCCGTCGGGATTTTTTGTTATATTTTCAGACCAATTACAAGCGTATGTAGTTTGTGCAAATAGTAAAATACTAATCAGAAAGATCCGCATCTAAGATACTCCATGTTCCGCAGAAAAGTTGTATATACTCTTTTACTTCAGATTCTACAAAAGAATTTGATAATTCTCCATACGCGTATTTATAGCCTTGTGGCGCTATATGGGTAGTTAAGTATCTATCTCCTACAACTTCGTCTACTGTAAATAATGTTTTATGTTTTTTATTAAAGTAACAAGAGTGCTTTTCTAGGATATTTTCGGAAGCCTCAACCTCCAAGAACACTCCTAATAATATTAAAAAAGATACAAACACACATACTAAAATTGTTCTCATCTTTTCCTGTGCCAATCTTCATCTCCTTCTATATCTTTTATTTCTTTTTCCAACTTGTCAGCCTCTTGTTTTGCTTTATCGGCCTGCTCATTAGCGGCCTTTGCCTTTTGTTTTAATTCTTCATCTTTTGCCTTAGTTTTATCTACTTTATCGTTTGATGATTTAACTAAATAAGAAAATATAAGATCTTTAAAAAAAACTATTAATACTATAGGTAGAAGTAAGATAAAAACTAATTTATTCTTATTCCACAAATCTTTTATCCATTGGTCCATTTACTTCCTTCCATTTAAGATATAAAATTTCCGAAAGATACTTATATTCAATTAAAGATATATAATTTCTAGCGGAAAGTGTTAAGGCCCATCTAGAACAGGAAAGTATTTGATCTGGGGTTTCGCACGAGTTAATACAAGACTTTACCTTGGAGACAACGTTAATCATCTTTTGCTTCCTTGATTTCTTTTTGAATCTTACCCTTGACCCATTCTTGAGTGGCTTTCATCATATGTTCTACTCCGTTAGCTGCCATAAAAGCAACTGCAGTATGTTTTAAAAGGTCTACCATCTCAGCTCCTGAAATAAAATCAGTAACTCTAAAAACAATACCGACTAATACTAGTACTAGCATAATAATAAATTTGCGAAAACCGTTTAAGAATGAAATTATATTCTTTGCTCTCTCACTTAAAGACATAATAAACCTCTTACTTACATTTCTCGTTTAAAACTTCTTTTACTAAATCCGCTACAAATTCTTTGCTATTACTAAAAAATACTTTTTTATTCAGCTCTACTATACAAGTAGTACCATTATCCGCATAGGCTTCTACTTTTAAACTCTCTTTATCAATGTCTATAATACTAAAATCGACAATTGTTACTGCAAATAATAATGCTAAAAAATGTCTCATGATTCCTTCTTTCTATACATTTCGAATAAAGATAATTTTTTTCTTCTTTGAGCTGAAATCCCTAAAGGTGCTAAAATTTCCTCGTATTTCTTTACTATTCCCCAAGCCTCATCTTCTGTGATATTGAGGTCTTCTCTAACTTCAATCTCTATAAAATTTTTAACTTTTTTATTTTCTTCCACTGAATAGTAAACCAACGTAGCGTCGTCGAAGTTATAAATATGGCAAGTTTTAAAAATCTCATTATTAAAAGTAAATCCCATTAATTCAGCACCTTTAATAATGTCTTCCTTAGGTGTAGAATCAACTCTCCAATTAGTTTCGGTTCTAATTATGTTGTTATTCTTTGAATGCTTTTCTTTTACAGTAAATTCAGCCCTTTTACCATCTCCATGAGTAGCTCTTCGGTATCTGGCAAAGATATCATCCCGTCCTGGAGTAGTGAAGAAAGTATCAGGGCCTTCTACGTAGATAAACTTTTTTGGATTGAGTTCTTGAACTAAAGACTTGAATTCAAATAAAAGATCTGCCTCTACTTCATACTTAGTTTCAAACTCTACATGTTCTAATTCTACATTTTCTGTATTATTATTTTGCTTTTCCATAAACAAACCTATTTGTTTTCTTTTTCTTTTTAGATTTACCCTTCTTATTAGAGGGCTTAAGTTTTAGAACTTTCTTTTCGAAGTCTTCTAAAGTTCCGTCATTTTTAATAATATTCTTCTTAGGAATTAATTCTTTTACTTTTAGAATCTCAAGTTCTGATTCGTGGGTCGCTTCTTTTAAGGCCTTTTCAGTTTCAGGACGTTCGATGTAATAAACTGTAAAATCATCACCAAACTTGTCTTGTAAAAATTCTAATTCATTTACGAATCTAGTATCAGTTACACAATAAACACCGTCTGGCCTTTCTGCTAAAGTTTGATCGGAAAATGCCGCTCTTAGATGCCATTCTTTAAATACTTTATCTCTAATAAAATCTGTACCTACTTGTTGTAGTAGTTCTCTAGGAGTATTAAATACTCGATTCTCTAATCCTGTAAGTGATACACGGTCAATATTGTAAAGTACATATCCGGTTTCGGAATCGACCTCTGGTAGGTGTTTTGTTAATTCTTTTTTAATATTTCTCCAGAACCTACGATCAGCTTTTATTGGATTTTTAAGCTGTTTTTCCTTTAAATCAGGACTATGCATATATTGGATTGGTAATCCTGTAACAGCAGCACAAATTTCTTTTAACGGCCCGGCAAAGCTTAATTTCCCTTTTACAGATGTTTTCTTCTTAAGAATATCAGCCGCTGTGTCTTTACCTGATTGCTTCGGTCCTACAAATAGAATAACTTTCATTTTTATCTCCCTTATATTTAATATTATCAAAATGACGCACTGGCGTCAAGAAGTTTTTATAATTTATATTTACCGTCTATAAAGTTTATTAATTGTCTTTGGCCATTAGGATATAGTATACACGAGCAGTGAACCCAACTAGAAGGTCCTACGTTGTATCCCAAATCTAATAGGGAAGAAGTCCCTACCTGCCAAATACCTCTCAAAATTCCTGGAGTATGAGAGTGCCCTATAACTGCCTTGCCATAAGCTTTTTCTAAATTCTTAATAGAGCCTCTAGAGCCGTTAGGTCCCTTGTCACCATGGTTTCCTAGTTCAATACCTGCTACCTTATAATCTTCATCTCTGTGGAGCCATTTTATCTTCTTATGGTGTTTAGGCTTTCTAATAGCTTCAATCCCAGCCTTTAAAGGGTCTTCCCCGTCTACAGCAGCGTCTGCAAGTTTACAGCCTATTTGGAAATTGTGAGGATCATTTTTAAACCTACCATCTTGAAGCCATCTTAGTAAAAATTCATCATGATTTGATTTAACCATTACTATTTCTTTTACTGATTTGTGTGCGCCTATTCGATCTAATTCTACCGAAGTCGTGTGAAGTTCTTCTGAAAGATATAATTCCATCATTTTGGCTCTTTGAGCTTTCTTAATGATGTTATGATCTTCATGGTGGTTTATAGAAGCTCCATTAAACATGTCGTGTAAAAATACTGTATCAATTTTTAAATCATCAATAATTTTCTCACAAGCTTCAACAGTTGGTTCATCATGCTCTCCTGCGTGATAATCACCCATAATTAACTTCGCACCTTTTACATCTTTAACAGTCTTGGAAGTATACATTTTACCTAAATCAATAAAATTCCCTTTAGCGTCTGCTTGCACTTGTCTAAAATGATAAATCTTATCGTCCACTACCTCTACAATAATACCACCTATTACATGGTCATAGTGAGCTAGAAAGGCTGTTCTTAAAGAATTACCTAAACTAGTCTTATAGTTAGGAAGAGTACAACTTCCAGTAGACATCATAGCGTGTGGTAATTTTACATTTGAAGTAGGTACAAATTCCAACGATTGTTTCGGTGATGCGAAAATAAAACTACCTTTACCCTGAGAAATTCTGCTAAGTCCTGTAGTAGGGTTTATTTGTTTGGCGTTAATTCTAATACCACTTATATGTAAATTAGAATTTAAATCTAGTTGTTCAAAAATAATAGGATAATCTTTATCAATAATCTGGCTAGCAAAATGCCACTCAATTTGATTATCTAAGTTATGCGCAGGGTCATGTGAGGGAAGTACTAGTAATTGAGCTTTATTAACTTCACAGTAATTTTCAATAGATTTCATAAATCCTTTATGAATAAATTGTCCGTTAACTGCGGTAGTAATAAAAAATCTTTTATGTTTATTAATCTTCTTTTCAAGGTCTTTTTGAGCCTTTTCACCTAAATAATCTTCTACCTCAACAACGCCTTCAAAAGCTTTAGGATATAACATTTTAGCCATATCTCTAAGTCTAGCCATGTTTATAAAATGATGCCGAATCATGTCCCTAGTGTAGCCTTGTTCAGCCATGTCTTCTCTAGTTGGAAACATTCGTTTACCTTTTACGACTTCTACATAAGCTTTTACTATCTTCTTTCGCTTTTCTTCTCTAGCTTTTTCGGCCTTTTTCTTAGCCTCAAGCTTCTCTTTTTTAAGTTTTTGTTTTTTGCTATCTTTTTTAGCCATAACAATTCCTTTTCAGTTATTTAACTTCTGCAAAGTTATTACCTATTTCTGGTTGGGCAATCATAGGTATATCAATTTCTCTTGCGACCCAGTTATTCTCCATAGATTCTTGTAGAAGATCTGCAGCAAGATCTGCTTGTTCTTCCTTTACAATACAAACTATTTCATCGTGGATTTGTAAACATATCCAACCATCTATATTATTATCCTCTAAAAGTTCAGATAAGTAAATCAAGGCTGAATTTGTTACATGAGCTGCTGTTGCTTGTATTGGAAAGTTTTTTGCATTATTCATATAATTTCTAAATTCATAATATATCTCATTTGCAATATCTTGGCCTTCTTTCATTGAATAGCCTTCTTTTAAGATCTGAGAAGTTAATCTTTTTTTATTAAAAAGTCGTTTACCGTATTTTTTATATAACTCCTTGGCCTTGGGTAAATGTCTTACTCGACCAAATCTAGTATAGACCATGCCGTTCTTGTAAGCGTCTTCTTCTTGATTTTGCATATAATCTTTTAAACCGGGATAAGTATCTAAATAATCTTGAATAATTTCTTTAGCATCCATAAATTCCTTTTTCATTAATCCTGCAATCCTTCCAGGACCTGCTCCATACGGTACAGCTAAAGTAAATACTTTTGCTAAATCTCTTAAATCTTTATTAACATCTTTTAGAAAATTAGAATCACCTTCTTTAGCTGAATATTCACTTAGACCAAACACGTCTATTGCAATCTTTGAGTATAAGTCTAAATCATCCCAATAAACTTGCTTTAACCCTGGATCATCGGATACCCAAGAAAATATTCTAGGCTCTAGTGATGAAAAGTCTGCCGATACTACTTTATAACCTGGAGGTGCGATAAAACCTTGTTTAATTCGTATATCATCTCTAGGCAGTGTTTGAAAATTTAAACCTCCACCGCAAGAATATCTTCCAGAGGTTGTACCCCATTGTTGCATACTTGGGTATAACCAGCCTTTGTGTTGTCTTTCTAGAATTGGATTTATATAAGTACTTAAGATTTTTTCTTCCTTTTTTAGTTTAGCTAATTTTTCTATGAAAGGTAAGTCAAATTCTTCTAACGAGTTTTTATCAACTGTAGGTTTTCCCGTCTTTTTCGATCTTTTGTGCGGCTCTTCACCATAGACTTCGTAGATAAGCCAACTAAGATGATGGGTAGAAGAAAGGTTAAAAACATAAGGATACTCAGGCTTACGATCAACGTAAATCTCCTTTTTTATATCATAAACTACATCTTCAGGAAGTTCAGGCTCCTCATCGTCTGACTTGGAGTCCCATAACAACCATTCAATAGCAATATGTTCAGGATAATCAGCTTCTAAAGATCGCAGCGCACTTTTAGCTAGTGTGGGCTTTCCAGTCTTTTTATTTAAAGGTACTGGCAATTCATAATACCGCAACACTCCTTCAGCAAATTTTCCTGTACGAGATGTTCTAACTGCCTTGTCAAGAATCTCTTTAACCTTAGGTTCTATGTCATCCTTGATAAGATCGAACACCTCATCAGTTAATTTCATTATATCATCTTGAATATTTTTTTTCAAAGTTTTAAAGTATTCTTCGTCAATATATAGGCCGTTTAGCTTCATAGGTATTGTAGCAGCTTTATATAAAGGCATTACTTCTTTTTTATAGAAAAAATTATCTAAGTCTTGTAATTCTAGCTCATATTCATACTCATCAAATATTTTTAATGTCAAAATTACATCTTTTATAGCGTATTCTCCTAAAGTTTCTTTGGATGCCATATACATGTCTTTTTTCGTTTTTAACCACTTTCCACCACGAGCTTTAACCTCTTCTGCAAGCTTTTCTTGCTCATCTTTAGCCTCTTCACCAAATAGCATTTCACCTATATCTTTTAGATTAAAAGGACGCTCCTCGTCCACTGTGTGCTTCATAAGCATTGTATCTGCGTATATAGAACTTGTAAGATTTATACCATATCTGTGAAAAATACAAGATATATCAAATACACCATTGTGCATTATAAGTTTTTTATCTTTTAAACAATCAAGAAGTCTTTTTACCATCTTCTCACGAGTAGAATCTGAGAATAAAGGTTGTAAACATTTTTCTTCTACATCCCACTCATATAAAGGTAAATAACATCCTCCATCATCAAACCAAGTAAAAGCTATTCCTACAGTTTCTACTACGTGTTCTGCAACACCGTTGGTCTCGATATCGAAGGCTATTTCTTCAGCTTCCTCTTCTAGAGTACTTAGAATCTCTTCTAGATCTTTTTGATTTTCTACCATTAGAAACGGAGCTTTCTTGTTTTCTCCTAGTATCTTCATTATCTTGTCCTTCTTCTTTCGGAATAAAACGTCCACTTTGTTTAATCTTTTCCATATCTTTATTTCTATGCGAGTATTGTTCTTTTGGAGGATCTTTATGATGAAGCTCGCATAAATTACGATAAGTTTCAAAATTCTGTTCACTTAAAGAGCTTATGTTACCTTCCTTACCTGACCAAGCAAATACATGCTCTCCTAAGGAGCCTGAACGGTTCTTTGCTACATAAAAATGTATATACTCATCTAAATCGTCTAGACCATCTCCAAAAGGTCTCCACAAGTTTAATACTATGGTAGCGTTTTCTTCCCATGCTCCAGAATCTTTTGAGACTCTGCTAGATCTTAAAGGTCTAGTATGGTCTCCTTCTTCTCGTGGTACTTGTGAAATATAACATAAATGAGTACTTGTTCTTTTAGCGATGTCATTACCTTCTAGAGCTATCTGAGTTGCATTCTGGTATTGGCTATCATGATCCCCAATAACCCGACCTGCATAATCTATAAAAGCTATTTGTACTTTATATCCGTTATCTTGAATATTTACTATAGTATCTTCTATGTGATGGGAAGTTAAAGCTGAAGTAAAATCAAAAATAGTGTAAGGATACTGTTCTTTTAAAACTTCAATAACTTCATTTTGAATTTCCTTATCCATAGTATGTTTATTAAATGCTTTTTCGATTTCTATCTGACTGTATTCTGTATGTCTAGCACCTATCTTTTCAAATAAAGAAGTGTTTGCCATATCTGCTGAAAAAAGAATATGATACATTTTTTGCTCATTTAAATTTTCCATCCATTGCACTAAAAAGCTTGTCTTCCCTGAACCATTCGCTCCATTTACAATTGAGTAGTTTCTAGGTCTAAATCTAATCATAGAGTCTAACCAGCCTAATCCTATCTTGGGATAGTCCTCTAAAGCCTCCATACCATACTGTATATACTGATCTATAAGGCCGCCAATAGTAACTACATTAAGTCTTTTCTTCTTTTCAGTACAGCAAGGTCCATTTCCTAGATCACATTTATCGGCAAGGAATTCATCATCTTTACAAGAGTACATTCCTCCATTCCAATTCTCACTGAAGACTTCTTCTACCACTCTCCATATATCCGCTTCTGTCCACTCGTTAAGGTCGTCGTAATTCTGTTCTCGTTTTTCAAGCGCTTCGAATATCTTTTCGAAAGTTTGCTCCTGCGTCCATCCCATTCCTTGGTAATATGCTGCCAATCTGATTGATGCATTTTCTCTTTCACCAGGTCCAAAAAATCCATTTTCAAGAATATAAATACATCTTCGCTTATCAGGTGGACAATCAAGAGGGTTAAATCCGTTAGTATATTCAGACTTAATCTGTTCAATGTCTATAATATTATTTACTAACTCAAGTTTAGGTTTAGCTTTTTCCTTATACTTTTCTTTTAACTCTGAAGCATCTGCCGGATTTCCTATAATTAGTTCTGAAGGTTTTTTAGCTAACTTCTTAATTTCTTTTATATCTAGCTCTAAATCTTCTAAATATAATTGAATTTTAAAAAGCCCAGATTTAGGATGTTTTGTATTCTCGATTCTGAATATACGATTTACATTATAAACAGTAGGATCATACAATTTCGCCTTTAATTCTTTATTTAGCTTAATTAAACCCACTTCTGAAGCTATATTATGACAAATCCTTTTAGTTTCTTTATAAGTAAATTTATTACTGGTTCTTAAGTATATATGAAAGCCCTTATTTCCGCTAAAATAAACTTCTATAGAATCTTCATATCCCAAGTCCATCAAAAAATTTACTAAATCAATTGTCGCGTCCTTTGCAACTTCGAGATCACCTTCGTAGTCTAAATCCCAGTATAAAGAATCGGTCCAAACATCTCCAGTATAACCTTTAATACTGTTTTTATTATTTTGAAAATACTCTAAAGCATCTTCTCCATAAATGAACGGTGATTGATACCAATCTTTGTTAGGGTCATCAACTACATTCAAAACCTCTGACGGCTTTACAAGCTGACCATAATCCTTTACTGATTGAGTAACCCTTACAAACATCTTTACCTCGGTATCTTACGAATTCTTGTCAAAAGAAGCAGTTGCTAAATTGTAATCTGGTGCATTTTCATGCGGCTCTTTAAAAGTTAATAAAATTTTATCTTTTCTTTCAAACTGCATTGCACCTTCTTCTGGCCAGTATAAACTTAACCACATTTGTAACCCAGACTCTTGTAGAATCTCGTTCAAAGGTAATCCTTCGTCGATTGCATCTGCAATATTATCGATAATTTCCTCTTCCATGTCTGCAACTTTTTTAGATAAAGTTACACTACCAATCATCATGTAATCGGCGTCTTTTTTACTACTTTTTCTAGAGCCACGAGAGTTACCTCTTCCTTTGGTATTAGCTCTTGCTTTAGAGGAACGTCCAGAGGATGATCTTCCTCTTCCTGCTGATCTACTATTTCTAGCCATTTGTATCTCCTTTAATGTATTTTGTTACAAAATCTAGCATTGTTAATAAAGACGATTTATCTATATCTTTCCCTTTACCAGCTAAAACATTCAGTAAAGTAGGTATAGTAATGTCTTTTTTTGTTCTATTATCAATAACGGCGACCTTTACTCCATCTTGTAGATATTCGTAAAACTCTGTTAAAGATACGTAACGAGACTCTTTAGTATCGTACATCTTTCTATTAGCGTATCTTTTTATTACACGAACGCCTTCCATTATTTAGTCTTCCTTTTTCTACTTGCAAGTTTAGAACTTCTTTTAATTCTTCTAGTGGATCTTAATTTTGGAGGATTTTCTTGCTCTTCATCTTCGTCTGCATCCTCGTCCTCATCATCTTGATCTTCTTCAGGTTCTTCTTGTTTTTTCTTAGCTACTCTTCGTGTTTTCTTTTTACGAACTCTTTTTGGCTTCTCTTCAGGCTCCTCTTCCTCTTCGTTACCTTGAAGTCTATCAAACTGTTCCATCTCTTCATCAGAAGCGTACTTATCTGCACTATAGCCTAGACAAGCTAAAGCTCGACCAATTGAAACGGTCTCCGCATATTCTTCTACTTTTTGATCTTCTCTTGCTTCGTCTGGAAGGTATGAATGTCCAGAGGCCGCTGCTATCTTTGAATTGGCATAAAGTTCTGCATCCTTACTATCCCTTAGGATAATACATTTAAAGATAACTCCGCCTTCTTCACCTTCTCTAAAAGTCTCAATACGACCTTCAGGGTAGTCTTTTCTAAATTGTTTTACTCTATCATTAACTCTTACATAAGAGCTTTCATTAAAATCATCGTCACGCATATTTGTCTCCCTTTAAATTTAGATTATCAAAATGATACACTTCTGTCAAATAGAATTTTTTAATTTTTTAATTATTGACCTATCTTGATAGTCTTTCATTTCCATTTCTTCAGATCTTTTCCAAACTTGATTTTCGTCATACTCTTCACTTGATTGTCTATCATTCTTTTTTATTCTCTCTACAGTATCTTCTAAATTATAACCTAAACAACAAACGGACTTAATACATTCACTTACCTCATCAATTGTTAATCCATTAGTTTTGCTTACCCATTCTTCAAGTTTTTCAGAGTTTTTTAATTTATGAGATAGAAAAGTTCTTCTAGCCGCCTCTCCTGGAAATCCTACTTCAATTACTGAAGAAAAGCGTCCAGGTCTTTTAATTCTTTGAGGAATTTGGTCTATATAATTCGTAGTTGCAAGATACATTACGTTATCTTTTTGAATTTCTCCATCTAAAAGAGATAATAATTTGTCTTCAAACATTTTAGTTAATTGATCTAATTCTTCAAAAATAATCATAACAACAGTATCAGGGTTTAAACTAGAAATCTCTTCTAAAGCTCTTTGTACTAACCTAGGGTCTGGGTTAAATAAGACAATACCATCATTCTTGAGTACTTCTGAGGCCACTCTATTGACGATACAAGTCTTTCCTGTGCCTGGAGGTCCATGTAATAAAGAACTTCTTTTATAAATATAGCCATAATTTTGAAAAGATTTTTTAGTTTCCGGCTTTAGGAACGTAATTAGTTCACTTACCACTCTATCATAAGCTTCGTCCGGTAAATCGATTAGCTTGTCACAATTATGTTCAGAACTTTTGAAATACAAAGTATTTGCTTGACTGTCAAATAATAAATCATATATACCTGATGGAAGATTTGGGCTTAAATCTTCTTTCTGGTTAATTTTATAAAGTCCGTTAATTACTGAGTAATTTTGATATTCTGTTTTCATTTAAACTCCCTTACTTCTTTTTTAAATGTTTTAAATCTTTTAAGTCTTTTCCTTTCCAGCAATGCTCATAATAATCACATTGTTTTCCGTAATTAAAGCAACTTGCAGGATTCTTCCAAGTTATTCCGTTCTTGATTGCATCCAATACTTCGGAAAAGTCTTCTATAGTATCGTCTAATTCATAATTCTCTAAAGTCTTAGTTAAAATTTGAGTAGTTGCGGAAGTAGTAACTTTTGTATATTTACCGCCAGTCTTTTTCTTTTTGTCGTAGCACTTCTCACAATTTGTTAGTCTGTTATTTTCTCTAACATGGCCACATTCATTACAGGATTTAGCATGTTGTAATTTCTTATTAACTACTAAATAACCAATTTCATTTATTTGCTCTGCCGCTGCATAAATTCTTAACTGATCACTAGCGTCAAGATCGTGGTCTGTGTAATCTTTGCCGGAAGTTTTTAAATCTAAAATCGCTGGGCCTTCAGTTTCATCTAATTTTAAAATAAAATCTATATAACCTGTAAGAGTGTCGTTTTCTTCATTAGTTATCTTCACTGCTTTCTGGCAAGATATTACTTCTTCGACTTTAGGTAAAATCTCATCATAAAAGGCTTTAATCATGTATGGGCCTTTTTTTCTACACGAATACCACATAATACGATTATATAATCTCATGTCTTTTTGGCCTACAGGTTTTTCATTCTTTATCTTATCTTGAGTATCATTTACAAAACCTATGTAATCTTGTTTTTCCCTTCCCACAGTCTCTTCAGCCCACATATCAAAAACTTTAATAGAAATGTCAGTTATAAGTTCTTTATCAAAATCTGAACCATAATAAGTTATGTCAGGATTATCAAAAATAGATTTCGCTTTTTCCCATTTATTCTTAGGCCGAACTTTCCACTCTGCTTTAAAGATTGAATACGCAGTCTCTAAAGACTCACCTTTTAATAAAGCTTCTATAGCTGCTTCTATTGCAGACCCAAATCCAAACGCTGACGATTGGGTTATAGGTTTATATTTTTTCTGCAAATACATTTTTGAGGGACATTGTTTAAATGTATTTACTGCTGAGTAACTTATTCTAGTATTTTTTTTCATCCTAATAACCCCGCTAATGGATTTGTTTCTCCATCTTCGGAGTCAACGTCCGCTACTAAAGCTCCTCCGCTAGTAAGTAGTAGGCCTGCTATTGAGACGGCATTTTCTAAAGCGGACTTTGTAACTTTTGCTGGATCTATAATTCCCGCCTCTAACATATTGGTGTATTTTTCTTCTCTGGCGTCATACCCAATTGGATCTGCGTCTAAATCGTACTTACACTCTAACTCAGTAATAATAGCGTCAGGTGATTTTCCTGAATTATCAATAATCTGCTTCATAGGAGCTTTCAAAGCTTCTCTCATAATCCTACCAGCCGGAGTAGTGTCGGATATTAGTTTTGATAATGTGTATAAAGTCAAGCCACCTCCGGGAACAATTCCGTCTTTCACAGCAACTCTAGCAGCGCATAAGGCGTCCTCTGCTCTATCTTTTTTCTCTTTTATCTCAGCTTCTGTAGTCCCACCTACTCTGACGATTACGATTCCTTGAGATAGTTTACCCTTTCGTATACGTACGTTCTGAGCATCCCAAGGGTCCAATGTGCCTGAATCTAATAGTGTATTCAACTCTTCAAGTCTAGCTTTTACGTCTTCTTTGCTTCCTTTACCGCCAAATAATGCAGTATCTTCAGCCCCAATTACTACCTTTTCCACGCCACCTAAATGATCGATGTTAGCATCTTTCAAATCAATGATACCTTTTGAAACAACCTGCGCTCCAATAAGAGCTGCCATGTCATGAAGCATCTCAGTTGCATGGTTTGGTGAACCGTCACGAGGTGCTTTAATAGCTGCTAAAGGTAGTTTTGCTTGCGTTCTCTGCTGGAGAATAAAGTTTTTCACATCATCTGAAAAATCATAAGCAACAATTAATAATGGAAATACGTCTGTTAAATGTTGTTTAGCTTCATCAAATCCCATTACTTTATTAATAAAGTCAACTAGCTCATGCACATCGTCCAACTTACCTGCATATAGAAGTACCGCAGAGTCAGTCATTTCACACACATTTTTAGATTTATCACTAATTAATAAAGACCCATTAGGTGCGAACTTTCTCCACCCACTTTTATAAGAAGCTCCTTCAATAACTTCAAAAGTAGTTGCTTTAGAGTATCCGTCTTCTAATTCAATATAACCATGTTCACCCGCAGCTTTAATAGCTTGTACTACGACTTCTGAAATTTCTTCGTCACCATTTGACGAAATCATCGCAATATTTCTCACGTCTTCTTCACTATTTACTGGAGTTTTTACATTATCGATATTATCAATTACTTGATCTTTTATTTTATTTAATTCTCGAAAAAGTTCTATATTATTGGAACCTTTTCTAGTCTGTTTTAAACCTTCTAAATAAATTGCCTCAGCTAAAACAATACTAGTAGTAGTACCATCTCCGCCTTGATTTACAGTTTGTTTTGCCACTTCAATAACAGTCTGAGCTATAGTATTTAAAGCTGAATTCCTAAATGAAATATGCTCTGCAACAGTCACACCATCTTTTGTAACTATAGGTATTGCAGGAGTACCGTCTGGATTCATACCTTGTTGTTGAATTATAATAGGACGTCCGTGAGGTCCTAAAGTTGTTTTTACTTTTCCAGCTAGTAGTCCGATTGCCGTTTTAGATACGCTTTCTAAAGCTTCTGAGTTTAAAATCTTTTTATGCATCATCTTTTCCTTTTCTTGGATCTTCTTTGGCATTATTATCTAACATTCTGTCAGTTACATTTTTTACTTGTTGTTCTTCTAAGATATTAGAAATAAAGACTTCTAAATCTTCTGCCATGCCTTTCTTAATGTGAGGTATTTTATTTTGATTAACTTGCTCATAGAGGAACTCTAAGACACGCGCTTTTAACATCTATTTCTCCCTAATTAACTTTGATTATTTTACATTCTTATGTAATAATAAGTACATGTATTACATTAAACTATCAAATAGCACATGTCAAGTAGAAAATTTAGATTCAAGTTTAGATAAACTTTTAAAGAAAGAACTAAGGTATAAAGACCCTAATACTGAATTTAGTTTAGCTAAAAATGAGAGAGAAATCAAAAGAGTTAACAGTAGTTTAGACTCAGGCCGCTTTGCTGATACATCTTTTTTAGAGAAGAAATTAGCGAAATTATTACACATTAATAGAGGTCTAAGAAAGAAGTTATTCATATCTCTATATAAAGATGGGGAATTTCCTACAGGATTATTACCTAAAGTATTAGAATTATTAGAGTATTCAAAATTGCAATATGAAATAAAAGATAAAAGAAAGAAACCTCAGTTAAAAAAGCACAAATTTGTACTAAAAAAATCACTTCCGGCTCTTAGGTACTACCAAAAAGACGCCTCTAAAGAGGTGTTAAAAGATGGGAGAGGTATTATAGTAAGTCCTACAGGAACCGGAAAAACAACTATGATTTGTAAAATGATTTGGGATTTAGGTGTAAATACGCTAGTTATAACTCCTAATAAATCTATTACAGACAATATGATGGACACTTTAATTAATCACTTCGGTAAAGGTAAAGTAGATAAATTAAATACTAAGTCCGTTAAAATTAAAAAACCAATCAATGTAATAAATATACAAGCTTTAACTAAAGTTAATCCTAAATTATTTTCTGAAATGGATGCCGTATTTATCGACGAATTTCATCACTCAGCAGCTACAACTTACAGAGAAGTTAATCTTAAGCATTTGAAAAATTGTTATTTTAGAATAGGAGTGACGGCTACAAATTTTAGAAATGATGGTGCTGATCTAGCTCTTGAATCGGTCTTAAGCAAGGTCTTATATGAATATAATATCCCTACCGCAATTAAAGACGAATTCTTAGTTCCTCCAGAATTTGAATTTATAGACACTAAAACCTGGGATGAAGGAAATTACCAAGAATCCTACAAAGCTGCCATTGTTGAAAATAAAGAGCGAAATCAAATAATAATAGACGTAGCTACTGAAGAGTATGATAATAAAAGACACGTCTTAATCTTAGTACAACAAGTAGGTCATGGTGAAATTCTTCAAGAAATGCTTAAAGATTTAGATGCAAAATTTATACATGGTATGACTAAAGATTTAGATAGATCAAAAATTATGGAAGATTTTAGAAAAGGAAAGTTTCGAATATTGATTGGAACTTCTGTAATTGGTGAGGGCGTTGATCTACCGATTGCAGACACTCTCATAATGGCTGGCGGTGGAAAAGCTAAGAGTCAAGTTATACAGAACGTAGGACGAGTTTTAAGACCTTTTAAAGGTAAGGAGTTCGCTTTAATAATAGACTTTACTGATGAAGGGTCCAGATGGCTAGAAGAGCATAGTGTACTCAGAGAAGAAATTTACAACTCTGAATACTAACTATATTTTATTATCTATGACGGCTTATTCGGCCAATCTATATTATCAATATCAGAAATATTATCTGGAAGATCTCTAAGTTGATCCCAATAAGTTAACCACTGTGCATACTCATAAGCAGATAACGTAGTTGGTTTTCCAAGGGCTATTTCCTGTTGATGGCGTTGATATCTCCAAATAGTAGAATCAATTAGACCGTCTCTTTCGGCTCTCATAGAATCCCATTTAGCTTGTTCTTTTTTATTAATTAATTCTTGTTCATATCTATATTGAGCAACAGGATCTTCAACTGCAACTTTTTTAGTAATCGCTTTACCGTCTGAGTCTAATATTTTGCTACCATCAGGATTTAAAATAGGCTCATCAATGATTTTGATTTTTTTATGCCTTAAAGAGTCGTCGTTTACCTTTAAGACAGCTTCTTTTGGGACAAAGCCATCACGCTCTCCAAAACTTAAATTTCCGTTTTTATCTTTTAAAATATAGTATGCCATTATTTTATTCTCCTTGCCCAAAGCTTAACGTCACCGCCTGCGGCGTTACCATATCCAATTGTAGCAGTCCCTAAACTTCCCTGATCTATTGGCCTTGCTTGAATATATAAAGTTGTATCACTAGATATAATATAATTCCCAATATGCATTGTCGTATTAGAATAACGATCGGCAGCACCAGTAGTGTGAACATTGCCACCAAAGTTTGATGTTATAATACCCGTTCCTGCGGTTGATGAATTTGAAATAGCCCATTGAGTGATGAAATTTCCCGCAGTTGAAAATCCTTGGACTGGACCAACAAAACCTATTTCCCATTCACCGGGCGTTAGCTCTATATTAAATGTTGAATCAATTACCGTCCAAGATAAGTTTGATATACCTGATTGTGACGTGAATGTTGCTGTAGATATAGCTTCAATATATTCTTCATTAGCATAAACCCCGTATGTTGTGATGTCAGATAAAGACGCAATCGCCAATTTACCATCTTGGTAACCTACTGTAGTACCACTATTTTGAAATCCTTGAAATTTTATTGTATCGCCTTCATTTAAATATAACATCATGCTGTATTGGGCAGTGTTAAATGTACCTGAAAAAGCTTGTATACCTTGACCTTGGTCTATAAAAGTTCCGCTACCATCAACTACCCTAATTGTTCTGACTCCTGTTGTACTTGAGTCTGAAAATTGAGCATTTGCCATTATAATATAAAGATCACTTCTAGCAGCAGTAAACGTTGTACCGTCAAAATTATTTAATCTATCTCTAGTTTCTGTCCAAACAATATCTAAAAAGGTACCACTAGAATTGTGACTTGCAGTTGAAATATCTGCCGTAACTTGGGCATTTTTTAAAAAAGCTTCTGTATTACTGATTACCGTAGAATCTGTCCATCCTACTATTGGTACTTTAAATTGATAACTTAATCTATCTGCTGAAGTAGCGTCAGTTTGAGGAAAATATGATGAATTAGAGGTTTTTAAAAATCTAACCGAATTACTTGAAAAATATACAACAGATCCAGAATCTCCATTTGTAGATGCGCCGTCATAAAACTGAAAATCACCTCTTTTATTCAAAACAGTATCTGCACTATTAAACAAATAAGCAGTGTCTATTAAATGACCTGTCGGTATATCTAATTCTAAAATACCAGAACCAGTACCAGACCATTCTATAACACCTTCAATATGCATAAAACGCCCAATTCTATACCAGTGAGCTTCATTAACACTAACATTCGTCCCACTATTTAATATAGGTGTATAAGCTTCAGGCCTAGTAACAATAGCACCCGCTGTAAATGTTTGAGGTCCTACAGTTACATTATCTACAGTTACACTTACAGTAGAAGCAACACCATTAGATCTAAATCTTAATTCATAATTAGAAGCATCATCGTCTAATTCAACTAAACCGACAAAAGTAGTTTTTTCTGAAGATTTTTTAATTAAACCGCTGCTGCTTAATAATGGGATATCGGCAGCAGTTGCATCTAACCTTCTTAAATAAACTTCAATGTCGTCATCTATATAACTAGCAGACGTGTAATAATCAAACTTAATTAACAATGGTTTTGACCCTTCATAGTCAATTGGATCTACTGGGTCCATGCTCATATAAGCATATTGTGTGCTGTTTGCTGCTGTATTGACTGATATCGTAGCACTATTAGAGTCTCTTAAAGGGTCTGAGGTTTCTAATGCAATAGTAACGTTACCTGAACCATCTGTTCCCGTGTCTCCTAAGCCAGTTTCAAAGTCTGGATTTTTAATATAGTTCTTACCAGAACCATTACCAGCTCCTAAATCTGTCCAAGCTCCATTTTCATATTTTCTAAATTTTTGAAACGTAGAATCATAATAGATATCTCCGTTCGTAGGGTTTGAAGGTGCGGACGACTGCGGAGCAAGCGTCACACCTTTATGAATTTTAAAATGATTATCTGCCATTTATTTTACTCCTATTTCCAAACATTCCATAAGAAGTTTATATTTTAATTATACTATATTAAGCTCTAATTCTTTTCACATCGCATCTCATATTAACAGAATTTGACCCAGAATCGTAACTGATCTCAACATTAGATCCGTTAATAGCAGCAGAAAATGTAATTCCTACATCTGAAGTTTCAGTAGAAACATCGTTTATAGCCACATTAGTTCCATTAGTTACTACTCTGATAGTTCCAATTCTAACATCATTAGAAGTTGATTCTTTTAATTTATATACAATTTCCATACCTTCAAAAGACGCATGTGCGAAAGTTAGGTCAGAAATGGTAGTTCCTGTTTGAGAAGCTGATAAAGTAATACTATCGATATACTCTTCTTCTACTAAGTTAGTAGGAGTTGCAGTATTACCTCTTTTTACACCATTAGTATCATGTAAAATAGCATTTCCAGCAGTGTCTAAATTTCCACCTAATTCAGGAGTTGTATCTTCTACTACATTTCCAATTTTAGTATCTAATTGTGATTTATTAACTGCATCACTTGCAACAGTACCATCTGCTACGTTAGTTGCTTTAAATCCACCGAATGATTGAGCTGCTCCAAAAGCTACTGAACCATCGTTTCTAATTACAGTACCATCTACGGCAACTGCATCGGACACAATCTGAACACCATCACCAGGATTTACATCGATGGTTTCACCTGTTTTAGTTAGACCATCACCTGCAGTAATTTGACCAGCGCCTGAAAATTGAGTCCAGTTTAAATTATCTACTCCTAATGCTAACTCACCATCACCTTGTAAAACCCAACCAGTATTTTGATAAGTACTACCTTGTTCAACAAATGTAAAATTACCTCCAGAAACTTCACTAGAAGGAGTTCCATCCATATCTGAAGCTCTTGACCAAGCTCCGGCAGCTACTTCGTAAATACCATTTTCAGTAGGATCAGTTTGTGCTCTGACTAAAATTCTATCTCCAGCAGAAGTATTAACTCCGTCAATAGTTAAAGTTCCACCAGTTGTTAAATCAATATTAGCTGTAGTCGCTGCTCTAACACTTTCTTTCGGATCAAGCCCTGCAGAAATTGAATCTACATAAGCTTTTGTGGCAGCGTCTTGTGGGTTCGTAGGGTCAGCAAGACCTGTAATTTTATTACTTCCCATAGGTTGGTCTGCTGTATAAGCTACTGAACCATCTTTCTTTATAACATCAGCATCATTAGCTTTAGTTCCAATAGCTGTGTCAATATTTGCTAAATGATCTGCAACAACATTTGCTGCTGGATCTGTGTAGTTGGATACTGCAAATCCTAAATTACCAATTGCATCATCTAACTCTCCAATTACTGTTTCTAAATCTGCTTGAGAATGATTTAACCCATCTGCAGCTTCTACATCTATTTCAGATGCGTCATGTTTATTGGCCGCACCATTTAAGTGAGTAGTTATTAAACTATTGTTAGACGCGATATCCCCTAAGTTAACATTTGCGTTAGGCATGTTAATAGTTTTTGAAGTACCTGTGCCTACAGAGCTTACTTCAAAGATAACTTTCTTAGTGTTATCTAAATTGTCTAAAATCTCAAACTCAGAATCAAGAAAAGAGGTCTGTCCAGCATTTGCAAGAGCTGAATCAATAGCTGCGAAATGTGAAGCAACTATTGCAGCGTTCGAAGGAGTATAATTAGTAGGAGATGCTTCTAAACTTCCTATAGAATCGTCTAAATCTGTTAAAGCTGTTTCGACATCGTCACTAGAAGCTTGAATATTCTTTTTACTACCATCTAAACGTTCGTAATCGATTTCTGTCGCATCGTGCTTGCTAGCTGCGCCATTTAAGTGAGCTTCTATTAATTCTGCTGAAACTTCTCTCCAACCCCCATTTTCATAATACTTATAAGTACCAGAGGTAGTGTTGTAATATATTTGACCTTCCTCACCTGCTGGGTCGGAGGCTAATCTACCTACTATAATAGGACCTTTAATTTTTAATGCTGAACTCATTTATATCTCCTTATGCCCATTTTTTAATTGTATATTTATAATCTGCATCGTTACCTGTTGAAGTAGTTGTATACTGTATTTCGACGTTTCCTGAGTTAATTATAGCACTAAAAGTTACGCCAGTTACACCAGTTTCTGTATTATCGTCAGTTAAATCTACAACGCTTCCTGAGTTAGTTACAAGTAATCTTCCAACTCTATAATTAGTTCCCCTCTTTATCGAATATTCTATTATTGCAAAGTTAAAGCTAGAAGTTGCATAACTTAAAATCGTGGTAGGAGATCCAGTAGCGTCATTTAAAGTAACAGGACCTTTTAATACTGAATATCGTAAACCATCTAATACTAAGTCTCCCGTAGCTGTGTCAAATTTAAATCTAGAATCTGCATCTAAGTTACCAGATCCTCCATGAAACTGTACATCTCCTATGTTTCCTGCGGCAGCAGTTGAAGATCCCGAACCTGATGTATTATAATTAGGAATTCCTGTAGGACCTCCTGGAGAGTTTGACCAACGTTGTACAAAATATTTTATTGTAGCGTCTGCACCTGTATTATTCAATTCATAAGAGACTTCTAAATTAGCTCCGTTTATTTGACCGCTAAACTCAACTTCAGTAGCTCCTAGACTAGTACTTTGCCTACTTACACTTACGTCAGTTCCATTAGTAGTTACAAAAATTTGACCAGTCTCTTTATTAACTCCTCTAGCTATGGAAAAACTAATAATCATATTTTCACTGCCAGAGTATGCCACATCAATTAAATTTCCAGTTGTGTTATTTAATAATGTCGCTGTTTTTATACTTGATAGTTCCCAAAAATTAGCACTTACGCCATCAAAAAATCTAACAGTATCGTTTACTTTGAAATTAGTACTATCGTATACTGCTAACTGTTCTTGAAATGCGTCTCCTTTTAAAATTCTTACTGAATCTCCATCGGAAGGATCTAAAGAACTACTAAAAGATCTTTGAGCTTCCCAAGTAATAGCACTTCCTACTCCAGATGCTTGATATATTCTATTATTATTTGAACTTAAGTTAGTAAATAAAACTGTATCACCGTTAGCTAAAGACTGCCCATCAATTGTAAAAGAACTACCAGAAGGAAGTGTTGTAGTTATAGGGTCTAAATAGTCAGCTTTTATAGAAGTATCTCCTGAGCCTGAGCCTGAACCAACTCCAAATCTAATTATTTCATCCACTTCAATTGAGCCGGAATTATTAAATACTCTGACAAATCCTAATTTTATATCTCCTGATACTACAGGCTTTGGGGCTAGAGTTGGATTTGAATTTGTACTAGAAGCTAAGTCTACTTGTATTTTACTTGTTTGTTGGTTATTAGCGTTTAAAGCGTCTCCAACTAAAGATATACCATACCAAAAATAATCACCAATCGCTATGGTTTGTGGTGTGAAATTGTTTCCTAAAGGAGTTACTCCGTCAGATTCAAAAACATCTCCAGTAGTAAAATCAATTACAGATCCTGGAAAACTTAACTCAAAGGTATTTATAACTTGACTTAGTTTTGCCCCGTCTAAAAGATCTACATTAGAATCTGTTATATTAACTTTATCCGCGTCAGAGTGGCTTTTTATTCTTAACTGTCCTAATAATCTCTGTATTTCAGCTAATGCCCCGTCTAACTCTAAGTATTGGCCTGCTTTTAATAAGAAGGCAGCAGGACTACCTACTAGTATTCCTTTTGAAGTTCTTCTTGCAATAACTATAGTATCATCTGTTAAAGATACTAGATTTGAATTGGCTACATTTACAGTTAAATTATCCGCAAGACCTGTGTCTCTATTTATTTCAACGTAAGCTACCGAATTAGAGTTAGGTAAATTTATAGTTTGACTTTGGATTGTGTTTCTATCTTGATTTAATCCTGGAACTTGAATATAAGCATCTGCTGAAAGAGTTAAATCTTCTCCATTAGAAGCAAGAGACCAAGTTCCTCCTTCTATAAGCTTATTATTTTCGTTTTGTTTTACGTTTAAAGCGGTATCCGTTACTGCGCTATCTAATTCACTAATTGCATTAACTAAATTAGTATTTTGAGTTACATAATTTGTAGAAGTGTAGTTTGGATCAGTAGTTTCATCAGGTATACCTATAACATTTAAAATGTTTTCATTTATATTATCTGAAATTTCAGCAGTTTCTCCGGGTTCAAGCTCCCCTAAATATCTTAAATACGCGTTATTACCTTCACGATAAGCTAACCAAAAAGTAGTTTCATCATTAGGTACACTACCTCTTGCTGAAATTCTATAATTAAGAGAAGTTAATCCAATATCATCATAACTCACATCTGTTAAAGGGTTTGGCAATTCGACCCATAAAACCTCTCCGTCGGCTAAAGCTATAGTCGAAGATCCGCCTTGCCCATCCATTCTAGTTAGATTAAGATTAGCTGTTGAGTCAAATAACCTAATTGACGCTACCTCATCGCTATCGCTAGGAGTACCATTATCATCAGTTAATGATAGGTTAGAACCATCCCAACTCCATTTCGTATTTGAGCCAATACCACTGATCGCACTTAAAGCAGTATTACGAAACGTGCCTACAATAGAAACGTTAGAAAGCTCATACCATTTATCTGTTCCAGCTAGCTCAGCTATCCTAGACATTAACGCGTCAAAAAACTGTTTTAAGCTAGTAATATCTTTATCTGCGCCTGAGAATTGAGTATCTGTTGGTTCTGTTCTTGATGTCCAAGAATATTTAAAAGATGTATTAGATCTTCTTCCAAGTCTGTAAAATAAATTTCTGCTATCTCTAATCTCAGTGATTACGCCTGCGCCGTTTACATCTACTTCACATATGGGTAATTTATCTGCGTCTCCTGTAAAATTAGTAGTATTTATTTGTAAGTTTGCTTCTAAAAAAGTGTAAGTATCTATAATTTGTGAAAATTCTCCGCCTTCTCCGGCTGCTGCAGTTTGGTCCCAGAAAGCTCTTGAATCTGCTCCGCCTGTATCTTGTCCTATTGAAATTTCTACATAGTTAGTTGAAGAAGGCGTTAGAGAGCTAGTCGTTAAAGCAGATAAAGAAGGAGCGCCTATAAAAACTACACCATCGTCTTCTCCAAGAATACAAGAAGATCCTGCTAAAGATATAGCTAAATCTGTAGTTCCGGTTCCTGTAGCTTCAAAACCAGAGAATACAAAGTTTTCTTTTGACCAAATATTCTTGTGAATGGCTTTAAAATCTGCACATATAAAATTTTCAATATTTTCATAATCGGGAAGGTCTATTCTTTGTTGTGGCAAGACTCTTGATCGTTGTAAAAGTGCCATTAAACTGTGCTCCTATATAATTTTATTCTTTTATTATTATCTTTCATTTTATCATATATTTCAAACTGGTTATTAAAAATCTAACGGATCATCTGCTGTTCTACTACCTCTCAAATCCGGGTCATCAGAAGGTCCGCAATCTCTACAAATACACTCAAATAACACTTCAGGAAAGTCTATGATAAATCGTATAACTACTCCAGAAGCTAATAACTGCTTTATAAGATCCTGAGCCACAGTTCTGGCCTGTTCAGTTCCAGTAATATATACAGGATAATCTTCTCCAGTTAATCTTGGAATAGAAGGTGTATTTTTTATTAAGTTAACTTTTCTTCCAACTGCATGATTTTCCTGAAAGGTATAACTAGCGTCAATAAGTAATGTAGAATTATTAGGCCTACTATTATAGTTAATAGGCCCTTCTTGGTTTGATCGTCCAAAATCAAATAACAAACTACCAGGAGTATTAGGAAAACTAGAAGCATCATCTAATACAATAGAAGACTGTACTGTTCCTGCCGTAATTGGAGCTGCTAGTGAGGCGTTCACTTGAGTTACTGTAAAAAGTTGACCATTTGGGTCAAATATATAAGCTGATGGAAAATCTGACTGAATTAAGTCAGGATCTTGTTGTAAATCTGTAGTAAAATTTAAAATTGAATTTGCGGTCCCACCTGTAACTTGATATTCAGAACTGCCTTCTGTAGTTGTTAAATTTACTGCCTTAGAGTTAGCAGGAACACAAGAAGTGGAAGCTTTTAGGAACGTTAGTTGAGAGTTTATTTGTTGTACTACTTCTTCAGAAGTTACTGCTGAAGGATCTTTAAAGTCTGAATGTACGAAAGTTACTACTGAAGGTGTTCCGTCAATAGTTATATTTAAAGTAGAATTAGCGCCTAATCCGCTAAAATCAAAAACTTCATTATCAGATGAGATTGTGGCTTTTACATCTCTAGGGTGTGCAGAGCCTTTTAAATATCTTCTAAGAACAGGAACTGATGATGGTATTTGCACTACAATCTCGTTTGGATTAACTTCGATAACTTTTGCTCTAGTTTCTATCTCAGTATCTAAGTTAAAATTTAATCTAGAAGGATCGTTTGCATCTCCACCTGTAATCTTTATAGAACCTTGTAGTCCTGGAGTATTAGTTCTTATATTTAATTTAGACCCGGAAATAGGATCTTGAAAAGTGGAAGCAGTTATATTTTGTGAATGCTCTTGCTGAGAATTTATATAAGTTACTAACTCATTAATAGTAACTGCACTTAAATCTGAAAAAGCATTAGGAATAAATCTAATAGTAGTTTCTTCTCTCCCGTCTACTCTATAACTCAAATTCCTAGTTACTCCAATACTTATAGGAGAAGATATTGAAACATTACCTTTCCAAGCAAGAGAAAGTTGTAGAGTCTCGTCGTCTATTACGGCAGATACTTTTTGATAGCTTTTTCCATCCGCTGAAGAAGGCTTTATATAATCACCAGGTTGTATTGTACTTAAAAAGTTAGTTCCAGAACCTTTTACAAGCTTTTCACCTTGTCTAAAATTAGCAGTCCCACCTTCTAAAGTAGCAGGGCCAAAATTAAAAGTCTCGGTATTTCCACTATTAATATTAGGCCTAGTAAAGTTAGGACCCCAAAATACGTCTAAAAGGTCTATAATAGTTTTTCTTACTTGTTTTGGATAAAACGATAAAACAGGAATTAACTTTCTAAAATCATTAGAGTCAAGACCTAATTCTGGTGCTCTATCAACTCCTACATTACTTCCTAATCTATCTAAATTTCTACCTTCTGCAGTTTCTACAAATAATTGATCTTTAGTATTTTTTAATTGTACTTCAATTTGATCGTCAGATAGTCCCCAAGATTTTAATAAACCTCTTACGACCGTATTAGCTTCGGCTCGATAAAATGAAGGTAAATTTTTTAACATTCTACTAAACTTATCCAAGTTTAACTCCTTAACCGATTATTAAATCTGAAGAATCTATTCTAGCTAATTCTCCATCTTGAATTACTATATTATCTTCTTGATTCTGTATCTCAGCGTCAATAACTCCGTTAACTTCTAAAGCTGCACATATAATTTCCGATAATATAACATTTTCTCCAACTCTAAGAGAATTAATATATTCAAGAATTGCATTACTAACATTACCACTAATAGAACTTAGGCTAACACCTTGTTGAGTGGTTACATTTACTATTAAGTTTAATTTAACTAGCACAGGCGGTATAACTTCAAACTGAGTTCCTGCTGCTCCTATTCCAGGATAATTATCCGAATCTCTATCTAACCCATCAATAGTCCATTGGGCTAGTTGTATTAAACCTGTAAAGTACTTATATCCATCTACCCCTTCTATTTGAATATTTTCAAAATCCAACCCATTCCTATCTCTTAAAGTTGCATTTCTATCTGTAGTAAAACCAGACACATCAAAGGCAGAATTTGATATATCATTTAACTGAATCGTATAAGGTGCTGATGATCCTTGTATATCTACTACATAAACTGGGGTTGAAATTCGAATGTTATCTCCTATAGCTATCGCATTACTAGCTGCCTGACTTAATACAATTTCTCCAGTAGTATTGTCATAACTACTTATAGTAGTGCTAAAACCTTTATTAGCTCCGTCTAAAAATTCGATCTCCATAGAATCAAAGTAGTTTGGAAATGCAGATATTAAGGAAGTTGCTATAAAAGTGTCGTAAGGTGCCGAAGCATCTCCGGTAGTTACTTCCGCGTCCGCTGTTAAAGATGTTAATAACCCTTTTGAAAGTCCTGCCTTTGAATTTAAAGATATATCATTCGTAGGTGCTCCTGCTGGTATGCCTTGAATTGTCAAACCAAATCCGTTAGCTGTACCTCCTGTTACAAATATTTTACCTTCTGAACCTGGAGTTTTAGAAGATAATTGTACAAAATCTCCTGTAATTTTAGTTACTTCAGCAGTTCCTTCTATAGAAAAAGTGGTAGTATTTAAATCATTAAGAATTTGTACTACATTTTCCGCAGTTCGAGGCACCAATGCAAAAGTATCTCCTGCACTTGGAGTTGAAGAAGTTCCTAAGATATCAGTCGCAGTTATTAAGCCTGTAGTTCCATTATAATCACTTACAGTTTGTAATACTCCCTCATTAGCTCCACTTAACCAATAAACCCAAAAACCTATAAAATAATCGTCAGTAGGATAGTTAGAAGTTAAATTTGAATCTGAAAAACTTGTACCGCTACTGGCTCCGGTCACTTCGCCGTCTACGTCCATTATTACTGAAAAAGTTCCACCTATGTTATCGCCATTAAGTATCATAACTAAAGTCTGATTAGGCCCTAGAGTGTATCCTAAGGCACTTGGGTTACCATTTCTATCGGAATTTCCAGATGTTACATTTGCTAAATTTGTTAATTGATTTTCTTGCTCTACTAAAGAAAATCCTAAAACATTATTAGCAGTTCCGCCTTTTATTTGTATTCTACCTTCTTCAGAAAAATTACTAGTTCTTAATCTAATGGAATTGTCTATAGTGAGTAATTCAGCTTTACCTCCTAGAATTTGATTATTAATTACTTCTATTACTTCTGAAGCAAAAACATTCTCAGGATCAGCAAAATCAGTTGCGTGTGTAAAGTTTATTACTTGGCATAAAATAAACTTATCACCGGGAGCGATACTATTTGTAAAATCTGTTACAGTATTAAATTCACCTGTTGAATTATTATAAGAGGATACAAAACTAGTCTCTCCTTCATTGTCTCCAGTAATCCATTGTATGTAAAATCCATTAAAAAAGTTTGACCCTACGTTCACAATGGAACTATCAAAAAAGTTATTATAAGGTGCTGAAGCATCTCCAGTAGTTACAGTTCCTTGATATCCACCGTCAATGCATACTATTAGAGACGATGAACTACCTAAAGCGTCAAAGTCAAAAGTTTCCTGCAAAGAATCTACAAAAGCTCTGGTATTTATAGAACCTGCTGTTAAGCTATCTCCAGCTTGCAGAGGAGCTTCTAATTCTATTTGACCGTTTGATCTATTAAGAACATAATCTCTATCAGACCCTTGCTCTAAAGTTCCAAAAGCTATTGAGCTAGAAGCTACTCCAGACCTATCTAATCCTCTATAACCTTCAGTTAAATATAAAGTAGTATCGTTTTCTATAGTTTCAATTTTAGTCCAAGATCCATTGCCGTCTAAATCTGCTCTGATCCATTGACCTTCTTGTAACTCGGAAGTAAAAGCTGTTCCGCTTCCTGTAACTTCAGTCTCTCCGCCCGTAAACGTTAAAGTCCCGGTTAAAGAGTTTGAAGAAGAGAATCCCATAGACAGGGCTGCTGCTCCTCCTATTATTTGTATTTTAGAGTCTGCACTGTTTTCCTTATCTGAAGTAATACTTATTCTAGTATCATTTACAGCTAATTCTACTCTTGATAATTGAACTTCTTGCTCTAACCTTTGAATTACTTCTGAAGCTAAAGCCTGAGACGCATTTGCAAAATCATTAGGACCAAAACTAACTACTTCTGTCTCTTCGATGTCACCATTAGCTGATATTTCTAATTGAGGAGAATTCCATATAATAAGATCTCCAATTCCGCCTCCGCTTACAGTGTAAGGTTCATCTAAAATAACTTTTGTATCTGATACCACTGTCCTCACCCTTCTAAAAGCTGCATCTGCATCTACTGAAAATTTAACATAATCTCCAGGGTGTAATAATTGTTTAAAAGGTTCTGTACCTGCTACTGATTTAGTAATTACTCTGGAACCTCCAGTAACAGTGATATCCCCATCTGTAGTGGCCGTTGTTGTTGTGTCTAAATTAAAAGGCTGTCCTAGAGAGAGGATAGAAGCTGTTCTACCATCTTTTACAAGTAATTTATCGTTTTTGTATAATTTTAAAGTCGCAACCTCTACTGTTGAAAAATTTAAAGAAGAATTGGCAGTAGAACTTGAATCTATCGATAAGTTCTCATTTGTAGATGCTCTAGGATTTATAATAACTTTTCTTCCATCAGCTTCAGTTATTGTTCTCGCTTCTACTAAAGTTGATCTATTATTTATAGCTTCTGCTACTTCTGTAGCTTCGGCTGTGCCAAGAATTTGAAAGTCTGTTGGAACAAAAACAAAATTTTCTTGATTAGTGCCTACGTTAAAGACTAAAGTTTCAGCTCCTGATAAAGAAAATGGCTCTACATTCTGAGTTACTAAATTAGCTTTAGCTGCAGGAAAATTATCCAATTGAAAAAACTTTTCTCCTCCAGTCGCGCCTATTAAAATATTTTCCGAACCTACAGAAGACAGGCTAGGCTCTAAACCTCTACCATTATCTATGAAGACTCTAGTTGGACCGTCTGCTAGTACTACAGGTGGAATTAAGCTAGCAGAAACTATAGATTGATTAGTTTCCTCATCTACTAATCCTAAAATGCCATTTAATACTGAAGTTCTTGTACCTCTTGATAATGATTGTAAAGTTTGTCTAATTCTATCTCTAAGTTCTTGATCTGATTCTTCATCTCTTCCATTTACAAATGGTAAAGGATTAGTTACTGTAGCTGCCGTGAAAGGTGGGTTAGTAAAGGACACGATAGAATTTGCAGGAACACTAAAAGCTCCTGGATCTAGAGCTGTGACTAAAACATTTTCTACAGTATCTTCACCATCTAATAACGTTATTGTTTGGTTAATTTCAAAAAGGACTTGATCACTAACGTCGTTTTCTGGTATTTGTACTTCTGTTCCGGCAGGTATAATTCTATCACCAAATTGAGCTAGTATTATTGATTCGTCCGTTCCATGATCGTTTATCAAAGCTGTATCAAGAGTTATTGTCCAGTAAGAAGTATTATCTACCGGAGCTGCTGAATATGCAATGGGTCCTTCTGAGTTTGCTGTACCTCTTCCTATGAAAATTTGCCCTGAACTTGGGAATGAGGAAGCGTCGTCTACATTTAAAGTAGTAGAGCCTGATATTGGCCCTGGCAATCCTGCATATAATTTTGTTGAAATTTTTGTAAATCTATTATCGAATATAGAAATTAAACCACTATGAGGCGTGGCTTGTAATCTAGTAAGTCCATACTCTCCTGCTCGTAAATCTAAATCTTCACCTTCAGTAGTATCTAAATTATAATTACGAATAATATTAAGCATTTGCACATATTGTTGAAAATCTTCAACTGCAGCAGTCTCTAGTAATGTTAATATTACTGAGCCATCTGTAAAGTCAGTTATAGGAGTTTCAGCCGATATTTTGGCTGCCATGCTAGCTACTATCTGTTGTAAAGATTTTGGATTAAAGTTCGCCAATTTATTCTCCTTATATTATTATCTTTGTACAGCAAATCTTAATGGAACTTCTATACCAGTATCGCTTAAACTGACTGTTAAGTCAACGAACACGGTGTTTCCATCTACTGTGACTGTAGCATTTACATTCTCAAATCTTTCATCTCTACTTAAAGATCTTATAATTTGAGTTTGTATTTGAAATGCATTTTTTGTTTTTTCTCCAATTTGTAAATTTGTTCCTATTTCAGGATGAAGTAAAATACTTCCTACTTCAGTAAATAATTTAATCTTAATAGCTTGTGCTGCATTTTGGCCTGCAGACGCTAATCTTATATCTCCTAAATTACTTAATTCTAAATCGTTGTCCGCTGTGAGTTTTAAATCTACTCCCAGCTTTCTCTCAGCTTCCGTTAAGTCTTTTGTTAAAGATGTTAAAGGCTTTTTTATTACTGCCATTATTGTACTCCTACTAAAATAACATCACCCGGTTTTTTAATATTATCTCCTCCGGCTGCTGAGATGTAAGGTGGTTTTAAATTATTTAATACAACAAGTTCAACCCATCTAATAGCTGATCCTAACTCTCTTTGTGCTATACGTTCTAAAGTGTCGTTTTGTTGTATTCTAACTTCTCTGACAGAATTAGGCTTTCGTATTGTAATGCGCTGGTCTTCTGGTATGTTTTCATTTTGAAATTGCGAAGAGGCACTTTCGAAGGCTAACTCCGCATCAGGCTGAAATAGAACATTAGAAGCCAAGGCTAAATTTAAAGACTCGGATATTTGATTAAGTTGTCCTAATAGTATAAATTCTTCATCACTGACTACTTTTAAAGGATCTGGAGAAATAGTAGATACTCTACCTTTTATAGAATCGTAACTAGAATCTCCAAGTCCTACAAAATCTGCAAGATCATTATTTATAGCTTCTAATTTATTTCTAGTATCTTGTAGTGTAGCTCTAGGAATTGGAACTTGCTCGTCGGTTTCTATTCTATTTAAAACTTCTCTAGTCTTACTAAAACTTTGAGCAATTTGTTGTCTATCGGTAGAAGTTCCGGCAGCTAGAGCCTCTCCAGGTTTGGGCTTTGGAGGTACTGCTGCTGATTGAAACGCTCCGAATCCTAATTGATTTTCTATATCATTTAAATTTTCTCTAATATTTAAAATAGCTTGGTCAGTATTTCTAACTAAAACCTCAGGTAAAGCTAATACAGTAGATATCCCGTCTTTTAAATCTTCAGTAGCAAATTGAATTTGTCTTAAAGGGCCATTTATAGTCTGGTCTGCTGCTTGAGAGATTCTGGATAAAAGTCTTACTGATTGGTTTAAAGTTGCTCTTCCTTGCTGTACCGTGGCAGTTATGTTTGCAGAAACAGCTCCTGCATCTTCTAAAAATCCTAAAACTCCTTCTGCTCCTGCAGCTCCGGGAGTCTCTCTCTTAAATATCGCATTTAAATCTCCAATACCTCTAAGCACGATAGTATAATTATAAGTAAGAGGGGATTTTGCGTCTCTGGTCATGGTAAAGTCTAAAGGCTCTACTATCAAAGTTTGATTATCTTTTTCATTTATAAAAATTAAAAACCTATTACCATCGCTTTTAACTTTATCTGCTGAGTATTTTAAGAAAAATTGTCTTAATCTTAAAAACTCTTCATAGCCTGATATATTTTTGGTAGAGGGTTCATTAGATAGTCCTGTATTTGCATTTACTCCTTGTGATGCGTTTGGAGCTTCAGTAGGATTAGTAAACAAGTTAGACTGTAGATTATTTGCTCCTCCGCGTTTACCGGGCATAATACCCGTAGTACCTTGTATTACTATGTCTCTAAACACAACACCTTCAGATTCTACTACTACCCCTTTTCTAGTGGCTGTTATTTGGTTTGCAAAAATTTCTTTTTGTTTAATAGACTGTGGAGGAATATCTAAATAATAAGGGCCAGATTCAGATAGTCTAGAAGAATTTTGTGTGGGATCACCAGGTCCTGAAGAGGCTCTTACGTCATCTAGAGTTAAAACGGCAAATCCATATCTAACTTTTTTCTTATTAGGACCACCATTACCAATCCATTTATCTTTCTCTAATAGTACTGAACCGCCTACTTGTGAATTAAATAGTTGGGATGTGGAGCCTTTTTCTCCTGAATTTTTAGAAGTTGAAGATCCAAAAATCTGATTTAAAGAATTTGTAAAATCTTCTACAATATTTCCAAGGTTACCTATGCCTGTTGCCATTTTATTCTTTTTCCTTTTATTATTTTTATAATATTATATCATTTATTATTTCACATTTACAAAATAGTGCCGCCCGTGGCAGCGCCTCCTTGTAAGGGTCCTCCGCCTGCGGGACAAGTCCCTACTACTGAGCCTGGTGTATATTCGATTTCAGCATTATCCATTACATAGTTTACTATAGCTGTACAAAAAGTTACTAATTCTGGTGAAGTGGATCCCGGATATCCTGCTGAGCCGTGAATAGCTCCTGCTAAAGTATTTCCGTCTAAGCCTGTGATTATTCCTCCGGTTCCTGCCCCATTAGTTAAAGGTCCGGGACTTAGTGGAGTGCTTGTACATTGTCCTGTTATTTGGCCAGGATCAAAATTTACTAATCCTGAACTTTGTATATGATTTACTATCTCTTGGCAGAAAGCTGAAAGCTCGGAGGATACGTTAGGATAGCCTGCTTCGGTTTGTACTAAACTTGCCATAGATGCTCCGTCTAAACCTGATATAATGCCTCCTATAGCCGCTCCATTTGCTAGAGGTGCTCCCGGCGCTGTATCTCCTGTGACTAAGGCGTGATCTACTTGCCCTGTTTGTATATGCTGAACTACTCCCTTTCCCCATCCAATTAATTGTGTAGATGTAGGAGTAGGGAAATTCATGTCTATTCTAATAGAATCTGCTAAATCAGAACCAGTTAAAGACATTATAAAGTACCTTTAATTCCGTCAACTAAAGCTTTAATACTCGATAAATCAGTTCCAAGAGCTACATAGTCTGCCGCTTGAGTTGGAGGCGCTGTTGGATATCCTAAATTACCTACGTGATCATGAGCAGACCCTACACTATTAGCCCACTCGGCTATTTTTTCTAATTGATCTGATATTTGTTGTAACAACTCTGCCGATGAAGCTCCTATAGCTACTTTTTCTCCAGTAATTTTTAAAGCTCCAGTTCCATTATCTTTTAATTCGACTGTATCATTTGTACCATCTACTACAGCTTTTGCTCCTCCGCTAGTTTGAATAGTCATTGCATCATTTTGACCGTCAATAGTTATAGTCATGCCGGACTGAAAAGTAATAGTATATTTTTCTGCCTCTCTTTCAAATTTATGACTTTGTATAACATTTTCACCTTGAGATTGTTTAAATTCGTAATCACCTTTTTGATCTACTTTAAAACTAGTAGGTCCTGTTTCAGGTCTTATTAATTCTCCATTAGCTTTCTTAGGTCCTATATGAGTTTGAATCCACTCTCCATTTTTATTTATTTCTTTCTGAACTCCATTAAACTCACTTTTATGACGTACGCCATCTTCTTTAGTGGCTGCATTATACCTAGTATGAGTTCCTCCGCCTATGATTATAGGCTTATCTAAATTTTCCAAGAATGCCAATTTAACCATTGTCCCATTCATATTATTAGAAAAATTGGAAGTTGATAATTTTCCTTGAAAAGCTACCTCATTTACTTCTAATACAGTTTCTGTAAAATTATTAGTCCCTCCGATGTCTGTGGCATTTCTACAATTCTTATATGTAACAGCTTGCCCGTAAGATTCCCTAGCTACCACATCATACTCTACGTATTTTTTACTTTTATTAGAAACATCATCTATATAATGAACTTTTATTATTTGTCCTTCTAGAATCTTATTTGTTCTAGTTGCTTGCTTAGCTGTAGGATTTGATTGAACATCAAAGAAAGAAGACACTATTGAACCATCTGGTAATCTTTTAGACATTATCTAATCCTTTCTAAAATACTAGTAGTTACGGTAGTAGGTTCTGACTTAAATCTAGAAGGTCCAATAAATTTTGATTGATTATTTTGAAATACTTGACCTCTAGATACTGTAAGCTCTGTAGTAAATTCTGTAGAACCTTCAGGATTATTAATAAAAGTATGTGTATAACCTTCTATGTGATATAGCTGGCCCACGTCGCTAATATATAAATTATTACCAATTTGAAAATGATTATCTTTGCCATCTATAGTTATAGTACCGTTGTAAAATTGATGAGAAAGAAAAAACCAATCTACTAACAGATGTGCAAAAAACTTACAAGCTTTCTTTGGATCTCCAAGTCTAGTATCTGCTACATATTGTGTCTGACCTTGATAACTTTTTAATCCATATCTTTGAATTGATGGAGTGTTAGTTATAGCCGTGTATGCTTGATTAATCGCATTAACGTCTATCTTAGGAACTACCAATACGTGATTTATTCTTTCATGCTCACTTTTACCTACGTTTTTATTTTTTATATCTGAAGATACGATAGAATGTCTAGGTAAATCTACCAAATAAGTCTTCTGAAAAGATTCAGGAACTTCCTTTGCATTATTAGAATTATACCTATCTGCAGTAGAAAAAACATTTGTTTCTCCCGGCCTGTTAGAAAATGGTACTTGTCTTAGAACTACTGAAGGCCTAAGATTTCCGTCCTCATCTGCTACTAACTCAGTGAACATTTCATTAGCTATACTATTCTGCATAGTAGACATTATTTGCCATACTGAGCCGGAGGAAGGTAAAGCTTTTATAAAGGTTGCACCTGGTAATGGTTTTGTACCCCGGAAAGATCCATTTCTATTATAACTATGTAATCCAATTCTATCTGTCTTAAGTATATCTACAAAGGATACTCCCTGACTTTTATTTCTAATTCTAGATCCAAATGTTTGACCTAATAAAGGCGGTACATACCAAGTTTGGTTAGTTATATTTAAGGAATCTAAGTTAGAATCTCCCCTAGAACCACCTAAGTAAAATCCTATCATCTTTTTTATAATAGAATCTGGAGTAAATCCTCCGCCAGTTTCAGGAGAAGGTCTATCAGTACCTTTTACTGAGTCTAAGGAATCTGTTAAAAATTTAGCCCCTAGAAGTAGTTGTGCTGCGTCTTGGTTTAAAAGCGGATTAAAAAATACATCCATATTAAAGACTGATCCAAAATCTTCTCCGGTTACTACATACTCAAGTCTAGGCTTTCCTGTTTCTGGATCGTCTACTTCTACATATCTTACATTCTTAACAATACCTAAACATTTAAATCCACTAGCTTGATTTAAACTATTTACGTCAACTTCTCCGCCCTTTTTAATATAAATCATAACCCAATCTCCAGGATGGATTACATCTAAATAATCTATATCTTCTTTTTGAACTTGATTGCGTATTACTTGTTTTCCTTTTTTTAAGTTGATGGAGAACGTTCCGGCATTTGAGGATTTATTTTTAGATATATTAGCTCGGACTACATCATTTTTAATTACAACTCTACTACGTTGGTTAAAATTACCACTTATAGAACCTTGACCTCTACCTTCATAGCCCTTCTCTCCATTAGCATCTATGGAATTTAATTTAGTAATGTCAGTATCGTCCCATCGATAAATTACTATATTACAAGTAGATCTTTGGGATCTATCTATAGAAGTTACATTACCTTTACCTGAGTTAGTTCTATTAGTATTTACTATTCTATTACTAGGCATTATCCTCCACCGCCTTGTCTACTTACTGAATTGTTTTGAAAATTTTGAAAAGCTCTTATAGATTTTTCTATCTCTTTATTTAATCTTCCTAAATTTTCTGCAGCATCAGAAGTTCTAATACTCATAACTTCCATACCTTCAACAAAAGCTATCTGCTGTTGTTGTGCTTCTGCTACTCTACTTTGAAATTCTGCCCCTCTTGTAGTTTCTGGTAAAGCTCCTTCAGTATCTAAACCCCTGTCTCTTAATCTTCTATTAAATCGACTGAAAGTTTCAGCTTCTTCAGCTCCTATTTGTTGTTCAGTTGTTATGCCACGTTCTCTAGCTCTAAAAGCTCTAGATAAATTTCTATTATTACCAAATACAATATCTGAACCTCTAGTCTGAGTATTTTGTCTACTTTCTAAGATGCTTTGAACTAAAGAGTCTCTATCTACATTTTCTCCTAAATCCGCATCTCTTAAAATAGTTCTTATATCACCTTCACCCGCATCTTGAGATAAATTTGATAAAGCTAAAAAAGTTCCAGTATCTAAGTTAGCTCCACTTTGTTGAAAAGCTTGTTGTATTCCTACTATATTTCCTATGCCGGAAAGACCTGACATGGAAGTAGATTCTGCCCTTTGTATCGCGGATAATTGCTGAGCTTGTCTTAAATTAGTTTCTGTCACGTCTCCGCCGCCAGCAAATCCTTGTGCTAGATCTGATAATCTAGTAGAAATTCCACCTACATCAATATCTCCTAAACCTTGATTTTGTTGTACATAATCCGCTGTAGTTTTTAAGAATTGACTTGCTTTACTAGCATCTAGACCCGATGCGACACCCTTTTTAAGCACATCAATTACTTGTTGAGTACCTCTATCAAAGGATCTGCCACCTTGAGCGCCTGTAAAAATCTCAGCGGCCTGGGCTTGAGCTGCCACTCCAGTTCCAGTTCTATTGAACACGTCTTGCATTACTCCTAGATTTCTTCTTGTACCCCTGTTACCCAGAAATTGACGAGCTTCTGCAAATTGTTGATTAGTTTCTGCTATTCCAAAGCCTTGAGTTGTCCCGGCTTGTTGTAAGCTAGTTAAATCAGCTCCTGTAACTCCTCCTCCTCGAAGGTTACTAAATCTGACATCTCGCATTCCTCTAGCTCTGCTTCCGGCTTCAATAGCTAATCTCATCACTTCTTGTTGAGTTTCTATCTCTCTTGTACCAGCTTCCATTCTACCGGAACGATACAATTGTTGAAACTGTTCTGCTCCGGCTCTAGGACTTACTATACTAGTGGCCAAAGCTCCTAAACCTCGCATAGAAATAATATTACTTAACCCGCCAGCAACTCCTGAAGCACCTGATTCTCCCCGTCTTCTAGCTCCTCTCATTTGACCTGCAGTAAGTCCTTCTTGTGAAAGTAATGCGAAAGCTTCTTCTTGTTGTCTTTGAGCTTGTAAAGTTTGAAATTGTTGTCTTGTTCTAACGTTTTCGTTTATACCTGCAGCAGCTAAACCAGTGACGCCCACAGCGGCAGCTCCTAAACCTAAAGCGCTACCAGCCATCCCAGCAAACCTCATTACGCCTCTTGCAGCTCCCTGGCCAATACCCATGCCTCTCATACCTCGATAGAATCTTCTACCAAATCTTCTACCAGTGCCTGTAAAACCTCCTTGAAGCCTTTCTCCTAAAGACTCGACAGCTTGTCTAGCAACAGGCATTTGCATACCTATCTGTCTTCCTGCCGCGGTTAATCCACCTCGTACTGACCTTTCTCTTTGCCTTCTAGATGCTTCAAAAGCTCTCTGTTCTCTCTGTCTTTCTTTACGTGCGGATTGTTCTGCTTTCTGATTAACTAGTTCTTGAGTTTTTATTCTATAACGTCTTTCAGCTTCTAATCTTTGTTGTTCATTTTTATAAACTGTTTGAGTTAATTTACTATACTCTTGCTCACCTCTAAGACGTACGTTTCGACCTCTACCACCACGAGCTTCGGGATCAAATATTTCCCTAACTTGAGAAGCTCTAGTAGGTCTTGTTACTGCTTGTTGAGTACCTTGTTTTTGCTGGGTTCCTGTTACCGTTGTAATTCTTTTTGGGGATATTCTTTGAAATTGTTTTAAAGCTTCTTTTAATTCTTTTGCAGCGTCTTTTAATACATTTGCAGACTTGTCAAACGCTGAAAGATCTTGTCCTTTTAGACTAAGACCTTCTAAATCTTTTTTTAACTGATCTATCTGTCGTTTAACTTTCTGATCATCTAGCTCAGCTATTAATTTGAGTTTTTTTGAAATATCAGCCATATATTACTCTTCTTTTCTGAACTGGTCGAAGTCTGTAGTTACTTTATCTGGAAATTGATCTCTAATCTTTTTAGTATAATCTTCTTGTTCTTTTAAGATTTGAGATACGTTTTCCTCCTCAGTAACATACTCATCCCCCATTTCCTTTTTAAGCCATTCCTCATAACTATCTTGTGCGGAAGGGTTAATTATATTATTATAATACTCAGGATCTTCTTTAATCCTGTGCATTTGATAGAGTATAATTAACTCTTCTACTGTCATACTTAACAGTTTATCATCTTTTTCAGTAACTCCGTATTGAAAACAGTACCAATTTGTAAGAAATTGTTTTAAGCCTTCAAGAGTGGATATATCAGGATTCAGCTTTGCGTGAGCAATTCTAGCAAAATTCTTTAAATTAAAACTAGTTGGCTGATTCTTGTTTATCTTCTCCAGTTTCTTCAGGCTTATCTGTTCTTTCATCTCCTTTAGTGGCTTTGTCTTCACCATGGAGTTTATTTTCGAAATCTGCTTCAAACTTTTTAGTCTCCATATAAATGTCTAAAACTACGTTTAAATCATAAAGTTCATAACCAAAATCACAATCTTCCCACCAGTCGGGATATTCTACTATAGTATGTCTTAGTGTTGCTAATATTCTATGAAGATCTCTAATGTCTTCTCCAAGACCTTTTATTCCTCCATCTAGGAGTGCTCTGGTTTTATCTATTTCGGAATCTACTTTTAAATTTGGACGTTGATACTTAAATGTACCTTCGAATTGTTTTTGTGTTTCTTCACCTTTAATTTTTACAGTGAATACATGACTCATATTTGGTAAATTTTTCATTTGTTTTTCTCCTCTTATTATTCCCTAAATCGCTGGGTATCACATTTTAAGTATATCATAAAAATTACAAATATAAATAAAAAACCCAACCTCAAATAAAGAAGTTGGGTGATCATTTGAAGGGAGGACAAATGAACTTTTATATATCTATTATAAAGAACCTTCATCGTCTTGTCGAATTCCGACAAAAGATAATGTGGTCTGACCTAAGCTTCTAGCGTCTACACTAAAGTCTTCTTGAGTACATTTTACACGTTGAATTAACATTAACGTAGTACCTGAAACTCGGTCGATTAATTCAGCAGTAAGTTCAGGCTGAGTTAAGATATCTTCTAATCTTGGTCTCAATCCTAAAGCCATCGCTGACTGATTAGATACTCTAAAAAGAGTAGCTGTAAAATTTACTACATATCCAGTTTCTGCATATTCTGCAGGTTCTAACTGATCTAAAACGTCTACTGGTTGATGTTGGTGTTGGACTGTATAGTTTAAAGCATTTGCGAAAGCAACTTTTGCTCCATTTACTCTAAATACTATACGAGCACCTGTAGAACTTACACTCATCTATTTTCTCCTTTACCACCCCGTTAAAAATAGGTTGGGGGTTTACGTTCTTTTTACCTATTTAAAGTTTTAAATTTTAATTAGCTAGCCATTAATCCAGCCGCTTTTAAGGCAGCGATTACTTCATCTACTTTGGCTTCAACGGCGTCTAATCTAGCTTCTGTAGTTGCTAAATCTGCAGCGTTGTTACCAGTTCCATCAACCCCTGTAAGGTCAGTAGTAGTTCCTAATTCAGCTACTGCTGCCGCTTGAGGGTTAGACCCGCTATCAATTGCGTCGGCAATTTCTTTAGCTACACTTGCAGGTGAAGCTTGACTAGATGCTAAAGCTATTTCTAATGCTTTTCTTGCTTTATCTGTTAACATTAATTTCTCCTTTTAATTATTAAAATTATGCGCCCGCTGTTTGACGAACGTTATCTAATCTTATAGTTGCTAAAATAAAGTCAATACCTTGTACTGGAGTGATAGTTATATCTACTTCGGCAGCGTTACCATTTAGGACTACTGTCAAATCTTTAAAACCTTTTCCAGCATTAGTATCGTCTCCTACAATTATGTCCGCATCTAAGAAGGACTGCATAATTGATACTATAGTATTATAAATCGCATCAGCGGTTCCAGTTCTTCCTTTAGTACCTACAAAAATTGCTTCTAATTGTTGTCTTAAATTATAAGCTACTGTATCGGCAGCCTCTAAAACGTGTACTCTATTAAATACAAAATTAGCATCTGTACTATAAGTTGTATTGTGTACTACTACTCTAAAGCCTCCACTATCTCTCTCTTCTAAAGGAGTTAAACCTGCGTCAATAGCCAAATCTATTTGAGTTTTAGAATTATAATCTGAATGAGAAATACTATTTACATTTATACCCTTAAAAGTAGCAGGAGTTCCTACATCTGTTCCAGCCTGAATTCCAGCTAAAATACAAGAAGCTGCCCAAGGTTCTAAAACTGCTAAGTTACCATTAGAATTTAAAACTTCTACATCTTGAAAAAGCATTGAAGCTCTTTCAGAGTTGATATCTTGAGCTGCCGTTTGCGTGTTTGCGAAAGTGTCTTTCACTGAAACGTAGCAATTTCGCTCTGATCTATTTTTAGTATTAGAAGCTGTAATACAGTGAGTTACTGCTTGTAAATTTACCGCATCAACTTCAAAAGTAGAAGAGGAATCTGTTAAGCCGTCGGAAGCCAAGTCTGTAGCGTCTCTAGAAATTAGAGGAACTACCGTATTACATCTTTCCGCTAATAGAGCATCAAACCCATTTTGAAAGTTCGAATTAGTTGAAGCTCCTTTTGCAGCTCCTGACATAAAAGTCTTAGAAATGGTAGCTACTATTCCTTCAACATCGGCTACTTTTGTTGCGGTAACTAAAGACGATTCTGCATTAATAATATCTAGAATCTCTTTTTGTTGTGCATAGATGTCTACTACAGCAGTTTTTACATCAGTGTTAGTACTAATTGGGTCTAAGTCTGTGGCTTCTCTTACTGAAGCTAATTTAAGGGAGGTTGAAGCTGTATAATTCGCGTTGGCATCGATGATGTCTACTACTTGTTGAATAGTTTTTCCTGTAAGGTTTATATTAATGTCATCTGCCCCTCCGGTATCAACTGCTAAAGTATTTCCTTGTATAGTCATGTCGGCACTGGCTTCTCCGCCTGTGTACTGTATGCTCATGTAAATATTTCTAGGATTTTCAGATAAAACTTCCTTATCTGCTCCTTTTTGGACTGTAATAATTCTAGCATCAGTATCTGTACCAGCCTCTATAGTTACTGATATAAGATTTTCATCTTCTCCGTAATTTGCACTTTGTAAATTGTAAAGTGTAGTAGCCGATGCGTTCTCTAATGCTAGTGTTGATTGAGTTGAGGCATTTGTTTTATATACTCTAATCAATCCTGCCCCATTAGCTACTCTAGGGTCCCTTGCAGGTTGTGTAAGAATTCTTGCAGCGTCTACAATAGGTCCTGATTTATAAATTTGCGTTAAAGCCCCAATATCTTCTGAAGTAAAAGTTTGCACTCCACTTGTGGCTCCTGGTGCTCCGCCTTCTGCTTCTCCTACGATAGCTACTACGCCTGTAGGTGCTAAAGGAAATCCGCCAGAAAGGTTTACTACATTTCTAGAATAAGCCCCCGGCTTTCTTATACTTGCACCATTAAAGTTTCTACTAATTGCCATTCTTTGCTCCTCTTAATTTAATAAGAACTAAATAATTTTTTATAATCTTTCTCAGTCGCACTCAGCATGCCTCTCTTACTCGCAAAAGCTTGCATAGGGGCCTTATGATGTGGATGAACATCTGATCTATTTTTTACCATTTTATTAAAAAAGGCGTCAAAACTGATCACTGGCTCTACTTCCCTATTATTGTGAGACCTTTTACTTTTCTTTTCTGATTTTAACTCATCTTTTTTCTTTTTTTCTTTTTTCATTTTGTCTCCATATTTATTTTACATGATAATTACTAATATTTGCTAAGAATCCTCAGAAGTATTTGTTTTAAATTTACCATCTTCGTCCTCGGCATAAATAGTGGCGTCAAAACAATCGATTAAATTCACCTCAGCCTGGTTCCAGTCAAACTGAGTAATACAAGTCATCTGAATATACCTAGAAAAAACTAGTTCATTTTCAAATTGCTCTTCCATATCGAATATAGAGGTATCTCCTCTACTTACTTGAATTTTTCGTTGTTCTAATACGTCACTTCTAGATTTTAAGACGTAATAAACCAAAGCAAATAAAAATTTAGTCAAATGTACCTGATTTTTAGTATGACAGCCTATGGCTATAGTCTCTCTCAACCTAATCATACGTCTCTCAGTTCTTTTAAAATCTAAAAAACTTTCAATTCTTCCAGATCCGCCTAAATCAGGAGTCTTACCTTTTCCTATATTTATGAATTTATTACCTGATATATTACTATTACCCGATTGAATCTCAAATTCATTATCTGAATTATCAACAAATATATATCCTGGACACACTTCACTTAAATCTACTGTATTATCTATCGATAATTTCCCAGAAACAGTATCATAACTTGTAGGAATTACATTTGAAACAATTACATTAGGAGTTATATTAGTATCTACTTCTTCATACATGTCACTAAATTGCTGTAACGATTCTTCCTCGTCTGTCCTCATAGTCTGAATAGATATGCAGGGAACTTGAACTGGAATTTGAGACTTAGCATGAACTATTTTAATTTGATTTTGAGTTACCCAAGTTTTTAATTCATCAATCTTTGCTTGTCCATATTGATTGTTAAAATAAGTCTTTAAAAACTTACTAAAAATATCATCTAATCTGTCAGGATTAAGTCTAAGCTCACTTAAACCATCTCGTAAAACTGTCTCTAATGTAAATTCTAATAGTGGTGCTCCCATAAATCCTCCTTAAAATATCTCTTTTAAGCTTTTTACGAAAGCTCTTTCTATAAAGACATCCATGCTTTCTAAAATTTTAGCTCCGTTAAATCTATTTTCAGGCCAGCCAGTGCTATCAGGAGTTACTCTGCGAATAGTAAGGAATTTTTCAGCTCCACTTTCTTCACGACTTCTAATTACATCTTTTACTCGCTGGGTAATTCTTTTTTCTTTTTTTACTCCGCCTTTTGCCCAGTCGGAAGTATTTATAAATTTAACAACATCATCCATGCTAGTAAATTGTTCCATAGTCACTCCCGCTCTTTGAACTGCAGCATCTGGGTCCATAGTTATTGGAACATCTACATAATCTTTGCCTTGAGACTTATTATGCGCATATCTGTTTCCGTTAAGTAAAAGTTTTTTTATTTCACCTACTCCAAAACCCTCTTCCATCATAGTAGCTAATTTACCAGATACGCTAAGAATCCAAAGACCTTCTCCAACTTTATCAACACTAAAACCTTTTTCCCAATGTCCTAATCCTGACTTCAAATTCTGAGAAGCTCTTACTTTTGCTTCCTGACCTACTTTATTAGCGGTAGAGGCTACTGAAGCATTTAAATTTTCTTGTAGACCTTCTGTTATTTCTTCTGCAGAAAGATCTAAATCTACATCTAGTTTAAACATATTCTCCTACGCATTTGGATCTGGTTGTTCATTCTTGTTTCTTTCTAATAAGAAATCTCTCTTCAATACCCAAGTTTCTGGCAATTTTACATAAGTTACGCCATCTATAGTCTTTTTAGGACTACTTATATTTTTAGATCTTAAATTATACTGACTAAATCTATCTCGGTGTACAGCTTTTGTAACTCTATAAACGGGTCTATATTTATAATAGATACTATATACTTGATTATCTGCAGGCTTATGAGATCCTATCCATTTTATGTTTCCATCACTATTAACTTCAAAATCTGTTCCTTGATAGTATCTTTGTATAGTTTTACTTCCTCTATCATAAGTAAAAATCCCTAAAACAGAGCAGGCTGAATATTTTAAAAAATCAATATTAGATCCCACTTGTCTAGGAATTAACTCATAAAAATCTTCTTCAAAATCTAATAATTCTATCTTTGCCATTGGAGCTAAAGTAAATCCCGATAAAAATGTCACCAATATTTCGTCAATATTATAAGTTCCTTGAACTTCAAAAGTTTTAGCTAACGTTTGTTGTTGAAATAATGCTATGGTTTCCTCACAGTCAAAATCAATCATATTATTTCTAGAAACAGGATCATTAACATCCTGGTCCATAGATTCAATGCTTTTCATATTAGGAGCTAGTGTAGATTTATACACTCTAACGCGAACACCTAGATCTCTAATTAATTGATCTAGGCGAGTAACGTCCATTCCTAATGATAGTTTTCTTCCGTTAGCCAATTTCTATTCCTATTCTTTATGAGGCTTTTCAATATTTTCTTCTGGTTTTTGGTCTACAGCTAAGTTTTTATGATTCTTAGCTCTTTCTACATAATCCATAGAAGGTTTTTTAATATTTGATATTACATTACCTTCAGGGCTTTGCTCAAGAGTGGAACCTAAAGAATAAGGAGCATCACTAAAAAAGTCTCCAAAAGAAACTTGTCCTCCTTTAGCTTGATTAGCGTCAATATTTTCGGGCACATCTTGTTCTTTAACTTTAGATTCTGTTTCTAAGTCTGAAGGAGATTTCGCATCTTGAAGTGTTGGTTTGTTTTCTCCATTCAATTGTGAATCATTTTCAGGACCATTCTCAGCGGGAGCTGAATCTGATCTAACAGCCTTTTTTAGAGTATCATTTACAACTTTACGGGCTTCATCTAAAGTTATTTCTCCATTTTCAATACTCTCTACTATAGACTTTGTTAGAGCGTCTTTTTGTTCTTTATTCATTGTTCTCTCCTTTTAATTTTTTCATTTTTGACTGTTTTAAAGCGTCTTTTAATTGATTTAATTTCTTATCAGCTATATCTTGTTTACTAGCTATATTGTGTATTGTAGATTCGTGAATTCCTTTTTGTTCTCTTGCTAATTGATTATGAGCATCTGTAAGGTGTCTATGAGCTGCTTTTGCTTGAACAAATTCATTTAACATTCCTTTTAATTTTTCTGCGTCTTGAGGATGTGCGTGTTGGTTTATTATGCTATTCATTTTGCTGTGCAATTTTACTGATTGCTCATCTAACTGATTTTTATGAGGCTCAGAATCATGAGCTTCATGCTTAACACCATGCGTAGCATCTACCCAATAATGGTATTTTCTACCTTTATGGTCTACTTTATCTACCCTTATTTTTCCTCCATGTAATTTATCTACTTTTTCACTCTTTTGAATGCTCTTTTTAAAATTACCATCTACTACTAATTTTTTTACAATTTTAGTAGGATATGCACAAGGAGTTCCTTTTGAGTCCATTAATAAAGTATATTTATTATCACAGGAAGTTACCGTATAAGTATTCCCGTAAAGCTCAAGCTTGTCTCCAGCTTTATATAAAGATTTTTTAAAAGCTTTTGCAAAATTATCTATATTACTCATCTCCCGCTCTCATTGCATGCATAATTTGATAAAATTCTTCTGAATACTTTTCCCATTCTTTTAAAAGTTCTTTTCCAGCTTCCAAATCTGAAGAGAAATTTTTACCACCTACGCAATTCCTTCTCCAAGATTGAATTGCTTTTATTACTTCAATTTCTTTATTTTGTTTGTGACTTTTTATAAAAGAGTTAATAGATTTTTTAATTTCAATATCTATATCACCCATTTTAATTCTAAGACTACCCTTACCATTGTTAATAGGTTCTCCGGGTTCCTGCCCTCTATGGTAGACTTCATTATGATGGTCTAGCAGTCTGGCTGCTACATATTCAGCAATTGCAGCATCTTCTTCAGCTTCTTGTTCGTCATGTTGGGCAGGTACTGGAGTATAAAGTTCTTTTACTTCCATGTTTTTAGCTAGAATAGGTATAGTCATATCATCAAATTTTTGTATAATTTGTCCTTCTTTATCTTGAAAAAATCCACTATAAAGTCCGTCTTCTTTTTTATATAGAGTTAGAGCACCTTTTTCAAAAGGTATCTTTTCTAAATCAGAGTTAACGGAAGTACTTAAATACTCTAAAAGCTCTGGGGAAGCTGTTTTTTCAGCTTCTGCGTGTTCTACTGCATCTACTGATACTTTTACATCTCTAAAGTCATATGATTTTTTAAAACTATCTATAAAATTAGACTTCTTAGTATCGTCATGTACTTGTTTTAATTTTGTATAGTACTTAGGATCTTCTGCTAAATGGTCCATAGCGATTTCCATAGCCTTAGCTCTATCGTTTGTATGTTCCATTTCAACTTTTATACCCATTGATAATTGTTTTTTATCAAAATCGGAAGGTTTTCTGTTATCTGCAACTCCTCCGGGAATTTTATCTTTGTGTTTTGCTTTTCTCAACTTATAATTTTTTACGAATTTCTTAGTGTTGCTCATAATTTTATCCTACTACGAATGGTATTCCTCTGTAATATTTTTTTACAGCTTTAGAATACTGATCAATTTTCTTTCTATACGATTCTACTCTAGCCGAAAAGGCATGGTACATGGCAGAAGCTGTAGTACCCTTACTAATCCCGGCTCCGTCTAAGTTAGTACTCTCGCTAGCCACACCTGGCCCTAAAACTATATCTCCTAATAATTCAAAGAGATGAATAGCTGCTTGCATGCCTATCATGTCGTTAATAACAATAGGTATACAATCATCATCAAATCCTGCTGTGTACTCTACTTCAAAAAGGTGAGGCCAATATTGTCTAGTCCCATATATTAATGGTAAATAAGATCCGCCCTGCGTAACTATAAGTCCAGAAAAAGTACCCTCTACTGGAGATAGTTGCAATTGTCCTGCTTCCTTTTCAACCACGTACCATTCTTTAGGGTAATTAACTAACTCTCTATTTTGTGGAAACTTAGCTTTTAAAGACTCCACACTAGAAACAGGTCTCTTTTTTAATTTTAAAAAGTTAAAATCAACATAGTCAACAGACCTATAATCATATTGTTCTTTGAATTGTCTTGGGGTAATAATTATATCTAGTTCGTGCTCTAAAAAACTTATAGCAGTATTTATAGCATGTTGTATTGTATCGTTTGGTAATTCTTCTCCAGATATAGGATCTGAAATATCTATTCCAAATAAATATCTAGTTTTCATTTGACTCGGAGTTACTATAGACTCCCCTGAAGTAAATTTACTGCTGCTTATTTTATTAGGTGGAAAATTGAAACTCATATCAAACCTCAAACCAAATATCTTGTTTACTCTTAATTACTGGAACTTTACCTTCAGATTTATTAGCTAAGAATATCATATAATCTAGAGGATCCTTTTTAAAAGCTTCCTCCTCTAGTACATCTTGGATTTTTGCTTGCAAAGTTTCATCAGACTTTTTTACTCTGTCTGAAATGTGCATTAAAAATCTAGTATCTCTTGGATTATCTTTGAAAATATCCATATCTTTTTTCCACTCTTCAAAGTTATTATATGCTTTCATTTTAATCCTTTCTGAAATTCCAACGAGCTTTATAACCTCGACTGTCCAAATGTGTAAACGTATTATACCTACCGATGCCATCGAAATTAAGACTTTCCGCAATTTTTGCCACACTCTCAGGATTTTCTGTACATTTGATATCACTGGCATCTCCTACTTTATGTCTAGATCTTGAAGCTCCTCCAACGTCTTTATTGTGTTTTTCGCATCTATAACCTGAGGTAACTTTTAAAGGCTTACCTATATTTTCCCTTAATTCTTGAAGTTTTTCAACATGTTCGACATCAATATAAGTCCATTGACAGTCTGAATAATTACAAGAACAATCAAACTCTGTAGAGTAAAAATTACTTGTTATCTTAGTTGCTAAGCCTTTTTTATATTGACGCATTTTAGCCACTAGCATCCTCCAGCTTTTACAGATTTAAGCGCCATCTGTAAAATTGCAACGCTTTCATTTCCACTTTCATCTATATTTAATGTCAAATCTTGTCCTACTAAATTTGCAGTTTCAGCTCCGGTTAAAGTAATTGTTACAATAGATCTATCTCCAGAATCTAAAATAGTTGGAGTTTTTGATAAGGTAGTGCCATCTGAATTTGTAAAATTTATAGAAAAAGTAGCTGCATTGTCTGTTACGTATCTTAAATTTCCTTTTTCTGGTTGTAAAATTCTCATAACCAGAGTTACAGGCTTTCCTGCGAAAAATCTAGCAGAACCTATGTCGAAGAAATTATTCAGAGTAGCATCCGTATTTAACATTTGAAGTTGATATATCATTTTATAAACCTTTGATCATATTTATTATTAATATTATGGCACCGCCCACAGCAAGTATCCAACCTGCAACTACTTTTACAGTTTTTAAGAACTCGTGAGGTCTTTCTAATTTTTCTAACCGACTATCATGGGCAACTTCAAGACCTTTAAGAGTAGTTTTATATTCTTTTTTCTGAGTTTCTAAGGATTCTTTTAGAATCTCTATCATTTCTAATGTCTCCTGCCTATGGGAGACGTATAACTCTTGTAAAGTTTTCACACCTAATATATGCTCATCCAGTATTCGATTCTGCTCTGCGTCTAACTTATTGATTTTACTTAACTCTTTTAAAGAGTGGTCTATATGCCTTTGTAATTTATCTTCAAGATTATTTACGGCTGTTTTAGTTTCTCCGACTTCTCTATATATTTGAGCAAGCATGTTAGAACTATTTTTAGTATTATCTGCCATTTTAATTCCTTATTTACTTACTTTATTTACTTCATTATAACTTATTTATTAAAAATTCTATACTTATATCTGATTTTAAGATCAGATCTAAGCCCTTTAGTTTAATAACTTTTTTAATCTAATTTCTTAACAACTACTCTAATATTTCTAATACTAGCTGTATTAGCCTGTGCTCTATAATCAATATCTATATCATGGCTTCCAGCAGTTAAGTTGGCTCTTTTAAAGCCGCTACCTGCATAAAATGCGGGCGTAATTTGATCATTCTGTCTGCCATGGGATACTTCGTGAATAGTTGTAGTATCATCGATTTGAACTCTAATTACAGTGTCTCTGTCTTTTTGGCTGTTGGACGCTTCGTAAGACCATTCTATAAAATAATTCCCAGTTACAGGGATGTTGATGGTTAATCTAAGTGCTTGTGTGAAAGTCGTACTAGTTGTTGATTGGGTAGTATCATTTTCATTATAGCCTGTAATTAAATTATGAGGGTTCCAATTACTACCGTCCCATCTTACTAACTGACCTACAATAGGATTATTTTGAGTTAATTTATGAGTGTGGTCTGACCTTGACAAGCTATTATTAGTGCCTACTGAATTATTATTGTTAGATATTGTATTAGCTATAGCTGTTGTTATTGGGTCAGAACCATTGGGCAGATGTCTAGAAGCATGGTTAGAGACGTCAACTCCGTCTACTGTTGCTACATTAGTAATATTATTAGCTCCCATGTCTAAGTCGCCTGTCATGGCTTGAGAGCCGTTTCTGGCTAACTTATTGTCATCTAAATCGTTGATTGCACTTCCAACGTTATCACTACTTGCTTGTATACTTTTTTTATCTAAATCGTCTCTTGTATAATCTACTTGAACATCGTCATAATCACCTGTTTGAGCTACTACGGCACCTTGTCTACCAAATACACTAGATACTGCATCAGTGGTGTCTGCTTTTTCCCATACTTTATTAGAATTCAATATTACGTAATCACCAACATTAAAAGTTATCGAACCAGAACCTAAATCTTGAGTGCCAGCTACTTGAACCCTGTATACATCTCCTATAGATACGTCAGAATTTCCTGCTCCATCAGCTAGAGTAGGCGTATTCGTACTAGCGTTCCAAGTTCCTTTATACTCTAGAATAGCATTAGGTAATTGTGATAGTGGGACTTTTCCAGACCCATCTAAAGACGCATACCCATTTGCTTGCCCTTTTTCTGAAATATCTTGTTTATTAGATTGGAGATTTGATATGTCTGTTTCATTATTTTCTACTCTTGCCTCAACTTCATCTATAGCTGTTTTTACATTCGTAGCTGTTAGACCCGAAGCTGAGTTATCATATGGTACTTCGCTGGAATTTTGATCATCTTTTGCGTTAGCTTCAACTGTATCCAATTTAGATTTATCTGAAGATGACATTAACCCTGCTACAGAACTTGTTGCATCATCAATAGCATGAGTATGATCACTTCTTGAGAAGCTATTTGCAGTACCAGTTAAATTACTAGTATTTCCATTTAAGTTCGTACTTGGCGCATCAGTGTCTAAAGCGTCAGAACCATTTGGTAAATGTCTATTTTTATGGTTTTCAATGTCTACACCATTATAAGTATTTACATTAGTAATACTATTGTTACCAACGTCTAGATTGCCACTTAAAGGTCTACTACCATCTGCTAGTAAATATTGAGGATGGTCATCATCTGCAAGTCCTGCAAGACTTCCATGATCAGAAGAAGATGATACTGCACTAATATTAGTTCCAATTATTGGTCTTTCGTCTAATATTTTTTCTATATTAGCATTACCCTCTTGTACAATAATCGATGCTATAGGGGTAATTGCTCCACTGTTAAAACTAGAAGGTGGTATAGGCAGTGGTGCTGATTCTGCTGCTGCTAAAGAAGCATATTCTGCCTGCGCATATACTAATAGATATAATTCGTTTGAACCTTCCCCAACTACATACAAAGAATGCTTTGCGAAATAATTTGTTGTTAAAGATTGTAAAGTTCCACTTCCATCGTCATAATTTTGATTATCTATTGTTTGCGAGAAAATATTATGAACATATCCTCCTACACCATCTCTATAGTGTATTTCAAATTCTATATTTGACCCACCTGAAGGGTTAAATTTATTAGAAGAAAACCAATATTCCCCAGATGTTACATCTAACTGTAAAGCACTAACTGTGTTTTCTGTAACTAAACTACCGCTAGCAAATATAGGACCTAAAGCAGATGTTAAAAAGTCAAAAATACTATTAACGCCATGTTGCATACTAACTGGTATTTTATCTATATAATGTATACTTGCGGCTATAGTTATTACTCTTCCTAAAATTATATTATTTAATAAAGATGGCCTGTTTGCCGCGAAAGAAATTATTCCATTAGAATTTATAAAAATATAATTCGTAGAATTAGACGGTAAATTTATCGAACCTGCTTCCCATGATACTTCTTTTATAAAATCATCTACACTATCTAAAAGAAAACCTGTACCTGCAGTTACTGCAATTGATAAACCTCCGTTATCACTTAGCACTCCTCCTGAAACTAACCCCATAGTAGCATCTTCTCTTATTAGATTTGTGAGATTTAAAAACTCACCAACTACTGGACCTTGCTGTATGTCGCCTAACACTGTTAGTCCTACTGTATCTGAACTAGTATCTGATAATACTAATTTTATAGAAGAGTCTGAGTTAATTACAACTTTGTTTGAATCCATATTTCCTAAAATAAAACCGCTTGTATCTGGATGGTTTACTTCAATGTCATTGGTAATTGAGTCTTCAATGGTTAGTCCGGTACATCTTACTACAGGCCCAGAACCTATATTTTGTACCAATAGTCCTTTATCAAAGCCTCTAAAAGATCCTGATAATGTTTTTATACCTGCACCATTAGATACTTTAACTGCCGTTACAGATCCTCCTGAAACCTGTGAAGCCACATTACCAGCTACGATCTCAGCTCCAGGACCATCAATTTCAAATAACGAGGTTGGAAATGGAGTTACAAATTGCGTAATAAGAGCGTTTCCCAGTCTTATTACAGCTTCAGCTCCAGAAACAGAACTTGCTACAGCTAATTTATCAAAAACAGTAGAATCATCTACATTAATAGAATCAATTGTCAATGCAGCTCTTCCTGCTGTTGAATTAATTTTAAATAATATATTTGCTTGAGAAATTCCTAGATCTCTAACTATTCCAGAACTTTCTCCTGAAGTAGTTGATTCTAGTGAGATTGCGGCAGCTCCTGCACCTGTAGCTCCAGTTAATACAAAATTAGAAACTAAAGAAGCGTCAGCCAACTCTATTATATTATTAGTTGGTGCGTTTGTTTGAATTATAGTAGACAATCCTGAAGCACCTTCCAAAGCTACATAATTTTTCATTTGAATAGTAGGTTCTACATACGTGCCAGATTTTACATTAATCTTATAAGGTTTTAAGGCACTAGCGTCAGTAATGCTATTTAATGCTGCAGTAATAGTGGAGAACTGTCCGGGACCTGGGGTTTTAGATACAGTTATCTCGGTAGCTTCTTCAAAAATTTGATCTATCTCGTTTAGTGCGCCTTGTACTTGATTACTAGCATACAGTGTATCTGTATTGTCGAAAGGTACATCTAACGCGTTTTGGTCAGCAGTTGCGTTAGGTTCTATAGTATCTAATTTACTACCATCTGCTGAAATATCTCTTCCGTCAACATTTCCAACATTAAAAATGTTATTTCCGCCTAAATCTAAATCTCCAGTCATAGATTGAGATCCAGTTCTAGATAATTTATTATCATCTAAATCTGAAAGTGCTTCTTCCGTAGAGTCACTTGAATTTTGTATGTCGGTTTTATTTTGATCGTCTCTTTCATAGTCGATTTCAGATGCATCATGTTTATTAGGGCCACCATCTGTATGCTCACTCAATGCTCCAGAAATTAGCTTATCAAATTTTATACGTTTTCCACGACTACCAGATGGCTCTGAATTATCTAATATATAAAATTCATCATTAGCATCTGGTGTTTGTGTTAATTCCGTTAAATCATCTACCTTTTTACCCATTATTCTCTCCTACGAAAGCTCGAACCCAGTGCCAGTATCGTCTAATAAACGATCCCCGTCAGGGTTTACTAAAAAGCTTTCAGATGTAAAATTCCATATTCCGGTCTCTCTATTAAAATTTAATATAACTTGTCCAATAACTGCATTATTTTCTCTGTAATCTAAAGTAACTTCATCTCCATTAAATTGAGGCTGTATCTCATCGTAATTAGATTTACTAACCCAAGGTATAGTAGAAATTAAAGGCATTAAACTTTGATAACCATTATTTACATAAGCTTCGCCTGCATCAGTTATCTGTAAAGTTTCTTCCCCATCTCCGACTTGCACCGAATCTGCAACGTCTCCTGCATCTGGGGAATTAGCTATATGACTTAGTTGAACTTCTAATTCTGCATTAACTGTACCTATATTTACCGAGCCATCGCTTAATCTAACATTTAAAGGTACTGTTGGGTCATGTCCTATAAAATTTCCATCAGGCCCTACAAAAACAACTCTTCGAGCGCTGGCATTATCCTCATGCTCATGCTGTTCTATAACATTTCTAGACCGAATTTGATTTTTCGGTATACTCATATTATGCCTCTGTTACGACTGCTTGAGCTGCACCGCTTAATTTAAACGCTTTAGAAGTTGAAATATCGCTTGAAGCTCCTATGAATAAAGTCTCAGTAGTTCCGTCTAAAATTGCAAATCCATTAGTATTATCTACTGTTCCGGGTTCATCTCCAAAATCCCCTACCCAAGCATAGATTGTTGCGCCAGTGTCGTTTGCTATTCTCACTAAAGAGTCGTCTGTTACCGGGTGTACTAAAGCGTCATTAAAAATCTCTTTTATTTGAGCTGCAATTCCTTTAATTACTTTTTTTGACCTACTTGGGTCGTGATGTTGAGCGTTCTCAATTGCACTTGGACTTCTTGAGTGATTTTTTAAACCTATTTTACTATTGCTCATCTTTAACCTTCCTTAATATCATTATATTTAGGGTCATTTTTCCTTTGTTCCTGAATATTTGCTTTATTTACTTTTCTCATTAGCTTTTCAATTTCATTTCTAAAGAAAAAAGTTACATCTCTATATTTTTTAAACTCACTCTTTACGAAATCTAATTCTAAATCTTTCCCAACTCCGTGAGGATCTTCAAATACAAATACTACCACGGGTTTTTCATATTTACCCATAGATATTTCAGCTCTCAAATATTTAAGACCTTGCAGCATTAAATAAGGAGCTACAGCTAGCTGATCCGTTTTAAATTCCTTATTTCTCATCTTTTTTACTTTTTTTAGATTTCTTCTTAGATTTACTCTTCTTTTTAGTCTTCTTTTTAGTTGACTTATTATCCGTTAAAGCTTTTTGCATTTCATTTTCTTCTTTTTTATCCTCTTTAACTTCTTGAATTTTAACTAAATTTTGACAATTCTTACATCTATGTACCGTTTGTCCCATAGAAATCATTGTTAATTCACTTTCATGATTACAAATAGGGCATTTAACTTTTTTGATTTTCATTAAAATCTCCATTGTTTTTTTTATTATTTACTTAATTTTACCATGATTTGGCATTAGTTTTCAAACTATCGAACTTTGTAATATACAAATAAAAAACCCCGGATTTACCGGGGCTTCAAATTGGCTTATATTGTGTTTATCGTGGCTTATGCTCTACCGATATTCTCAGTAATTAAGCACTTACGTGGAGCGTATACAATCGGAGTACCGTAGAGTAACTGCATCCATCTGTAAGCCGTAGCTACGATAGCAAGGTCCATTTTCATTAATGGAGCTAACTGTTTAAACCTAATAACCTCGGCCTCATTAGTCATTAAGTAAGACTGAGAAAGCCCTGGAAGTTTATGGTTAAGGTCTTGGAAAGTAGCTGCTCCACCTACTGTGGCTGGGGCTACATAACCGATAAACTCGTGGTTAGCGGTAGTTCCTTTAGGCGCTCTGTAAACCGCGTAAGCGTAAGCACCAGTAGTTGCTGGAATTGTTAATGTGATTGACCCGTTAGCTGCTACTGTATCATTATCTTCAGAAGACAATGTAGACTCACCTGCTTTGTTGATAGCTGAAACTACGTAAGAGTAAGTTCCTGCTTCAGCAGCACTCCACTTAGAGTCTGCAACTGGGGCAGCATTTGCGGCTGCTGTAGGAGTTGCTGGAGCTGATGGAGCACCCGATACTGGAGAAGCTCCTCTTTTAGGACGTAAGAAAACATCACTAACTAAGTCATAAGTTCCTGCACTTGAAACAAACTGTTGAAGTACGAAACCAGCTTTTCCGTTTGCAACACCCATTGGGTTAACACGCTCTTTAGGATAAAATTGACGAGCTAAATCTGAGTGAGCTTTAGTATCCATCATCATAAGATTTGGCATACCGAAGTTCTCAACTACGATTCGACCGTTATCCTCTAAAACGTCTTCATCTAAAATATTTCCTCTGTTATCTTGAATAACACTCTCTGAAAGGCCATAACCTGTAAAGGCTGTAGCTTGAGCACTTGAATCAGTGTTACCTTGTCTGATTTGCTTATCAAGACCGTCCCAAGCTAGGTCTGCGTCTAAAATAGCTGCATCAGCACCGTCAAACTTACCTGCATTCGAATAGTGACCACGACCATCAAAAAGGTTACGTTCAACAATTTCTAAAATTCTCATAGTACCGTTTCGGATTTCTCTAGCAATAGCATCACCGTGAGCGTTTCGTACTAATGTATAAACGTGAGTTAATTCACGAGTCACACCGATGAAACGAACTCTTTGGATTTGTCTTGAATAGCTAGAATCTTCACTACGTGGTAAATCACCTTCGTCGATAAATCCACGACCTTGATCACCATACGCATCTTGACGATTGTACTGTTCGATTGTGTTATAAGCTTGGTCTTTAGCTAATAAAGGCCATAACTTAATGTTACGCATTTCATATGTTACTGATTTTAGAGAAGCATCTAAGCTTTCTACTTGGAGAGCGCCACCGCCAGTTAAAGCCGTAGGAGCACCAGCATAGCCAGCACCAGCTTCAATAGCTTTATTAAGCTCTTCTACTTCTTGAGCAGAAGCTTGGCCGTATCCTTCCCCGAAATTTACGAAATTATATTGACTCATTTACATTCTTCCTTTGTTTAGTTTTTATTTAAAAGAATCCATTACTAATTTTTTAATTGCTTTATTTGAAACGTTACCTGTAGCTTCAAACTCGGCTATATGTCTAGAATTAATACCTTTTCCTTCTTGTTGTAATTCAAGCATTCTATCCACGATTTGAGATTTCGTAAGATCAGAATTTGCATTTTCTGACTTTTGAACAGTCTCTAATCTGTCTAGGCCACGCTTGTCATAAGCAGGTTGGGCAGAAATTTTCTCTATCTTTTCAGATAAAGACTTAAACATTTCATTTTGATTTTCAATAGCTTTCTTTAGAGTTTCATTTTCATCTTTTAAAGCTTTCTCTAAAGCGCTAGATTGTGATTTAGTAATCTCTTCTTCAGAATTCTGAGATCTCCAAGCTTTTACTAATTCAACCTCTTCCTCAGATAAATCACCTAATCCATTGTCTTTTTTAGATTCTTCAGATTTCTTAATTTCATCTTGTTTTTCTTCAGATTCTTGATTTTCAGACTTTTTCATCTCTTTTTTAGATTTCTTGTGATCTTCTTCCGTATCACCTTCTTCTTGAGGTTGGCGACCACGTTTTGTTTCTTTATCTTTTTCAGACTTAGAAACTTCATCGTTAGAGTCTTTTTCTTCCTCTTCTTCAGACTTTTTAACTTCTTTCTTTTTATCCATCATATCTTGTTTCTCAGTATGAGGAGTTCCAGACTTCATTTCATCTTTTCCGCCATTTTCTGGTAGAGAAGTTGGCATAGACTTTTCAATAGTTTCAGATTCAGAACTCTTAGCAAGAATCGAATCTACTATTTGTTCTACTGATTTTCTAAGTTCTTCTTTAGTCACTATGACTCTCCTTTATATTCTTTATAACAAAAGCTTCAATAACCATCTCTGCTAAATCCCATGGATCTTGGTCAGGATGAGCTTTTTTCAAACTATCAATTATAGATGTTACCAGAGCTTTATTAATTTTTTTCTTTTTTTTGTCGTTTTTAGAATAAGTTACAGTTTTCATCTCCTTATCAAGAGATTCTTTTGACATAGCTTCACCGTCAACTCGTCCTTCAGGGCTTCCTGAGGGAGCACCTGCGGCTAGGGCTTTTTTGGCTTTAACTATTTCAGCTTGTAAATCTTTTAGTTGTTTTCTCATATCGTTTGCAATTTTTACTGCATCCGTCATTTCAACTGTTTCTTTTTCATTTGGTACTTGTATTAAATCTGGTTTAGGTGCTTCTTTTATTGTACCTTCTTCAAAATAAAGATTTTGAGCCTTATTAATAGCGTAATCGATTACATCTTGCAGATCAGATTTACTCAAAGTTATCATTTCCTCAGTGTTTTCAGGTACTTCCATCGGAGTGTTATCGGCTTTTTCTGAGGCCGCTAACGACTTAACAAGCTCTGCATAAGTGTAAGGATTTACAGGATCTAAAGTTAAAGCTACCTTATCAATTCTGGCTTTATTGATTTTCTTATCATTCATAAAGTCTCTTTTTATAATTTTACCTTCAATAGACATATGAACTCTAGGCGAACCGCCTTTCTTCATTCCGTTCATGATAGAGTAAAATCCTTTTGATCTTTCGTTATCTTTAAATAGAAATCCTTCAACTTGGAGAACTCTTTTTCCGTCTTTTTCTATGAAATCTGCATTATCGATTTGTCCTAATACATTCTCAGGACCTTTTTGATGATCCCAATTAAATAAGCCTCTACCAGCTTTAAGAGCTGAAATATCTAAACCTTCTTGGTCAACAACCTCGCCTTGTAGGTCTTGATCAGGAGTTGAAGCAATACCTTTTACTCTCCATTCTCCTTCTTCTTTGCCTTTAGTTAATTCTACTGGGATATGAAATTGAAATTCTTTATTTAATTTAGACACATCTTACCTCTCTGTATAAAGAATATCACGAGTTTAAAAAGATTTTCTGTCTAAATTTAACCTTTTAATGCGTCGCTTTAATTTGGCGACGGCTTTTTTCTCAATTGAAGTTATTGCTGAAATAGAAAGTCCCAACTTATTAGCTATTTCATTTAACGTATGATTTCTTGAGTTGTATCTTATATATGTAAAAAAGCAATTATGATACTCAGGAGCGTCTATATACCATGGATTAGTATCATCTAGAGTTTTTTTATATTGTCCGCACCTGCATCCAGGTAGATGTGCTTTTCTTTTCATACATATATATTTTACCAATAACAAACATAAAATACGAATTAAGTCAATACGCCATGCGTCATTATTAATTCTTTTAAACTTAGTGGTTAATAATTTAATTAAAATTTATCAAAAAACTTGACAAGGTGTAATTTTTCCCCCTAATATTAAATGTACCTTGAATATCCCCCTTTCAAGTTATTAACATTACATACACTAAATTATTGAGTATTAGCGGCCTTAAAGCCGCATATTTAATAACATTATTCAATAGGGCTAATTTTAAGCTAAAAATATAATTTTCAATACCCATTATTTTAATGTATTTTTTATAGATGCAGTGTGCCTTGCAGACCGATAAAAAACCCTCTATACTATAAAAATGAATATTTTAGAAAGTTTAAAATCCTCCAATCACTTAAAACTCGGAGATCAAATAAAGCACCCTGTTTTCGGGATAATGAAAGTTGTTGCTATTTTTAAAGATGACGATGATTTTGAGATCTTATGTTCTTTAGAGGATTTTAATAAAACTTTAAAATCTTTCTATGAAGTAGATCTTCTAAGAATAAAATACAGTAGAATTTGCAAAGTTCCTTTTAAATTTAGGGTTATAAAATGACAGAGTACACGATAGAGCGGCAAGTTGGAAATACTATAAAAATGACAAAACACAATCTATTTTTAGAAGAAGTAGATGATATGCTTACTATTGAATATTGGGAAGATAGATTAGAAAAATTACAACAAGAATTTATAATAGCTTATAAAACTTCTGAGAATGGTAAAATTTTATATACTATTTTTTGTAATACAAATCGAAAAGGAAGTATTTTTAGATGNNTTTAGATGAGTAAACTTGGTAGAAAGATGAAAAGGCTTTCAAAAGATGAAAGCTGGTTTGAAGAAATTTGGGAAGAGTTTTTAGATAAAATTTGGTATGACCCGAAATACTGGATTAAAGCCAGATATAAAATGTTATGCAGAATGATATACTGGGGATGGCATATGCGTTGGAATTGGGATTTCGACGCTTTAACTATTTATGATATGCTTTATAGAAAGTTAGACCGTCTTTACAAAGAGATGAGAGATAACTCACATTTAGACTGGAATTCCGATGAAAATAACAGAAGAATGAGAGAATTGCGAGAAGCAAGAGAATTAGCTAGAAGATTAATGAATAATGATTATGATATGAAAGCTTTTTATGAAGTTGAAGAACGATACGGAGAACTTAAAACTTGGTCAGAGTACCTAACAAATGGATTATATCGGTATCACTCCGAATGGCCTAACGATAAAGAAGCTCGTAAATTTTATAGAAGAAGAGATAAACATTGGCTCAGAGTACATAAATTACATAAAAATAGATTTTTTGAACTTTTGAATAGAAATATAGAACAGTGGTGGGATTGATGGTAGATATATTACTTATTATTTTATTACTTTATTGCAGTTTTATATTTTTAAAAAGTCTAGTAGTAGTTGAAGTGGGTTCAAAGAATTATGATAAATGTCCTCCTCACTCTTGGGAGTATGTGGAAAATCTCAAAATGAGAAATAAAGAAGTCTATACTGGATTATATTGCAGTAGGTGTAAAAAAATCCCAAATTATGTCGGTCGTGAATAATTTACTTGACTGAATCTCTTATTTATTGTAGCTTTAATAAGTAAGGGAGAGTTCATGAATTATAAAGATATTAAATTTTCAAAAAAAGACTTAAGAAATATTGAAGAAATAGCTCTTAGAGAAATGCATCAAATTCCTCGCGAGATTTGTCAAGATCTAGACCACCCAAGACAACAGCAATCTTTTTGCTATCTTAAAGCCGTAACTCTAGTACTGGCTAAAAAAGGTTTAACAGATTTTACAGGTTCTTACGAGGGAGAATAATTATGAAAAAGTGTACTCACGAATGGAAACCAGTACCTAAAGGTAATGGACTGTATCAAGACGAGTGTAATAAGTGTGGTGCAGTTGGATATGTAGATTGGGCCGAAGGTAAGATAAAAGCAAAACCTATGGCTAAAGTTATTAGTCTTTGCGAATTTCGTAAGTCAAGAGAAATAAAAGATTTAGCGAAGGAATTGTAATGGAATGGGACCGTATAGATTACTGTAAATGGGAAAGTCATGATTATGGGCATAGGTCTGTTGCGTTTTTTGCAAAGAAAGGAAGCGCAAGAGTTAGAATTTATAAAAAAGAAGGTGGCCATAGTATAAGAACTTTTGGTGGAGGTCAAATATTAGACGTTATGAAGGAAGCTAAAGAATTTTTAGAAAATCTACAAAAGTCTGAAAATAAATTTGTAGTCTTTTATGACGGAAAGCCTGTCTTAAAATTAAATGAAAAATTAATAGAAACACAGAAATGTGAAGAAAATTTAGAAAAAATTAAAAACCTTCATGTTGAGAGGTTAGAAATTGAAGAGGAAATGCGAAAAGAAACTGACCAAATTAAGCTAATTGTATGGAATGAAGAATACACACAAATAGAATTTGAATTACAAAAAGCTTGGAAATTTGAACAAGATAAAAACTTTCATAGATTTTGGAATCGACCAAAATGTTCTTGTCCTAAAATGGATAATGAAGACAGGTACCCAACTGGAAATTATATTGTGTCAAGAGAGTGTAAACTACATGGAGATTTTTAATGAAACCCACTAAAGAACAACAAGAAGCAATAAATTATGTAAGTAATAATGAAAAAGATTTGATCATAAACGCTTTCGCAGGTACGGGTAAAACAAGTACTTTAGTTCAAATAGTTGAAGCTAATCCTGATACTAGATTCTTATATTTAGCCTTTAATAGGGCCGTTAAAAAAGAGGCCGAATCTAAATTTGGCAATAATTGTAAAGTATATACTCTTCACGGAATGGCTTATGCTTTATTTGCTAGAGACCATTATGGGAGAGATTTACGTACAAGATTAAGTCTAAGATGGAAGAATAGAGACTATGCGGATTTTTTTGAAGTCAAAGGAACTCCAGTAAATACTAGAAATTTTATCATGTATGCCTCTCGTAGAATGTTGACTAATTTTAAAAATTCAGGCAGTTTTAAAATCTCTACCGAACACGTAGATCCAGAGCACGTCTTAAAATTACAAAATAAAGATATGGATAAGGTTTTAGAGCTTGCTAATAAGCTTTGGAAGTTAGAGCAAGATCCTAATAGTGAAGTGCCGATAGACCATGACACCTATTTAAAAGGATTTCAACTTAGTAGACCTCAAATTAATATCTGTGATGTTGTTCTTTTAGATGAAGCACAAGATACTAACCCTGTAGCTGAAAGTATTATACAAGATCTCAATACAAGAGTAGTTTTAGTGGGTGATCAATTTCAAGCAATTTATGAGTGGCGTGGTGCTGTCAATTCCATGGAAAGGCTTAAAAAAGAATGTAAAACTCTATGGCTTACTAAGTCTTTTAGATTTGGGGATGAGATCGCAGGACTTGCCACAAAGATTCTGAAAATGCTAGATCCAAAAACTCCTACTTTAGTAGGTAATTCTGATATAGACTCTAAGATAAATTCTATTCCTAAAGGCGAAAGCCAAACTACACTTTTTAGAACTAATGCAGAAGTGGCGAGAAGGGCTTTAGAATTAATTTCAGCAGGATATACAGTTTATGTTGAAGGAGGAGTTGCAGAGCTTTGTAATGATTTAACAGATGTATACGCTTTAAGTAAAGGATTTGAAAAGTCTAATAAGTCTAATAAATATAGAATTTTTAAAAATTTTCAAGAAGTTGAAGAAGAAGCTGAACATTCTGTAGATATAGAATTTGATTTAAAGTTTCTTTCAGAACTTGGAAGTAAGTTGCCAGAAGCTATTTCAACTTTGAGAAGAAGTGTTAAAGATAGAAGAAGTATTAGAAGAGTTGATTACATTTTATCTACAGCTCATAAAGCTAAAGGCCTTGAGTGGGATAATGTAAAACTTCACGACGACTTTAGATTTGTAAGTTTAAGTAAGAGTGAGTGGAATTTAATTTATGTAGCAATTACTAGGGCTAGAAAAAATTTAGAAGTTCCGGTAGATTTAAAAGCTGGAATGGAATATTACATTAAAAAGACTCAAGGCTTTGAAGAGACTGAACAAGGACGAGGAATGAATACAGCTTTAGGTAAACCCTACGGAGAAGCTAGTGCTATAAGTCTTGGTAAAGGTGAAGTTGTATATGACGAGTTAGGTAAAATGATTTTTTGTGATGATGGCCAGGGAAACCAATGGCATGAATGGGACGAAGATTAAAGGAGAATTATATGAAATTATTAGGTATCGACACAGAAACAGGTGGTTTAACTGAGTTTGTAAGCCTATTAACAGTAGGGCTAGTAGTTTATGATCATAACTTTAATGAACTTGACTCTATGGAATTGTTAGTAAAGCCTGAAGATGGAGAGTACGTAGTACAAGCGGAAGCTTTAGCTGTAAACGGAATTAACTTAATAGAACACGATAAAGTGGCAAAAACAAAAAAAGAATTTAAAACACCTTTATTTGAATTTTTAAAAAAACATTCGAATGATGGTAAAGATAAGCTTATTCCTTTCGGATGGAATGTTGAATTTGATATTAAACGTATAGCTAATGATAATCATCCTGAGGCTATTATGTCTAAGAAAGCGTGGCTTAAAAATGTAAGCTATCGTTGCATTGATGGTGCAGGTCTTTTTATGGCTGAGAAACTTAAAGGGAATATACCGTTGGACCAAAAAGGAAGTTTAGGAAAAGTGATAAATTATTATGGTTTAGAATTTCCTGGTGAAGCTCACACAGCTCTCGCGGACGTACGTGCGAGTGCTATGGTAATTAAAAAGATTTTGGGAAAATAACATAAATTATAATGTATGGAGGAATTATGATAACTAGTCATTTTAGTAATAACGGAGTTGGAATAGACATAGAACAAGACGGCGATACTTTGATTCTTGAGGATCATAGAGATCATCCATCCCATACAATTTTTTTAAACAAAGATCAAGCAAAGAATTTGATTGAATACTTAAAGACGTTTGTTGATAATCAAGAACAAGTAGGAAGATGAACGGTAACATAAATTATCGTGCGGAGGAGATTTTATGAAAGTAACACTAAGGTTACACGAGGCTTCAGAGCCTATGGTTTTTGAGAATATTAAGAATTGTTATACAAAAGGCAAATTATTTTGCATGAGATTAGCTGACGGAGATACTTTGAAATTTCCGCTTGTAAGTATTTTCTCAATACGAGAACATGGAGCCTATACAAGTCAGAAATCAGCAGATGCACGATAATATAGATTATCGTATATGAAGGAATTATAAAGTGAAACCAAAGTCATATCAAGAACAATTGGATAATATAGTAGAGCATTTTGAGCGTAAAAATGAACAAATAACTTTTAAAGACAAAGTATTTCTTTCTATTTTTATAGTTGGATTTATTTGGCTTTATGAAGATTGATGAACGATTACATAAATTGTAGTGCATAGGAGGAAGTATGGCAGACCAGTTTGGAAATAGAATGAAGAAGTATGAGGCTGTATCGGACATCCGCTTAACCGAGCGTATTCCGATTATTGTAAGACTTGATGGAAACTCATTTTCTAAATTTACAAAACAGATGAAATTTGAGAAGCCTTTCGACCAAAGATTTTCAAATGCTATGTGGGAGGCAACAAAAGCCGTTTTAGAATATACAAGCGGCGGAATGTGCGGTTATACACAATCCGACGAAATCACGTTATTACTCAGAAATGATATGTCAGAAAAAACTGAACCGTTTCTAGATAATAGGCTTGAGAAAATTTGTTCACTTTTAGCTTCTACTGCTTCCGTAAAATTCAGTTCAACTATTAGTCAAAGTATAGGTAAACCTGTAGAGGCAGTATTTGATTGTAGAGTATTTCTTGTTCCTGAGAAAGAGGTAAACAATGCCTTTCTTTGGAGACAAAATGATGCTTGGAAGAACTGTGTATCAGGAGTAGCATGGTATGGCTTGAAAGAAAAATATGGAAGAAAGACTGCAATGAAGATGCTTCATGGTAAATCTACAAATGAACGTCAAGAACTTATTTTTCAAGAATTAGGGATAAATATGAACGACTACCCTACTAAGTTTAAGAGAGGCGTAATTATTAAAAGAGAGCCAGTAGAAACTTCTGTAGAAGATCTAATAGGAGAAGAAAAAGCTAAAGAATTGGGAAAATCTGGAGAAATAGTGATCCGAAAACCTTGGATAGTAGATGAAGAAATACCAAAGTTTACAAATACTGAATATATCGGACAGTTTTTGAAGTGATGTACAATAATTTAAAGAAAGTAAAAAGGATGTATTTATGAGTTTAGATATAACTTTACAAGGAAAAGAAACAGATTGCCCAGAGTGTTCAAAATGTGTATGTTGTGATGGTACTGGTAAAATAAAAGAAGAGTTATTCGACACAAATATAACTCATAATCTTACTAAAATGGCAAGTGAAGCTGGCATCTACAAGTATTTGTGGAGACCTGAGGAAACTTATGTTACTAAGGCGTCAGACTTAATAAAACCTTTACAACATGGTTTAGAGCTTTTAAAGTCGGATAGAGCTAGGTTTGAAAAATTTAATCCACCTAATGGTTGGGGATCTTATGACGCTTTAGTTACGTTTGCGCAAGAGTACTTGAATAAATGCAAAGAAAACCCAGAGGCTACAATTAGAGTTTCTAGATAGGATGTAATTTTATGAATTTTTATGAAATATCTAAATTAAGTAAAAAACAGCAAAGAGAATATTTTGAAAATTACATTACTAGTAAGCTTTATGAAGAATCGGGCACACCTCCCTCACAATTCTCTGTTAGGATGCGAGATATAGTTTATAGTTTTGTAGAAAGTCAAATGGCTACAATGGCTCTTTTAAAAAGTAAAGATACGAATATACCATATTGATACGCTTTGAAAAAAGTTCTTGATTAATGGTTAAAAGATTAGTATATTAAATATATGGAAATAGTAAGGGTTCAAAACAGAAATTATGGTATAAATGAGTTTCTTCTAAACTTCACATCAGAAAGTACTAGAAGAGCTTATAAAGCGGATATAGAAGATTTTTTTCTATTTTTACAATCTAAGGGAGTTTTCCCCCATTCTCCTAAAGATGTAAATATCGCTCACTTTATAACTTATAGAGACCACTTACGAGCTAAAGGTCAATCCCCCTCAACCTTAAATCGTAAGATATCCACTCTAAAGAGTTTATGGTCCTGGTTTGAAGTAAATGGTCATATTTCTGTGAACCCTTCTGTTTCTATTCGAGTTACTAAAACTAGCGTGACAACTCCTACAGAAGCTTTTACTGACGAAGAAGTTAACAGCATGCTTAACTATCCAGATAATACTTTTCACGGTAAAGTTCATAAGATGATTATGACTTTATTATTTTTCACAGGTATG